>SDBV01001249.1_pt1 | contig 38280 bp, 40 predicted proteins | sample 2277081 | NCBI WGS metagenome assembly SDBV01 (sample SAMN10402039, study PRJNA504765) | marine sediment metagenome | isolation source: marine sediment core GS10_PC15, 223 cmbsf | place: Arctic Ocean: Southern Knipovich Ridge | collected 2010 | reverse complement strand
TTCTGGAGGTATTCAATTTCTTCGATTACATTTTGAACGCTGCGATAGCGAACTATTTTCCCTTTTCCTCTGTACAATCTGTTTATTCCTGAATTAAAACAAAATGTGCATCTGTACGGACAACCACGCCCGGCCATTATTGGTTTGCTCGGATAATCGTGCAGAAATTTATATCGCCCGTAATACTCACGGTCGGGAAAGGGTAGAACGTCAAGGTCTTCGATATAGTTACGGACTTCGTTTTTGTAAATCTTGCCATTTTCTTTGAAGTGAAAATTGGCTATGTCAGTAACATTTATGCCTTGCTCCCACTTGTTTACAAGCTCTAGCATGGCTATTTCGCCTTCTCCAATACAAATCACATCTACATCCTGGTGATTGATGGCTTGGGGGTAAAATGTGCAGTGTGGGCCGCCTAAAACTACCTTCAGTTCTTTTTTTATTTTTTTAAGAGTTTTGCTTAAATTGATTGCCCAGAGATGGTTACCGGTTGTAATGGAAAAAGCAACTACATCCGGTTTTTCGGATAGAATGTCTTTAATAAAATCACGGTGTTCGCGCTCTATTAAAATTTTGCACTTATGCCCGCCCTTTTTCAGGTATGATGTCAGGTACATCTGACCAATGGAGTCGAAAAGCGTATTAGCAAGAAAAAGAATTTTCATATTCGTTATCCTTTTTATGACAAATTTTAGCTTTACAGAATATCCAGCCATATTATAATGTAAAATCCAGAAGGATTTCTTTATGAAGAAAAAAGCGTTAATAACTGGCATTACCGGACAGGACGGATCATATCTGGCGGAGTTCTTATTGAAAAGGGGCTATAAAATCTATGGGATAGTGCGCAGGTCCAGTATGTTTAACCGCGCCAGAATAGAATATCTGTATTTTGACAGAAAATACCACAAGGATTTGACTTTACTTTATGGTGACCTGAATGACAGCAGTTCGCTCAACCGCATTATTGAGAAAGCCAATCCAGATGAAATCTATAACCTTGGAGCTCAAAGCCATGTTGGTATCAGTTTTGAAATACCGGAATATACTGCTGAGGTAACGGCTGTAGGGACTGTCAGATTGCTGGATGCTATCAGAGAGGTTGGTATCCAGCCGAAATTTTATCAGGCCTCAAGCAGTGAGCTGTTTGGTCTGGCTAAAGAGTTTCCGCAGACAGAAAAGACCCCATTTCACCCAAGAAGTCCTTATGCCTGTGCAAAGGCCTATGCGTACTTTATCACGCAGAATTATCGGGAGGCATACGGACTGTTTGCCTGTAACGGAATTCTTTTTAACCATGAATCTCCTAAAAGAGGAGAGAACTTTGTGAGCAGGAAAATAAGTCTGGGAGCGGCAAAGATAAAGCTCGGTTTAGAGAAAAAACTTGTTCTCGGTAATTTAAGTGCAAGACGTGATTGGGGCTATGCCGGAGATTTTGTAGAGGCTATGTGGCTGATGCTTCAGCAAAAAAATCCGGATGATTATGTTATAGCAACAGGCAAGGCCCATTCAGTGAGGGAATTTGCAGCGCTGGCATTTAAGAAAGTAGGGATAGAGATTGCCTGGAAGGGGAAGGGCATAAATGAAAAAGGATATGTAAAAAAAGTTGAGCCCGGGTCCACGGTTAAAAAAGGAGACATAATTATAGAGGTTGACAAGAGATATATGAGGCCGTCAGAAGTGGAGTATCTTCTGGGTAATCCGTCAAAAGCCAGAAAAAAACTGGGCTGGAGACCTAGAGTTACGTTTAAAGAGCTTGTCTGCATGATGGTTGAGGCAGACCTGACTGCCCTGCCTCTACCTTCGGCAGACAGGTACCGGCAGGCAGGCGTCAGGCAGGTTTGAGGCTGTTAAGTAAATGAAAATCTTCATTACAGGGATAACAGGCTTTATCGGTTCTTATCTTGCAGAGTTTCTGATTGAGAAAGGCTATGATGATATACATGGGACAATCAGGCGGAAATCTGAAGATATATCTACGCTGTTAAAAAAAAACTTCGCTTTTATGAATGCGACCTGACAGATGCTTCAAGAGTTGAGTCTGTCATTGCAGAAGTAAAGCCTGAAGTAGTATTCCACCTTGCCGCAGAATTGCCCTATACCCGCATAAAAGATTATACGGGTGCGTTTAAAAACAATATTGTTGGAACTTCAAACCTTTTAGAGAGTCTCAGAAAAAATTGTCCTGAGGCAAAAGTCCTTATAGCCGGTTCAAGCAGGGAATACGGTGTTATTTCTCCTGAAGAGTGTCCGGTCAGGGAAGACCGTGTGCTTAAGCCTGATAGCGCATATGCTAAGTCCAAAGCTGAGCAGTTTTTTATAGGACAGCAGTATTTCCATGATTTTGGCATGAAGGTTTATTATGCAAGGATTTTTTATCTTACCGGACCAGGGCAGTCTGACAGGTTTGTCTGCTCATCAATTGCCAGGCAGGCTGTTTTGCTGAAGAAAAAGCTGATACCTAAAATAGCGGTTGGGAACCTCAGCATCAAAAAAGATTTTTTAGACATAAGGGATGTAGTTAGCGCATTGCATCTTATAATTGAGAAGGGCAAACCCGGAGAGGCTTATAATGTATGCTCTGGCAGGGCATACAGCATTGAAGAGATTTTCAGAATTATTACAAAGCTGGCAGAAGTTGACAATATGGATTTTTTTGTTGACCCTGCTCTGGTCAGAGAGGATGAGTCTCCGGTGATTATAGGAGATAATTCCAAGGTATCTAAAGAGACAGATTGGAAGCCTGTTGTTTCAATTGAGAAATCCCTGGAGGATTTGCTGACAGGGTATCAGTAATTGTAGGATAATTTAAAGGCGGGTTTATAATAATAAGGACATGAAGAAAAAAAAGAAGCCGGGAAAAAGAATTTTTGTCGGAGATTTTCGTCTTGAGGATGAAGAGAAACAGGCTATTCATGAAGTAATAAAAGGTGGCAGGATATCTGAATGGCGCAAGGTAAAGGAATTTGAAAAAGTATTTTCAAAATATATAGGAACAAAATATTGTGTTGCTGTTAGTTCTGGAACCTCGGCTCTGATAGTTGGGCTGCTGGCGTTACTGCATGATGCGAGATTTCCAAAGGCAGTGAAGGGCGCTAAGATTATAACAAGTCCTGTTACATATATCTCCACAGTTAATGCCATTGTGTTGTCAGGATTTGAACCTGTATTTGTTGATATAGACAAAAGGACATTTAAGCTCGATGTTGACCAGATTGAAAGTGCCATTAAGGAATTTGGGGAAAAGAATATAGCAGGAATATTGCCAGTGCATTTAATGGGCTATCCTAATGACATGGAAGAGATAAATAAAATAGCGAAAAAACATGATTTGTTTGTTTTTGAAGATTCAGCCCAGGCGCACGGCACTGTATATAAAGGTAAGAAGGCAGGTTCTCTGGGGCTCCTTGCAGATTTTTCCTTTTACATTGCCCACAATATTCAAGCAGGAGAGCTTGGTTGTGTAACTACTGATGATGAAAGGCTTTTTAAGACTATTGTCCAGTTAAAAGCAAACGGCAGGTTGTGTGACTGTTCTATCTGTACAAGGGCAAAAGGAGTATGTCCTGGTAATAACAAACTCGGGTATGATGAAGAGGAAGATTACGACCCCAGATTTACCCATGAATATATTTCATATAATTTCAAGACCATGGAGTTTCCTGCTGCCCTTGGTATATCTCAGGTAAAAAAAGCTGACAAAATATTTAAGAAGAGACAGGAAAATGTCATGTATCTGAATAAAGGGCTTAAGGGTTTTGAGAAGTTTTTTTATCTCCCGGTTTTTAATAAAGATGTGAGTTATCTTGCTTACCCGGTAATTATTAAAGAGGATACTGGTATTAAAAGAAAGTGGTTAAGGGGTAAACTGGAGGAAAGCGGAATAGAAAACAGGCCGCTTTTTGGCTGCATACCAACGCAGCAACCCTGCTATTCTTATTTAAGAGAATTCTATAAAGACCGACTGCCAGTAGCTGATTTTCTTGGCAGGAATGTGTTCTATATAGGTTGTCACCAGTACCTGGAAAAAGAAGACCTTGATTATGTTATCAAAGTATTTAAAAAGATACTTGCCCCGTTAGAAAAAGGGCTTAGTCATTCGGTAGGGTAATGAGTACATAATGCAATATCTTAGAAAAAACATTTCTAATGGGTTGAGCTTTCTCACGGGATTTAGTACAGTCTGACATCATTTTCCCCAAAATAAAAATTTTAAGTTTTTAGTATTATTATCAAATGGAGATTTCAGGAAATAAAGAAAAAATCTTAATAGTTATCCCTACTTTCAACGAGAAAGAGAATATTATCAGGCAGGTCGAAGCTATTATGGCACTGCCTCTGGATATCACTGTAGTAGTTGTTGATGACAACTCTCCGGACGGAACAGGTGCTGCTGTTGCTGAACTTTCCGGAAAATTTAAAAAGGTAAAAGGAATTCATCGAAAAGGCAAAGCCGGAAGGGGATCGGCATGTATAAAGGGTTTTCAATATGCCATTAAGCAGGGAGTGGACTATGTCTTTGAGATGGACGCAGACCTTTCCCACGACCCGAATGAAATTCCAAAATTTTTGGAGAAAATGCAAAATTATGATCTGGTTATTGGCTCTAGATATGACAAAGGAAGCAAGATAGTGAACTGGGGGAAAGTAAGACCGGTTTTCAGCAAGCTGGCTAATTTTTATGCAAGGTTAGTGCTTGGCATTCCTATAACTGATTATACAAATGGATACAGGTGTTATAAAAAACATGTCCTTGAAAACATGGAGTTTGACAGAATAACTTCAACAGGATATATAGTCATCAGCGAGATGACTTATCAGATTGCAAGGAAGGGATATAAAATAGGAGAGGTACCAACTGTTTTTGTAAACAGGAGGCGGGGTGAATCAAACCTTACTCTTAATGAGATTGTAAGTGGCTTTATCTCTGTATTGAGATTGAGGTTTAAGTATTAAGCGGGTATTTTCAGCTTTCCCCAGTTGACTTCTAAAACTGTATGCAGTAACTTATAACATTCGCGGGGTGGAGCAGTCTGGTAGCTCGTCGGGCTCATAACCCGAAGGTCGTAGGTTCAAATCCTACCCCCGCTACCATTTAGAATCATGGACTTAGGGAACTCCCCTGAGTTCTTTTTTTGTCTACATTTTGCACCAAAATACCCTGTATCATCAATAGACAACGTCCAGTAAAAGCTAAAAATCCATTGAAATAAAGTGGTTATGTGTGATAGACTACATAACTGGTAGCTGGGAGCGATTTCTTATTCTTTCCCTTCTACTAAAAACACACGTCCATCTAATCTTCTCTCTGCCAGTGTCCCGATGCGTCGGGATCCGGAGAGAAAGGACGGAGGAAAAACTAAGGAGGAATTTATGGTAGCAACAATGAAAGAGCTTCTGGAGGCAGGAGTTCATTTTGGTCACCAGGTAAAACGCTGGAATCCCAAAATGAAGAAATTTATCTTTGGGGAGCGTAACGGCATCTATATTATAGACCTTCAGAAGACCACTAAAATGTTTGATGATGCCTGCAATGTTATAAAAAATATCTCCAGTAGAGGGGAATCTGTTCTTTTTGTTGGCACAAAAAAACAGGCTCAGGACGTAATTACAGAGGAAGCCCAGCGAGCAGAGTCATATTTTGTGAATCAGCGCTGGCTCGGAGGTCTACTTACAAATTTTAAAACAATTAAACTCAGTATAGAAAAATTTAGAAAGATTGAGAAAATGAAGGAGGACGGTACGTATAACATTCTAACAAAAAAAGAGGCGGCTAAACTTGAAGTTGAGAGAACGCGCCTTGAAAAAAACCTTAGCGGAATAAAAGAGATGGAAACCATTCCGGGAGCTGTTTTTATTGTTGACCCTAAAAAAGAAAAGATAGCAGTTGCTGAAGCCAGGAAACTTTCAATTCCGATAGTTGCTATTGTTGATACCAACTGTAACCCCGATGATATCGACCATATTATTCCCGGCAATGATGATGCAATAAGGGCTATAAGACTTATATCATCCAGGATAGCTGATGCAGTTCTTGAAGGCAAGAGTATTCTCAATAAGACCATACAGGAGGCTGCTGAGAAAGAGGCTATAGAGAAAAAGAAGGCAGAAGAAGAAGCGGCTGGACCAGAGGCAGTACGTACCGAGGAGGAGGAGGTAGCAAAGTGAATATAACCGCAACCATTGTAAAGGAACTGCGTAACCAGACAGGTGTAGGTCTTATGGACTGTAAAAAGGCACTGTCAGAGGCTGAAGGCAGTCTTGAAAAGGCAATAGATATCCTGCGCAAAAACGGGCTTGCGCTGGCTTCTAAAAAAGCCAGCAGGGAAGCATCAGAAGGGTTAATAGGCTCGTATATTCACATGGATAAAATCGGTGTGCTTGTTGAAGTAAATTGTGAAACAGACTTTGTAGCGAAAACTGAAGATTTCAGGAAGCTTGTCAGGAATATAGCTATGCATATCACAGCGTCAAATCCTGCATACTTAAAAAGAGAAGATATCCCTTCCGAGGTTATAGATAAAGAAAAAGACATTTATGCTTCCCAGATAACAAATAAACCGCCGCATATCACAGAGAAAATTGTAGAAGGGAAGCTTGAGAAATTTTATACTGATAATTGTTTGATGGATCAGATTTTCATAAAAGACCCTGAACAGAAAAAAAAGATTAAAGATATAGTTACTGATGCAATAGCCCGGCTTGGTGAAAATATTGTGGTTAAACGCTTTGCACGATATCAGCTTGGAGAGGGAAAAAATAACTGAATGAAATCTAAATATAAGAGGATTCTTTTAAAATTAAGCGGGGAAGCCCTTCTGGGCGATAAAAAATACGGGATTGACCCGAAGGTTGTCCACTTAATAGCGAAGGAACTTAAAGAGATTTCCTCTCTCGGAGTTCAGGTTGCTGTTGTTATCGGAGGAGGTAATATCTTTCGCGGGCTTGAGGCAAGCGCTGAAGGTATGGAAAGGACATCTGCCGATTATATGGGGATGTTGGCAACAGTGCTTAATGCCCTTGCCCTGCAGAATGCGCTGGAGCATTGTGGTATGCCAACAAGAGTATTATCGGCTATAGAGATGCGTGAGCTTGCCGAGCCTTATATCAGAAGGAGGGCTGTAAGACATCTGGAGAAGGGAAGGGTTGTTATCTTTGCGTGCGGAACAGGCAACCCATATTTTACTACTGACACAGCTGCGGCTCTGAGGGCAATGGAGGTTGGTGCGCAGGTCATACTTAAAGCAACAAAGGTTGACGGTGTTTACAGTAGTGACCCCCTGAAAAACCCCAAGGCAAAGAAATTTTTACAAATTTCATATATTGATGTTCTTAAAAAAAGACTTCAGGTAATGGATTCTACGGCTATTTCGCTGTGCATGGATAACCGTCTTCCTATAATTGTTTTTAGCCTGACAGAAAAGGGCAATATAAAGAAAGTTTTAGAGGGTAAAAAAGTCGGGACTCTTGTGAAGGGGGGGGATGCTGATGCAGGCAGAGGTAAAAAGAAAGCTCAACGATAAAATGGAGCGGGTGCTTGAAGCCCTGAAAAAAGAGCTCGCAGCCGTAAGAACAGGTCGCGCATCCCTGTCTGTTTTTGATGGGATATCCGTTGATTATTACGGAACGCCTACACCTATTAATCAGGTTGCAACAATGGCAATACCGGAAAGCCGTTTGATTACAATACAGCCGTGGGAGCCCAAGCTGATATCAGAGATAGAAAAAGCCATTCAGAAGTCCGACCTTGGTTTAAACCCTACAAATGACGGGAAAATTATAAGGATAGCCATTCCTCCACTTACAGAAGAACGAAGGAAACAAATTATAAAGCAGGTGCACAAGAGAGTTGAGGATGCAAAAGTATCAATAAGGAATATCCGGCGTGAAGGCAATGACCAGATCAAAATGCTCGAAAAAGAAAAACATATAAGCGAAGACGATACGAGACGCTCGATCGATGAGATACAGAAGCTGACAGATTCCTATATAAAAAGATCTGATGAGATTATGTCGCATAAGGAAGCCGAGCTGAAGGAAATATAGCAAGATACACGATACAAGAAAAAAGGTAAAGGTAAGGGTAAAGAAGTCAGTATGGAAGTTGGGTTAGGGTAAAGTAAATACCAACTACTTAACCTATTAACCAAACTGGCATCTTAACCTTAACCATAACCTGCTTTTAAATCATGGCTCCTGAATCATGTATCAGTAAAAAACAGGAGGATAATATGGCAATACGTGTAGGTATTAATGGATTTGGAAGAATCGGAAGGAATTTTCTGAGGACAAGTCTTCAGGAATCTAAGATAGATATTGTCGGGATAAATGACCTTACTGATGCAAAAACATTAGCCTATCTTTTAAAGTATGATTCTGTCCACGGAATTTTAGGGGTTGACGTTAAGGCAAATGACAACAATGTCATTGTAAACGGCAAAGAAATAAAAGTTACTGCAATAACAGATCCGGCACAGCTTTCCTGGAAAAATATGAAAGTTGATATGGTGCTTGAGTCAACGGGTCGGTTTGTTGATAGACAGGGTGCATCAAAACATCTAAGTGCTGGGGCAAGCTACGTTATTATATCAGCGCCTGCCAAAGAGCCTGATATTACTGTATGTCTTGGTGTTAACGAGGAGATGCTTGACATATCAAAACACAAAATTATATCCAACGCATCATGTACGACAAACTGTCTTGCGCCTATAGCAAAAGTGATTGACCAGAAATTTCAAATCAAGCGGGGACTTATGACAACTATCCATTCATATACAAATGACCAGAGTATACTTGATCTTCCGCACAAAGACCTCCGGAGGGCAAGAGCTGCCGCACTTTCAATGATACCGACAACAACCGGAGCAGCTAAGGCAGTGGGACTTGTTCTGCCGCATCTAAAAGGCAAACTTGATGGAATGGCAATTAGGGTCCCTACTCCTAATGTCTCTATTGTTGACCTTGTAGCTGATGTTGAAAAAGAAACTACTGTGGAGGTGGTAAATGCAGCGCTTAAAGAGGCTTCGGAAGGTCCTCTTAAGGGGATAATAGAATATTCTGAAGAGCCTCTTGTTTCAATAGATAGTAATGGCAATCCGCATTCAGCCGTAGTTGATGCAACACTCACAAAAGTCCTGAAAGGGAATATGGTAAAGGTTCTGGCTTGGTATGACAATGAATGGGCTTATAGCTGCCGAATTAGAGACATAATGCTTTATATTGCAGGGAAAGGGTAATAAATTATGGGCAACAATTCCTCGGTACCTATTAAAGGGGTCTTAAACAAGCTCTCTTTAAAAGATTTAGATGTTAAGGGGAAACGGCTATTCATACGCGCTGATTTTAATGTTCCTTTAGATGAAGACCTTAATATTTCGGATGATACAAGAATTCGCTCAACACTGCCAACTATAAATTATGCCATTGATGAGGGTGCCAAGGTAATACTTGCGTCGCATTTGGGAAGACCCAAGGGTAACGCAGACAAACGCTACAGTCTTGTCTCTGTTGCAAAACGGCTTCAACGCCTTATTAAAAAAGAGGTAATATTTCTCCATGATTGTGTTGGCTCGCAAGTTGAAGACACGATTAGCAAAATGTCAGAAGGAGATATAGTATTGCTTGAGAACCTGAGGTTTCATGGTGACGAAGAGAAAAACAATAAAGAATTTAGCAAATCGTTATCAAAGCTGGCTGATTATTTTATAAATGATGCTTTTGGAGCTTCTCACAGGGTACATGCCTCTATAGTCGGGATTGCAAAATTCATTCCTTCTGCCGCAGGGCTTCTCTTACTTAAAGAAATAGAATACCTTAAGGGTGTTGTAGATAATCCCGTGAGACCTTTTGTTGCGATTTTAGGCGGCGCAAAAGTATCTGGCAAAATAGGCGTTCTTGAGAATCTCGAAACCAAGGTTGATAAGGTAATAATAGGCGGTGGTATGGCATATACATTTTTAAAGGCAACTGGCCATGAGGTTGGAGACTCCCTTGTGGAGGATGAAATGCTTGACTTTGCCAATAACATAATGAAAAAACTTCTCTCAAAGGGGATAAAATTTTATCTTCCTGTAGATTGCATTGTTGCACAGAGTTGCGAGCATGGTGCCGAGACTAAAACTATCCCTGTCCAGGAAATACCAAATGGCTGGAGGGCGCTTGATATTGGTCCTGCGTCTGTTAAGCTCTTTACCGAGGCGCTGACGAACGCAAAGACTATATTATGGAATGGCCCGATGGGAGTGTTTGAGTTAGACGCATTTTCCCGGGGGACTTTTGCAATTGCACATGCAGTTGCTGACGCATATGCCCTGACGATTGTCGGAGGAGGCGATACAGACCTTGCAGTCAGCAGAGCAGGAGTTTCAGAGAGTATGTCGTTTATTTCAACAGGAGGGGGAGCAGCCCTGCAACTTCTTGAAGGAAAAGACCTGCCAGGACTTATTGCACTGACGGATAAGTAATACAATGCAAATTGCAAAGTTAGCATTTATCATTGATTTAAAAAGAATTTAAACTGATAATTGATAATTTTTCACTTTATCTCTTGCTTTTCATATGCCGCTGTATTTCTCTCCGTGCTTCTTTTTCTTTTATAGACTCCCTCTTCTCATACTGTCTTTTGCCTTTACAGAGTCCTATCTCTACCTTTGCCTTTCCCCTCTTGAAATATATATTCAGAGGGACAAGAGTAAAACCTCTCTGGCTGAGTTTTCCCCACAATTTACTTATTTCTCTTCCGTGAAGAAGCAATTTTCTTGTTCTGAGGGGGTCATGGTTTTGAATGTTACCGTGGCTGTAAGGGCTGATGTGGCAGTTAAGAAGAAAAACCTCATTGTCCTTTATAATGGCATAACTGTCTTTGAGATTAACCCTGCCTTCTCTTAAGGATTTTACCTCTGTGCCGAGGAGTGAAATCCCGGCTTCATAGGTCTCTTCTATAAAATAGTCATGATATGCTTTTCTGTTGGTGCTGATAGTTTTTCCCATTAATAAAGAATAGCTTACAGGTTTTTGCAAGTCAATTGCATCGTTTGAAATGGTTCAGAATTATTCAACTATTACGTGGTTCAGAATAGCTGAAAATTGTTAAAGATAGTTTGAAATTAAACCATCTTGAATGGCTTTGAACTACAGACTTTTAAAATATAGATTTTGACATTTAACATCTTTATTGTAATATTCGTGTTGTTGACATATGCGCAATATTTTTGTATGCTTGTAGCCGATAATTCCATGGTGATGAAAAAATGGTAGTAGGAAAATTCTTTCCAAAAGAGACCGATTTCTTCGGGATATTTGAAAGCGCATCCAAAAATCTCAACAAAGGTGCCTTACTGCTTGTTGAGATGATGGAAAATTTTTCTGATGCAGAGGTTAAAGCAAAACAGATATATGATGCTGAACAGGAAGGAGACATGCTTACCCATGAGGTAATGCGAAAACTCAACAAAACCTTTCTGACCCCGATTGATAGAGAAGATATACATGCCCTTGTATCACGTATAGATGATGTCCTTGATTTAATCTGGGCAGCTGTTGACAGGGTAATCTTATTTAAACTTGAGTCTTCGACTCCTGAAGCAATTGACCTTTCAAAAAACCTTTTGACAACTACAGAGATTATTACAAAAGCTGTAACGTCGCTTAGAGGGAAAAAATATTCTTATGTCCAGGAGTTCTGTATTGAAATAAACAGGCTTGAGAACAAAGGGGACAGAATTTTCAGGACTGCTTTAGCAAAACTGTTTGATGAAGTAAAAGACCCTATTCTTGTTATTAAGTGGAAAGAAGTTTATGAGCATCTTGAAGATGCATTTGATAAATGTGAAGATGTAGCAAATATCCTCGAAAGTATTGTCCTTAAGCATGCCTGAAACAATAATAATCCTTGTTGTTGTACTTGCCATACTCTTTGACATAAGCAACGGCTGGAATGATTCTGCTAATGCAATTGCAACTGTTGTCTCTACGAGAGTGCTTACCCCGCTTCAGGCAATTATTCTTGCCGCATTTATGAATGTCCTGGGGGCATTTGTCTCGACTGCTGTTGCCAAGACAATAGGTAAGGGCATAGTTGACCCTGCTTTGATAACGCAGGCTGTTGTTGCATCTGCGCTGCTTGCCGGTTTCCTGTGGAATTTCGTGATGACGCTTACAGGTATGCCTGTAAGTGCCTCCCATGCCTTAATCGGAGGGTTAATAGGCGCTGCTGTTGCTTTTGGAGGCATAGAAGTCCTGAATATAAAAGGGCTTACTAAAATTTTCACTGCCCTGCTTATTTCTCCTGTTTTCGGTATATTTTTTGGATATGCTCTCATGAAATTTATTCTCAGAATGTTCGCTAATTTTTCACCAGGGGTGATTAATAAACACTTCGGGCGATTACAACTGCTGTCTTCAGGTTTTATGGCATTCAGTCATGGTTCAAATGATGCACAAAAGGTTATGGGTATAATAACTCTTGCACTTGTAAGCGGTGGTTTTTTAACGGGTGAAGGAGGGGCTTTTGCTGTGCCCTTCTGGGTTATACTCACCTGTGCCCTTGCAATGGGATTTGGCACTGCAGTAGGCGGATGGAGGGTGATTAAGACCCTTGGTGTTCAGATGTTAAAACTCCAGCCAGTGCACGGATTTGCAGCTGAGACTTCTGCAACAGCTATAATCATTGGTGCAAGTGCGTTAGGACTTCCGGTCAGTACTACCCATGTTATTTCAACATCAATAATGGGCGTTGGCGCAACTAAAAGGCTCTCAGCCGTAAGATGGGGAGTTGTAAGAAAAATAGTTATAGCATGGATTTTTACTTTACCGATTTGCGCAGGGATGGGGTGGCTGGTATATGAGGTCTTTTTGTTTTTCGGATATAATTAATATTCTTTTAACTCAACAATTCTGAGACAATACTTCCTTCTCTTAATACCCTTGGAGGTGTTGTTGTAACATCTATTATTGTTGAGGGTTTACCCCCCGGTGTTTTACCATGATCAACAATTAAATCTATATGTTCTCCAAAATAATCGATTACTTTTTCGGATTCCCGTGCTGGTTGCTTTCCAGATAGGTTGGCACTTGTAGCTGTGATGGGGAAGTTTGCTGCCTTTGCAAGAGAAAGGGCAAAGCCCTTCCCCGGAATTCTTACAGCTATTGTGCTTTTGCTGCCCATAAGCAGTTCTGACAGGTCGTCCTTTGCATCAAAGATTATAGTTAAGGCCCCTGGCCAGAATATTTCAATTAGTTTCTCTGCTTGCGGCGGGATAGATTTTACTACGGATTTAAGAACATCCTTATTGCCGACAATTACAGGCATAGCCTTTTCTAAAGGTCTTTTTTTAAGCGTGTACAGCTTTTTCAGTGCAGCCTCATCATTAATCATAACTCCAAGGGCATAAAAGCTCTCTGTAGGATAAGCTACCACACCGCCTTTTTTGAGTATCTGTAATGCTTCTACTATAATCTTATCTGTTGGATTTTTATATAAAGATAATTTCAACATTTTTTAAAGTCAATCCTGAGTGTAATCGAAGGATTGATTTATTCACCCCATTAGATAATAATCATCTAACGGGGTGAATATATTTTACAATATTTTTTTAATCAGTGTGGTCTGTAACTTATCTGTGTAATTAACAGCCTTCAATGATTTTTGTGAAAGGCTGTTAATTTTTCCTTGAATTTTATTTAGATTTTTGGTATTTCTTTATAAACAACATCTTATAAAAAGATGTTGTTTGATTTCACAGATAAAAATATAGTTATAAAGAGGGATAAGAATCTGTGTAATTATGTATAGTATATACAAGGAGGGAATATGAAAAGAATTATAAGATTAATAGTTTTGTTGTTTTTACTGACATCTTTATGGGGATGTGCAGCAGTGATAGGCGGAGTTGTTGGTGTGGGATTAGGTGTTGGAACTTATAAATACATAGAAGGCGGTGTAGAGAAAGACTATCCTATTGCATATGATACAGCATGGGATACAACTCATACAGCACTGGCAAATCTTTATATGAGTGTGACCAGCAGTGTAAATGAAGGTACTAAAGGGAAAATAGAAGCTGTGAGGAAAGACGGTGTAAAGGTTACAATAAAGTTAGCCGACAAAGGACAGGGTGTGACCACCATTAATATTCGCGTTGGGTTTTTTGGCAATCGTAAGGATGCCGAAAGAATACATGAGGAGATAAGTGCCGTAACAGGATTATAATGAGGTAGTTTTGATTGAGAATTTTTTTCTGACTAATTTAGAGGTGTGAGAAGCCCCTTTTTTTCTTAATGTGTTAAATATTTTCTGTGAAGCAACCCCCTTTAGAAGCTTTTCTCTTTTTTTATTATCTTTTATTTCGTTTATTGCTTTCTTACGCATTTTTCCAAGGAACCTCAGATAATGCGTGAATTCAACACCATAGAGTTTTTCAATTTCTTTTCTTACAACTTTTGCAGCTGCAGGGCTTGAACCCTCTGTGGATATGGCAATTGTTAGCAGCCCGCGTTTTACAATAGAAGGAGCAATAAAATTTCCCTCAGATGGAGTATCAATTACATTTATAAGTCGTCCCGACGCTTCGGGACCGATTCCGGGATGTTTTGCATCTTGTGCAATTTTTGTATTTATTCGTGCAGAGGAAGTGCCTGCAATAACAAGAAAGGTACCTTTAATATCCCCCTTTTTATAATGTCTTTTCAAATGTGTCAGTAAGTCTTTTCCTCTTAATTTCTCAAGTGTAGTTGTAATTTTGGGACTTATTACTTTGACGAGAGCGCCGGCTTTTAGGAGGGTGATCACTTTTCTTTCCGCTGTTTTCCCGCCTCCTACAACAACAGTTTTTTTACCACTTAGATTAAGAAAGACAGGATAGTATCTCATCTACTCTTATAAGTGGGAAGTAGGAAGTAGGAATTGGGAATTAATAATTTCTCACTTCTCATTTCTTATTTCTCACTTCTCAAAGAAGCGATAATCTCTCTTGCTTCCTTAGACAGTTTAATGGTGGGAAATTTTTCAATTAGGGTTGTTAATGCTTTTTGTGCCTTGTCTTTTTCCCCAAGATTCTTATAAGAAAGACCAAGGTAGAATAAAGCACCTGACTCTTTTTTTGAATCAGAAAAGTTTTTAAGCAAATCATTAAAGCGTCTGGCAGCTGCTCCGTAGGAACCTTTTTTAAAATAGAATTCCCCCACATAAAATTCGTATTCGGCAAGAATGCTTTTGCACTTTTTTATTCTACTTTCTACGATATCCAGATAGGGATTACGAGGGTAAAGTATTAAGAGTTTTTTAAATTCTTTCAATGCTTGCTGCGCCACTGAATAGCTTACGTCTGGAGTCCCTATTCTTTTAAAATAACTCATGGCTAGTTTATACTGTGCGTACGGCGAATATTTATGGTATGGATGCATTTCAAGAAACTGTTCATATTCAATAGCAGCCTCTTCGTAAAACTCATCCTTATAGTAAGTATCGCCGATACGTATCTCTGCTAATGGTGCATATTTTCCTGATGTATCCTGTGCTCTAATATGCTCAAGTATCTTTCGGGCATCTTCATAATACCCTTCTTTTATCTTGTCGTTAGCTTGTTTAAAAAACGCTTCAGCTTCAAAAAGCGGTGCTTGTTTGATTGTTGCTTTTCCTGAAGAGCAGGCAGAAACAAGGAGTAGAACGATAAATGGTATAAATATTTTTTTCATATTCAGACTATTTCGCTTTGTAAAAAGTATACGTTAAAAGCCATATTATCATGGCGGGGTGGACGGGACTTGAACCCGCGACCTCTGGCTTGACAGGCCAGCGTTCTAACCAACTGAACTACCACCCCATAAACGACAGTTATTGGTAAAAACTAAATTAACCTTGAATACCAGTTTAAGCAGCTTTTAAAACCAACATCTAATAACTAGTAACTAATAACTCCAATTTTGCTTTCAGCAAAAATGGTAGGCGGAACAGGGCTCGAACCTGTGACCCCAGCCTTGTAAGGGCTGTGCTCTCCCAACTGAGCTATCCGCCCGAACTCCATCACTGCATTTACGCGGAAAACCTATTTTACCAATAATCTGAATTATAATACTATACCAGATAATTACATGAATTTTGTAGAGCATGTATCCCTGTTCTGAAGCAAAATTGTTTATCTCAGATTGGGCAACAGCCAAAAAGCACTTGACATAACAATAACTTAGTGTTACCGTTTGAAAAATTACAGTGTTTTTTAACATTAAATGTAGGAGGGGCTTATGCGAAGAAAGAATGTTGCGAAACAAAAAAAGCAGGCGTTACTGATTTTTTCGTTAGTAGGAAATATAATAATACTTACTATGATAGCACTCTTGGTGTTTACTCCTTCAGTTTCTTTTGCGGCACAACAAGATATTGATACTGATGAAAACATTGATGCTGACGGTATCGCTGAAGGTGTTTTGTTTGATGGTGGGGCCAATGATGTGCTCACTGTAACTGACGGCTCAAATATTGGTGCTACCGGCGGAGTGAGTGCTGATTCTGGTGGTGCCGGTACTGGTACCGTGACTTTTGCCGGTGCATCGACTGTGTCGGGCACGTTAGGGCAGACAGGTGCCGCAGAGAATATTGCAGCAGTCATTTTTAACGGTGGTACTGTTAATCTTGGCAGTAATATCTGGGCTACCTCTACTACGATCAATGTGGGAGGTATCCTTAATCTAACCAGTAACATAACAATTACGGGAACTGCGGAGCTTGATGCTGCGGCCGGATTTTTAGATGTTAACGGGAATACACTTACAATAGCAGGGTCAGCCACGAGCACATACAGTCAGGGTGCAGGTTCTACTCTTAGACTTGATGTTGCCAGTTCGTCTTCCTCTGGGTCAGTAGTTTCGGCTGGTAACGCTACCGTCTCTAATACTAGCATTGTGGATATTACCGTTACCGGATATGTCGCTAATGGCTCAACATATAAGATAATTGATGGACTTGGCGGCGCCAGTGCTGCTGTCCCTGGCACTATTACTGATAGCAGTGCGGTCTTGACTTTTGCCGGAAGCACAGCCAGTGGCGATATTACACTCACTGCGACACGCACAAATACTTATAATAGTTTAGCCGATACCAGCAACCAGAGCGCTTCGGGTACTGCTCTGGAATCTTCTGGCGCTACGGCCAGTGGTGATATGCTTACGGTCCTGGGGCAGATGGACTCGTTAGGAACACAGTTAGCGGTCCAGAATGCTCTTGAGCAGATGTCGCCTGTAGTGAATGCCGGGATAATAATGACGAGCATTTCTGCTCTGGATGAGGCCGTGGAGACAGTTGCCGATCATCTGTTAGCCGTCCGCAACGGTGCTGGTAGCGGTGTCTCGACCGGTGATGCGATGCAAAATAAAGATGTATGGGCGAAAAGTTTCGGAAATTATTTAGACCAGGATAAACGCGGCGGAATCGATGGTTATAAAACGCATACGCTGGGCATAGCTTTGGGCATAGACATTCTTAACATCAGTTCTACTGTAGTTGGGGTTAGTGGGGGATACGCCTATAGTAAAGTTGATTCAAAACAATCAAATATCGGTGATACGGATATCAATAGCTACCAGAGTACGTTATACGGCAGTTATGATGGAGGTCCCTATTATGTCAACGGAGCGGTCTCTTTTGCATATAACCAATATAAAGGTTCCCGTAAAATAGCTTTTGGTAGTATTTCGAGGACTGCCAATGCGGATTACAATGGACAGCAGTATTCCGCGTATCTGGGAGGTGGCTACACCGTGGAAAGCGAGGGGTATAAGATCACGCCCATGGCGTCTTTGAGATACACACTACTCCACTTGGAAGATTATACCGAGGCAGATGCGGGTTCTTTGAACCTAAAAGTGAACAGCCAGGATTATGATTTGCTTCAGTCGGGTCTTGGCGCAATGATCGCTTATCCAGTAAAAATGGATAATATTACTTTTATCCCTGAACTGCACGGTATGTGGTTATATGACTTTTTCGGTGATAAACAGCAGACCACATCAACATTTACTGGAGGGGGAGGTTCCTTTAAAACAAGTGGTACCGATCCTGCGCAGCACAGTTTTGATGTTGGTGCGGGTTTAACGTTTAACACAGAATATAATGTAATCGTAGTTCTTAATTATGATTTTGAAATAAAGGAAGATTTCTATGGTCATTCAGGAGATGTTAGTGTCAAATACAGCTTCTAATTGCAGTGCTTGGCTTGAATAAAACCGCATTGGATGGTAAAACGGCCTCTGAGAAATATCGCAGAGGCCGTTTTGTATTGGCGTATCCCCATGAAGGATAACCCGGTAAAAAAATTGGTAGAGATCGCCGCGGTTGTAGTTATCTTTTCCTTATCCAGTTGCGCGGGAAGAATGTCTTTCATGGATAGAATATCTGCCGCTGATAGGATTGCTGAGAAAGCCGGATTCAATAACTCTCTTGTCAAAACAGACTCTTTTACCTTGAAAGCGTATTATCGCATAGAAAAACCCGGAAGGCCGCTTACGGTCTACATCGAGGGGGACGGGCATGCGTGGGTCTCAAGAAAACGGTTATCACGCAACCCTACCCCGCGAGATTCTCTTGTCTTGGATCTTGCGGTTATGGATCCATCAGACAACGTTGTCTATATTGCCAGGCCGTGTCAGTACGTTTTTCCGGATCTTGAGCCTCTGTACGATTCGTCATACTGGTCCGAAAAACGTTTTTCGGAAATCGTAATATCGGCAATGGACCAAGCGATTGATAAGTTCAAGGATAATGCTGGGGCTGAAAAGATTAATCTTATAGGGTATTCTGGCGGAGCGGCAGTAGCTGTACTTATTGCAGCACGAAGACAAGATGTTGCAAGTCTTAGAACGGTTGCCGGTAATCTGGATCATGAAGAGGTAACCCGATATCACCGGACAAGCCCGTTAAAAGGATCACTTAACCCGATAGATGTGGCCCCTTCTCTTGCGAGGTTGCCTCAACGTCATTTTGTCGGAGAAAAAGACAGAGTAGTGCCGCCTTTCATCGCGCGAAGTTTTGCCTCGCGGTTGGGGGACAATCGTTGTATCCAGATAACAGAGGTCAAAGGAGGTACACACAACACCGGTTGGCGCAAATACTGGCGGGATCTCCTGGCTATGCCGGTTGTTTGTATAAAAGATTGATTTAGATGGAAAATTTGCCCGGCAATTTGAAAATCTTAGCTTGACCCTGATGGACGCAAAAAGATTATAGATTAAATAAATATTATGAATTACAATGTCTATAATGGCAAAGAGGGTAGCTAAACGTAGAATAAAACGATTATCCATTACTTTTACAGAGGGGAAGGTGGAGTACACCGGCATGTCTTCTGATTTTTCTTCAACAGGCCTTTTCATCAGAACAAGAAAAGCCTTTAACCCCGGAACTCCTGTAAAAATGGTTATTGAGGTAGATAAGAACCGTAAGATAGAACTTGCAGGTGTAGTAACCAGGGCGATTAAGACCGGAGTCATGGATTTCAAAAACGGAATGGGGATAAAACTGTCTTATATTCCACAAGTTTACGAGAATTTTTTAAAAGAAATAATTAATTAACTCTGTTGATATGCCCTGTGAGAAAAACGAGTTTTCTTTCTCACGAGGTTTTATTTTGATGTTTGGGAAAAAAGTCCTGTACTTAAGTACCTGTCTCCACGGTCAGGTAAAATGACAACTACCTTTTTGCCTTTTCCTAATTTAGTTGCTATTTTCAAAGCTGCCCACGCAGCAGCCCCAGAAGAAATGCCGGCAAGGATGCCTTCTTCTATTGCCAGTCGCCGTGTCATCTCTGCTGCATCCTCATCACTTACAGTGATTATCTCGTTGTAGATATTGGTGTTTAAAACACCTGGGTAGAAACCTGCGCCTATGCCGGCGATTTTGTGCGGACCAGGATTCCCTCCAGACAGTACAGGTGAACTGGCAGGCTCAACTGCAGCAACCCATGTATCAGGTTTTTTAGATTTCAACACTTCTCCTATGCCTGTTATAGTACCGCCTGTGCCAACTCCTGAAACAAAACCGTCTATTTCAAAACCAAGGGTCTCGAGTATTTCAACTGCAGTTGTGTTTCTGTGAACTTCTGGATTAGCAGGATTTTCAAACTGCATTGGCATGAAATATTCGGGATTTTTTTTCAATATTATTTCAGCCTCTTCAACTGCGCCCATCATCCCATTTGAACCGGCCGTCAGAACTAATTCTGCTCCAAATGCCTGAAAAATCTGTCTTCTTTCCAAAGACATGGTCTCGGGCATTGTAAGTACAAGCCTGTACCCTTTAACAGCAGCAACGAGGCTGAGCCCAATACCGGTATTACCACTTGTAGGCTCTATAATTGTTCCCTTGGGCTTTAATTTTCCATTTTTTTCAGCAGCCTCTATCATAGCAAGTGAGATTCTGTCTTTAACAGAGCCGCCTGGATTGAATCCCTCAAGCTTTGCCCATATCTCTGCTGCTTCAGGGTCTGATATACGATTCAGTTTTAAAATCGGGGTATTACCGATAAGGCTTAAGATATTCTTGTGTGGTTTCATAAGGCCAATTTTATTGTCTATGATTACACCGATATCAAATTAGATTGCACAGATTATAGGAGGATTACACTAAATAATCAATATATCTGTGTAATCCCTGCCTACCGGTTTACATGCCTCAGGCATGCAGGCAGGTTTGCTTTTTAATCTGTGAAATCAGACATCCTAAAGGATGTCTGAAATTATACCACAGTAGAGCTTGCTTTAATCTCTTTTCTGATTGTTTTCAGATGTGATATAATTTGATACTAAACCACAGACTCCAATTCAAATTCCATGTATTATCGAAGCTAGTACCGTTACAACTTAATATGTCCAAGATTCGAGGTATAAATTATTTATTATTGTCCTGTAAAATAAAGTTGATCTTTAGAAATAAATAGTTGTAACGGCACTAGTTTATAAGGGGGAATGCAAAATGAGAAAAAGAAAGGTTATTTCCCATATTTTTCTTTTCTTGATGTTAATAATGATGTCTCCTGGCAATGCAGGAGGAAATGGGGTTAAGGCGATGTTAAAGAATATCCATTGGCTCGGGCATGATACATTTAAAATAATGGCAGGTGAAAAAACTATCTATACAGATCCGTTTAAAATTAAAAGGAAGGACAAGGCTGACATAATTCTAATAACACATAAGCACTATGACCATTGTTCTCCTGAAGATGTAGGGAAAATTCAGGGACCTGATACTGTTATAGTCGCAACATCAGATTGTGCCGAAAAACTGTCCGGAGATGTTAAAACCATAAAACCCGGGGATAAAATTACGGTTAAAGATATAGATATAGAAGCCGTCCCTGCTTACAACACTAACAAACAGTTTCACACAAAGGATAAAAACTGGGTCGGGTATATCTTTACTGTAGAAGGGAAGAGAATTTATATAGCTGGCGATACTGATTATATTCCGGAAATGAAGACATTCAAAGTGGATATTGCACTTTTACCTGTATCAGGGACATATGTTATGACTGCCGAGGAGGCAGTACAGGCAGCACTTGATATCAAGCCACAGATTGCAATACCAATGCATTATGGTGCAATTGTTGGTTCTGAAAATGATGCTGAAAGATTTGCAAAAGCATTGCAGGAAAAGGTTGAAGTAATAATATTGAAAAAAGAATGAAAATATGAGCGGACGGATTATCGAATTTCTTAGAAATAAAGGCAATTTTATATCCGGGGAGGAAATAAGTAAATCCCTCGGTATTACAAGGGCGGGGATTTGGAAAAAGGTAGAGGCTCTGAGGCAGAGGGGCTATTTGATCGAAGCAGTCCCGTCAAAAGGATATAAATTACTCAATAGCCCTGATATACCAACAAAAGAGGAAATACAGGCTGTATTCAAGGGAGATATTATCGGGCGGGAAGTTATGTTTTACGAGAAGACTACATCAACTAACGATAAGGTTATGGAGATAGGGGCAGATGGGTTGGACGGAACTGTGGTCATTTCGGATTCACAGAAGCAGGGCAGAGGCAGGTTTGGCAGAGATTGGATATCACCTCCTGGTGAAAATCTTTATTTTACTGTTTTGCTGAAACCGCTTTTCCCCCCAAAAGAAGCATCTATTTTTACTTTGATGGCTGCTGTGGCTCTTGTGTCAGCTATAAGAGGATATGCCGGCCTTAATGCCGTAATAAAATGGCCTAATGATATTCTTATCAGAAACAAAAAAGTCGGCGGTATACTTACAGAGATGAAATCCGACATGGACAGAATAAATTTTATAGCTATAGGTGTAGGAGTAAATGTAAACATGTCTTTAAGTATGTTGCCCAGGGGCGTGAAAAGCATTGCAACTTCCTTAAAAAAGGAAAAGGGAAAGCTTGTTAATAGAGTCGAACTTTTAGGGGAAATTCTTCGCAACCTTGAATATTGGTATAAGAAAGTTTTAGCAGGCAAAAAAAAGGTTTTGCTTGGTAAATGGTTGTATTTTGACTCAACTGTTGGGAATAAAATTAAAGTCAAAACTCAGGGTGGGATTATATCCGGGATTGCAGAAGGAATTAGCAACGAAGGAGGGCTCAATATAAGGCTTTTTTCTGGCAGGATTGAGACTGTAAGTGCCGGAGAAGTAACAATACTGAAAAAATAAAAACAAAGAAAAGGCAGCAGGCGCATAGACACAAAGGAAAAAACTTTGTGCCTTCTGTAATTTTTAATATGCTTTTACTCATTGATATAGGAAATACAAACATCACAACAGGTTTTTATGAAGACAGCATAAAGAATGTTCTGCGGCTCAGTACAGCCCTGTGCAGTAAGTATTTTGATGAGCTAAAGAATTTTATTTCGAATCACGGGCTTAAGGAACCAGAAAACGCAGTTATATGTTCTGTTGTTCCTGAAACAACCACTTTACTTGTAGAAATTCTGAAAAAGACATTTGGAATTGAACCGCTAAATGTAAATTATAAATTAAAGACAGGCCTGAAATTCTGCATAAAGAATCCTGAGGAATTGGGAGCAGACAGAATTGCTAATGCAGTAGCTGCCTGTAAACTTTACAAGGGGCATTCAATTGTGATAGATTTTGGGACAGCTACTACTTTCTGTGTTGTTTTATCAGGAGGCGAATATAAAGGTGGCGTTATAATGCCGGGTCTGAGTATCTCAGCTGATGTCCTTGTTGAGAAGACGTCAAGGCTGCCAAAGATAGAACTTAGGGCACCGGAAAGGACAATTGGCAATGATACAGAGAGCAATATAATTTCAGGGTTAATATTAGGACATGCAGGGGCTGTTGAGAGAATTATAAAAGAGATTAAGCTTTCCCTTAATAAGGACATGAATGCTGAAACAGTTGTGAATGTGATTGCAACAGGAGGACATGCAGATTTAGTGGTTCCGTATACCGAAGGCGTGAGGGAAATAAATCCGTTTTTAACTCTTGAGGGGTTGAGGATTATCCATGGATTTAATGTATGAGTTAAGGAAAGACCCGATTATTGGGCGATGGGTTATAGTAGCCAAGACTTCTTTGACATCTCTTCCAAATTATCTGGTTGACGAGCAAAAACCGGATGATCAACTCACATGTTCTTTTTGTCGAGGGAAAGAGAGTGATACACTCCCCGAAATAATGGCAGTAAGAAAGCCCGGGTCAAAACCAAATGACCTGGACTGGTTTACACGAGTCATTCCGGATTCCAGGCGTATACTTCAAATGGAAGGAGAGCTAAATCGCCAGGGCATCGGGATGTATGATAAAATAAACGGTATTGGTACCAGCGAGATAATTATAGAGTCTCCAGACCATCTTGTTACATTAGGGGATGTTGAACAGGCTGCGAGGGTTTTATTAACTTACAAAGAAAGGATTTTAGTTCTTGAAAACGATCCAAGAATAAGATATATCCAAATTTCCAAAAACTACGGAAGAGCTGCAGGTGCCCTTTACAGCCATCCATATTCATATCTTGTAGCTTCAGCGATTATCCCCCAGAGAATAAAACAGGAGCTGGATGGAGCAAAGATTTATTATGAATTAAAGGAAAGATGTATTTTTTGCGATATTGTGCGAGAAGAAGAAAAGGTTGCTGCAAGAATCGTTTTTGAAAACAAAAACTTTGTGGTTTTTTGTCCGTTTGCACCGGCATTTCTATTTGAAGTATGGATAATGCCTCGAAGGCATAATTGTGCATTCCAGGAGACTGAGACAGAAGAGATAGAGGATTTGGGGGCTGCAATTATCACTGTTTTGAATAAAATGAAAAAACTTTTTAAGGACCCTCCTTACAATCTTATTCTTCATAATGCACCCAATAAAATGCCAAGACGGGATCACTGGCGAACGCTTAAAGAGGATTTTCACTGGCATGTAGAGATAATACCACGCCTGGACCGAGTTGCTGGTTTTGAATGGAGTTTAGGCTTTTATATATTAAATACATCCCCGGAAGAGTGGGCAAAATATCTTAAGGAGGTGTAATTATGAAAGTGGAAAAGATACTTTTCCCTACTGATTTTTCTGAAGGTTCTTTTCATGCACTACCTTTTGCAGTGGATCTTTCAAAGCATTATAACTCTAAACTCTATATTCTTCATGTTATTTATGATGTTGCAAAGGCTACTAACTCTCATATCCCCTATGTATCTTCTGATGAGCTCTACAAGGAGATGTCTGCATGGGCACAGGGAGAAATAGAGAGCTGCTGTATTGAGGAAATCAGAGGGCTCCCGAATGTGGAGAAAGTGGTCTTAAAGGGAATTCCGTATGAAGAAGTAATAAAATTTGCTGAGGAACAAAAAATAGATATGATAGTTATGGGAACTTACGGTAGGAAAGGACTTGAAAAATTTCTCTTTGGCAGCACTGCCGAGAGAGTAGTCAGGAGGGCACCATGCCCCGTGATGACGGTAAGGGTTTCAAAACACAGAGTGGGAAAATAAGAAAGAAAGAAAAACCCAGTCATATGAAGGTGTACCTTTCTGAAGATGCCTTCATGGATTTGCTTTTAAGTAGCGCAGAGGTTTTTAAAAGGGAATCTCTTGGATATTTACTGGGTTATCGTCTCGAAGACCGTTTTATTATAGAGCATGCTTTTAGTTTGCAGACAGCCAAGAGAAAACGAAGGGGCGTATTGTTTGACAATAAGGATCATAAGAAAATAGCGTCAATATTGTTAAAATTCGAGAAACTTCAGATAGTAGGTGACTTTCATTCACACACGCAGTATGGTGAAACAAAGGGCCTTCCCGTCCCGAGTCCAGTGGATGTTAATGAAATGGAGCCTGAAAATCTTTATATTATTATTGCTATTAACGATTTTCGGCGCAGCAAACCGTGGAAGGAAAACAGGGACGGCAGTATATCGGGCAGCATCGGAGAATTTTTCTTTAAGATATCGTCTTATTTTTGTCCTGGTGTTGCTTCTATTCCTAAAAGGGCGAAGATATACTGTCCTTTTCCTCCGGGATTAAATGATTAAATATGTGAGGCTCTTGCAAAAGTCTGTATTCGTCATTCCCGAGGTTTTTATCGGGAATCCAGTATTTTTTAAAATCAAAGACTTCTGGATACCCGCTTTCGCGGGTATGACGACAATAGCGATTCTCTCGATACTTTTGCAAGAGGCGCATGTAAAAAAAGTTTTTCCCCCATAGCTTTTTTTTAAAAAATCTAAATTGAAATTATATCACTATATAATTGCGTCCCTGTTATCTCATCTTTTGCTTTTTAGCGCCATTGCAGTCTTACTGCCTGAAACGGATAATGACATATCATTTGCAGTGTTTGATATAGATATTGTTGGGTATTTAAAAGATGAAGTGGAATCCCGGGAAAATAAAAAGAAACCTTTGAAAGTACGACCCACCATAAAAAAACCCTCCAGGAAAGATATTTTAGAGGAAACCCCTCCCAAGACTATGTTCGGAGAAGGAACAGACTCTGAACCGACTGAGTCAGGTAAAGAAGAAACAGAGTTTAAGGAACCTCCTACAGGAGAAAAAGGCGTCTCACCAAAGGATTCGGAGGGGCTTTCCGCAGGTCCTAAGTCTTTTCTTTTTGATGAAGAGACTATTGAAAAGTATGCTCAAAAGGGAATTATAGGTGGAAAAGACTTAACCTTTGATGCTCCGGAATTTCACCATAGGGGATATATGAGAATGTTGAAAGAGAGGATAGAGAGTATATGGAAGTATCCGCAAAAGGCAGCAATGCTCGGAATTTCCGGTGAACTTTATATAAGTTTTTCCATAAAAAGAGATGGAAGTATTAAGGATATCAAGCTTATGAGAACATCAGGGTATAAGGATCTTGATGAGGCTGCGATAAAGGCACTTAAGGATGGTGAACCTTACTGGCCCTTACCCGATGACTGGGAAGGGGATGAACTTTCAATCACAGGTCATTTTATCTACTTAACCGGCAAATCCTACATAATGTAAATGTTAAAAAAGAATGGTTTCGGAATTCAAATTGTATACGATTCAGATGTAAAAATGAGAAGTTATCGTGCTTCTTTTTAAAAACCTGCTATAATAAAGTAGCGTAACTTAACCTTTCTACCTGTCTGAAGACAGGCAGGTACGATACCTGTCCGCAAGGCAGATAACCTTAACCATGACCGAGATTAAAATTGTATATTATATTTTGCTGAAATTCTTGAGTGACTGATTGTAATAAACTGAATTGAAAACATGCTAGTATGGAAATTCTAAAATACCTGAGATGGCAAGACATTCTTGATATCCTGCTTGTAGCGGTAATTCTTTACTGGCTGCTTTTGCTCATCAAGGGCACCAAGGCCGCCAAGATACTTATTGGCCTTGTAGTGTTATTCATTGCATTTTTGTTTTCAGGGTATATAGAGCTATATACAATGGACTGGCTTATCCAGAGCTTCTGGGCGCAGATTGTCTTGGTCCTTGTGATATTATTTCAACCTGAAATTCGGCGGGCATTAGCGCAGATGGGTGAGGCGCGTTTTTTTCCTTCACTTACCAGCGCTGAAGAGTTGAGGTCTCTTGAAGAAATTGTAAAGGCATCAATAGCTCTCGCAAACAGGCAAATCGGTGCTTTAATAGTTATTGAAAGAGAAACCACCCTGAGGGACTTTATTGAAATAGGAATACCACTTGATGCCAAGGTATCAAGGGAACTGATTTTGAGCATTTTTCATCCAACATCTCCGATTCACGATGGGGCTATAGTTATCAGGGGAAACCGTGTTGTTGCAGCAGGATGTTTTCTTCCCTTATCGCTGAGTGCAGAACTTTCAATGGCTTTTGGAACAAGACACAGGGCTGGTATCGGACTGTCTGAAGAGACAGATGCTGTTGTAATAATGGTTTCTGAGGAAACAGGTAGTATTACCACTGCTCTTGGAGGTAAGCTTGAGAAGAATGTGGATATGGGATCCCTGAGGGATTTTCTTACAGAAATTTTTGCTTCACTAAAAGGCAGGAAAAATGAAAAAAAGTAAGTTTAAAAAATTTATTACGACAAATTCCATGCTGAAATTAACTTCTCTTGTTCTGGCGGTGGTGCTCTGGTTTTTTGTTGTCTCAAAAGGACAGTCTGTGGTTGATATGGATGTCCCCGTAGGATTTAAGAATATCCCGGCAAATCTTGAAGTCATGGTAAGTCCGGAGACAGTAAACGTTGGCATAGAGGGGCACAAAAGCATTTTGAAAAAGTTAAGGCAGGAGGACATACCTGTCATTATAGACCTCAGTAATTTTAAAGAAGGCAAGACATCTTTTATGCTTACTACTGATGAGAATATTAAATTAAAAAAATCAGTTACAGTTAACAGGATTTCACCTCAGACTGTAAAATTGTTGATTAAAGAGAAGATGCAAGAGGGAATGTCAGAGTAGACGTATTTGAAGTGAAAGAGACTGGAAAACCGACTTATAAATAAGCTCAAGGAGGAAAGAGAGTGAAGCTTTTTGGAACAGACGGAATAAGGGGCAAGGCCAATCAGCCTCCGATGACAGGTGAAATAGCATTTGAGATTGGACGGGCAGCAGCTTATGTGCTTAAGAAAAAGCACGGCCGTGACATGATTCTAATCGGCAAAGATACACGGCTGTCAGGTTATATGCTCGAAAGCGCTCTTACGTCGGGTATATGTTCTATGGGAGTGGATGTTGTTCTTGTGGGTCCAATACCGACACCAGGCATTGCGTTTGTTACAAGGAGTTTGAGAGTTGATGCAGGGGTTGTTTTATCGGCGTCGCATAACCCTTATGATGACAACGGGATAAAGTTCTTTTCGTCAGACGGCTTTAAACTTTCCGACAGCATTGAGAAGGAAATAGAAAAGGCAGTATTCTCAAAGAAGCTTGGAAGCATCAGGCCTGAAGGGTCAGAAATAGGTAAGGCACACAGGGTGGATGATGCAGCAGGCAGGTATATTGAGTATGTAAAATCAACCTTTCCAAAAGGTATGACCCTTGAGGGAAAAAAAATTGTAGTTGATTGTGCTAACGGCTCTACCTATAAAATTACCCCCTGGGTGCTGAGTGAACTGGGAGCAGATGTTATTGCGATTAATGATAAGCCTGACGGCAAGAATATAAACGCAGATTGCGGTTCTACTTATCCTAAGGCTATGCAGAAGGCAGTTTTAAAGTATAAAGCAGATATTGGTATTTCCCATGACGGTGACGGCGACAGAGCAATTTTCTGTGATGAGAAGGGAGAGATAGTTGATGGTGACAAGATAATGGCTATGTGCGCTCTTGACATGAAAAAAGAAAAAAGGCTTAAGAATAATACAGTTATTGCTACTGTTATGAGCAATATAGGCTTTGAAATGTTTTTGAAAAAATCAGGGATAAGAGTTATACGAACACCGGTAGGTGACAGATACGTTGTTGAGGAGATGCTCAGGAGGGGCTGTAATTTAGGAGGTGAACAGTCAGGTCATATAATCTTTATGGATTACAATACAACAGGAGACGGTGCAATAACAGTCCTTCAGGTGCTTGCTGTTATGTGTAAGACAGAAAAACCCCTTTCCAAACTTGCTTCCGTTGTCCCGATTTATCCACAGATTCTTGTAAATGTGCCGGTGTCAAAACCAAAAAGTATAGATAAGTTCCCGGCTGTTATAACTGCTATAAAAAAGGCTGAGAAAAAGCTTGGAAGCGGCAGGATTCTCGTCAGGCCCTCTGGAACAGAACCCAAGATAAGAGTAATGGTCGAGGGGAACAATATGCATAAGATTACCGCTATTGCAGAGGAAATTGCAGAAGTCATAAAATTAAAAATGGCATGATAGGTTTTGCCGTTGCCTTTATCTGCGGCATTGCTGTATATAATTTCTTTCCTTTTTTCCCTGTATCAATCACCGTATTATGTATTGCATCGGCAGTTCTTTTAGTTTTCAGACAACGTAAAGATAAGAAAAAAGTATTTTTAATAATCCTTATATTTGCTTTTGGATTTCTCTATAGTTTTATAAGACATAATGACCTTTCTGAAATAACATTGCCAGCCGGAGAAGTGTTTGTTAAAGGTACTGTCATTGATATTCCCGAGAAATCGAGGGGGAAAATACGATTTACTCTTGATGAGGTGTGTATAGAAGGACAGTGCATTCACGGCAGACTAAGGCTTTCTGCCCCGCAGGAATATCTATTGCTTGATTATGAAGACAAGATCAGTGCATTTGCAAGATTAAGAGAGCCATATACTTTACATAATCCCGGCGTATATTCATATGACTCAAGAAAGGACGGTATTGTAGCATCGGGCTATATAAAGCAGCTGCAGATAACGAAAAAAGGCAGGGGGCTACTGACGTGGATATATAAAAAACGCCAGAGGCTCGGGCAAATTATAGACAACAGTCTTTCCGCAGAAAATGCATCATTACACAGGGCAATATTACCCGGGTTTAAAGGACAAATAGGGCAGGAAATGAGGGATGCTTTTAGTGTGACAGGTTTGGCGCATCTTCTAAGTATATCAGGCACTCACTTCGGACTGCTTGCCTTTATAATTTTTAAAATTATTAAGATGTTTATTAAATTTCTGCCGGCAAAGGTTCTTACAAAAATGACTTTATATATAACGCCTACCGAGATAGCCATTATACTGACACTGCCTGTTTTAGTCATGTATGCATTGATTTCCGGGACAAGCACTCCCACAATTCGCTCCTTTATAATGGTTTTCATTTATATGCTTGCCCTTTTCCTGGGAAGAAAGGGCCAGTGGCTGAATTCGCTGTCAATTGCAGCTATTATTATTCTGCTCTGGCAACCAGGAGCGCTTTTTGAGCTTTCGTTTCAGCTTTCTTTTATTGCAGTTTTTTCAATAGGATATGTTCTTGAAGCTAAGGCAAAAGGCAGAGAACAGAACCCTGTACCAAATGGTACAGGGCAGCGCTTAGAATCCAGGCAAATGCTTAAAAAAGGTTTTGAAAAGATAAAAACAGCAGTGCTTATAACTGTTGCTGCTGTACTTGGAACAGCACCATTTACTGTTATCTATTTCAAACAATTCCCTTTAATTTCGCCGATTACAAACCTGATAGTAACGCCTATTATCTGCTTCATAATACTTCCGCTTGGATTTTTTACGGGCTTCAGTGCTCTTTTATTTAATATGTCCTCAATGCCTTTAAAAGAACTGACTGATGCAATTACACATTTTACATTAACCCTTATAAAGACTTTCTCCAATATTCCTTATTCAAACATTCACCTCCATAATCCATCGTTTCTAATCATAATGCTTTATTTCCTTTCTCTCATATTCATTATTAAAGGTAAATTTAAATGGAGATTTTTGCCTTTTGTCTTTGTTATCTGTTTTTATTTAGCTGCCGCTTATTTATTCTCTGACAGCCTGAAAGTCACATTTTTAGATGTAGGACAGGGAGAGTCTTCCTATATATTACTGCCTGATAAAAAAACTATGCTGATTGACGGCGGCATGAACGACCTTGATATGGGGCGCAGGGTCGTTGCACCGTATTTGTGGGCTAACGGCATAAAAAGCATCGACTATCTGGTAGTAAGCCACCCCCATCCTGACCACTACGGCGGACTTATTTACATTATGGATAATTTTAAAGTTAAAGAAATATGGTTAAACGGCAGAACAAATTATGAAGCAGGAGATTTCTTTCAAAAAATAAATGAAAAGAAAATCCCTTATAAAATCCTCAAAAGGGGAGATGTTCTTAAAGCAAGACATTATAAAATTTCTGTATTTCATCCTTATGATGAATTTTATGCAGGTTCTCCGAGAGGAGAATTTTCCAGCCAGAACAGCGACTCACTGGTTTTAAAACTTGAATCAGATGATGTCTCAGTTTTATTTACAGGCGATATTGAAGAGGAAGCTGAAGAAAATCTGGGTTATCTGGGCAAATGGCTTAAGAGTGATATTATTAAGGTGCCGCACCATGGCAGTAGGACATCAAGCTCTGCCGAGTTTCTTAAATGGGTCAGTCCTGAGATAGCAGTAGTAAGTGCAGGCAGGAATAACTCCTTTAAGCATCCTCATGAAGAAACCATTGAGAGATATAAAAATGCCGGAGTGCGGTTTCTCAGAACAGACAGAGATGGTGCAATTACTATAACTTCGAAGGTTAGTTCATACGAGGTAAGCACTTATTGGGACAGCAGGCTTAAGGAAGTCAACTCATGGAAAGATGAAATAAGAAATCTTAGACTTTTGTTTTAGATTTAATTCTTTTATTGAGTAAGCGAAGTTCACTTCTCCCTCGTCTCTTTTTCTCTTTTCCCTTGTTCCTCCTCCCTTGTTTCTACTTGAGTGTCAAATTTCCTTATATGACGTGATTTTCATTTACATGTAAGCATTTTCTAATATTTCAGGAGTAGCTTAAATCAGCATGATATCTAGATTTCTTTTGTTTTTAATAGGTTGTGGATTCTCTGCAAAACTGGCATGAAGATTGCTTTATATTAGGCATAAGACGAATAAATCGTGAAATAAAAAATATCTAAAAAGAAAAAGGAGATGAAAATAATGAAAAAAACATTTTTATCATTATCTCTACTGGTGCTTTTAGCAGCTTTTTTACTGTTCCCAGGAACATCGTCTGCAACTCTGTTCTTTTTCAGTGACCGTGTAAGTTTTGATCTGGCTAATCCAGGGTTGCCGATTGAAGACTTTGAAGAAGGAATTATCACTTCTGGTGACGTTGTTAGTTTTCTTGCTCCTTTAGACAAAAACACAAACAATGCTGCTTTTTCCCCGGGTGACATACTTGATGGAATTATGTTTCAGGATAATCCAGGTCCAAATGCCCCTGATCTTGGGCTTGCACTATTAGGAGATGGTTTTGCTGGCAATCCAAGCAAAGCTGTAGCTGTCAACTATTTTGTTGACAGCCTGGACATTTTCTTAAGTGGAGCCACTGCGGTCGGCATGGATTTGTTATCCTTTTTCGGTATTGACACCTTTGATATCGATATATTTGGTTCAGGTGGTTTATTAGGTTCAACGTCCATCCCTATAAGTAATGAAGTAGTTAATTTTTGGGGAGTCTTTTCCGATTCTGACTTGATAACACGGATCAACATCAACTCTCAGACTGGTGACGCCGAAATTATCGACAATGTCGCCTTTAACACAGTCCCCGAACCTGCTACAATGCTTTTACTTGGAAGCGGTTTATTAGGACTTGGTTTATTCAGAAAGAAACTTAAAAAATAACCAATTCTATATTCAATACATCTAAGGCAGAGTCAGAAATGGCTCTGCCTTTTTTCATCTGCTTTGCATATCAGACTATATGAAAATTGCTCACGTTAGGTAATAATAGGTGGTATAATCCTCATAAATCATCTTCCTTTATTCTATTAAGAAGGGTTTCTACCCTATTTTTTATTTTGTCTCTGGTTTTTCTAAATTCATTCATAATCACTTCCTCTGTTCCTGTGGTAACAACCGGGTCATCAATTGGCCAGTGAATTCTTTTTATCTTAAGGGGGGTCGCAGGGCAAGATGCCTCTGCATTTCCGCAGAGAGTTATTACTACGTCCATATTTTTTAATAACTCTTCATTAATGGCTTTTGATTTTTGTCCTGATATATCAATACCGATTTCCATCAAGACCGCTTTTGCCATTGGATGAACAAAAGAAGCAAAAGTACCGGCGCTGTAAGGCTCAATAAATCCTTTGCCTAACTTCCATGCAAGGCCCTCTGCCATCTGGCTCCGACAGGCATTAGCAGTACATAGAAACATCACTTTTAATATTTTTCGTTCTGCCATTTTACTTTTTAAGGTCTGCCTTTAAAGAGCTTATGCTCCGTCTTCTTTGCAAACCAGACAAGTACAAGCATTACCGGTACCTCTATCAAAGGTCCGATAACAGTTGCAAGGGCAACTGCAGGATTAAATGCTGTTATAGCTATAGCTATAGCTATCTCAAAATCTCTTCCAGTAGAATTAAATCCTACGGCAACAGCATCTTTGTAATTCAGACCTAATTTCCAGCTGGTTAGATAGACAATTATAAACATCACCCAGAAAAAAATTGTCATTGGTACAGCCATCTGGAGTATTAAGACAGGTTTTTCAAGAATTAAATCACCCTTCAGGGAAAACATAACAACAAGTGTGAACAGTAAACCTGCAATTGACATTGTATCAAGATGGAATTTTAATTTACTGAACCATTCTTCTCCAAATCTCCTTACTCCTAAAAACCTTGTAAGTATCCCTGCTGTAAGCGGTACTCCGAGATATAAAATAACGCTTTCACCTACAACCCATACATCAAAATGAATATCTCCTAAAAGGAGTTTTGCATAAACAGGTATAAGCAGCATCTGTATTATTGAATTAACAGCCACGAGGATTATAGCAAGGGGGCCGTTACCTGCGGCAAGATAGGTAAAAACTATAACCATTGCAATGCACGGAGCAAGACCATAAAGTATCAGTCCTGTGTATAAATCAGGGTTACTGCTTAAAAATATTTTTGCAAGCAGGAGCATGAAAAACGGAGCTATTGCGTAGTTGAAAAAGACTACAATAAGAAGGTGTTTTGGTGAGCGGGTTGCCTTACCTAAATCTTCGAATTTGATACTTGCCATTGCAGGATATATCATCATGAAAAGTCCGACAACAACACCAAGTGCAAGAGTATTTGATATGCTGAATTCATAAGTGCCACGAAAAATCATTTTGATAGCATCAATGGGCGGAGTGAGTTGAAAGTTTGAAATACCGTACCATTTTCCAATGGCAATGCCGATAATCATACTAACAATCACAAAAACGGGCAGCAACCTGAAATTGTGGAGTTTTTTGGCTATTTTTCTCAGCATTTTATATCTTTTTTGGTGTCTTCTGTTTTGAATTTTTAGATTTAGCTTTTAACATTTTTACAATTTTTTCTGCGGCTGTATCAAAGGATTCTTTTTCAGCTTCTGGGCAGACCCGTAACCCATATAACCCAAGACATGGGATTATTATACAAAAGTTATCAGGTTTTTAAATAACATCTGATTAACCAGTTTATAATTTTATTTCACTTTTGTTAAAATGTGCCATGCACTTGGCAAACTTGAGTAGAAGACTTCCACTTATTCAAGAGGCTGACCTCAACGGAAAGGTGGTCATTGTCAGATTTGACCACAATGTCGTAAAAAAAGGTGTTGTCAGAGACCCCTTCAGGATCGATAGAACGCTGGGTACGCTTTACAACGTTGTTGAACGCGGAGGACGACCGATTCTCTTGACTCATATCGGCAGGCCCAGAGATAAGAAAACAGGAAAGATTACTAGTAGTAAGGACAACTCCGTAGAGCCGGTTGTTGAATATCTCAAACAGAAGCTTCATTCTGATTTATATGTTCCGGAGTTTAATGTTGATCCTGAATATGGCATTTCCGGTATTGGAGATCTTTTAAATGCCGCTGTCGAAGATTTAAAAAACAGAAAAATCGGAGGCATATATCTGCCTAATATTCGGTGGTTTCGCGGCGAAGAAGGTGAAGGTTTTTTCAGGGACAGCTTTGCTGTTCAGCTTGCAAGCATTGCCGATGTTTATATTAATGATGCATTTGGTTCCTGGCAGCCTCATGTGTCTACTTATGACATCACAAAATATATTCCCTCTTATGCAGGGTTTCTCATGCAGCAGGAGATAGAAAACCTGAACCGTGTCATAAATCCTGAGAGGCCCTTTGTTGCAGTTGTCGCTGGCGCTAAGTATGACACTAAAATAGGGCCGCTTTATGCAATTTATAATAAAGTGGACAACCTGATTTTGGGCGGAGTTATATATAACACATATCTTTGCGCTAAATACGGGGTTTCCATTAAGGGAATCAATGATGCGGACATAGATACCGCAAAAGAGCTCGTCAGTATGGACAGGGGGAGAAAGAAAATCATAGAGCTTCCGTATATCGTTGAGTCAGATACCATGGACGGGAGAATCCATGGTAAATATAGAACCATATCCATTAAAGATTTTAAAAAGGGCAAAAAATATGGATATATTCTTGACATTGACCCAAAATCTTTAGCAGATAAGGAAGTTTCAGAGGTAATACTTAATGCCAAAACTTTTTTTGTTAATGCAGTCATGGGATTTACTCCTCATTTCACCCTTGGTTCCAAGGCGCTGGACGAAACTATAGATAAAAACACCTCTGCCTTAAAGATGTATGGAGGTGGAGATACGCTTCGGGAATTTAAAGATCTTTGTCCTGGGCTTTACCTGTCGGTTCTTGACAACATGCAGTACTACTTCTTTACAGGCGGTGGCACAGTTCTTACCGCCATAGAACATGGCTCTCCTTATGAATTAAAGACAATTCATGCTTTGATGGAGAATAAAGAGAGATTCGGAAAAGGAAGAAGTATTTGACTTGTGTTTCTGCCTTTTGCTATGTTAGACAGCATGCAACATGCAGGTAGATTTGTTTTATTGATTGTTTTCTTTATTGTTTTTTTTTCATCAATAGTCTATTCGTTTGATGGTCCTCTTCAGGTAAAAAACCAGTACCCGATTTTTCTCCATGTAGACCAGCCATATTTAGAAAAGGCATCAGTGGAGAACTCTCTTTCCTTCAGCCTATCGCACTCAAGCACTTACACAGTACAGAATTCAAGCAACTGGATTATCAACCTCGACATGGAAATTACAGAGCTTAACTTCAGATATAAGAGGGTTATAGGTGATTTTATTGAATTTGGCCTGGATATTCCGGTGCTTAGTTTAAGTGGTGGTTTTATGGATGGCTTTCTTGATTCATATCACGACACTTTTGGTCTTCCGGATTACGGAAGGAGCAGCAGACCCCACAATGAATTTCTTTATGAGATCAGAAGAAACGGTAATTTGGTTGTTGAAGGCAAGAAAGGTATTGGGTTAGGTGATATCAGACTTACTGTTAAGAAACCGTTGATTTCACTCGCCTCGCGAAGCGGGTCAGATAGTCTTAATCTAAGTGTAAAAGCAGACCTTGAGCTCCCTACCGGAAGGGCAAAAAGAGGTTATGGTAATGGTAATTTTGATACGGGAATTTCTATGCTTCTTGATAAAAGCCTTTCTGATTCTGTTATAACGTACTGGAATTTTGGAGTTGTATTCCCTGGAGATGTTAAAGGATACGAAACAGTAAATCTTAAGAATTTTATTTACGGCGGTGCTGCATTAGAGTGGGCTTTGGAAAAGAGCTTTAGCCTCCTTGCTCAGATTCAAGGTCAGTCATCCATATATCCTGAGACAGACCTGCTGGCTGTTGACAGAACGGCATATCTTCTTACCATAGGGGGGCGAATCAATGCGGAGAACGGCGGTTTTGAGCTTTCGTTAGCAGAAGACATCAATGCATCAGGCGCACCTGATTTTATAATGAACATGTCGTATAAAATGAGATTATAAAATCTATGGAAGATTATAAACTTATTCATGACTGGATAGTTTCCTACCTGAAACAGCGACTTTCAAGAGATTATAAAGATATAAGCATCAATCTTGAGGGTGAAAAAAAGAACGAATTTGAAGGGCATTATCCTGATTTAATTCTTGGCAGTCACGGTCTTGTTCTTGCTGTGATGGAGGTTGAGACTGAAAGGAGTATATCTCCGGAAAAGGCTGATGAATGGTCCCAAATAGTCGGGACAGGCAAGGGCGTAAAGCTGATTGTAATGGCTCCTAGGGCATCAAAGGCAAAGGTGGTTGACCTTCTCTGGAAAAGGAATATTGCAGATAAAGTATCCGTAGGAAGTTACGAAATAAACGTTTCCATGCCGTGAAAAACGCAGATGATCACTGAAAAAGAGACGCAGATAATCGCAGATTACTTGTAGATGATCACAGATGTATCTGCGATCATCTGTTTTCTTATCTGTGTTCATCTGTGATTCTTTTGTAAGACCTCTAAGGCTTTCCTGTGCAGTTTTTCGTTTCCTGAGGCAAGAAGCGGTGATGCCTTTTCAAGCCCTACTGGAGTCGTGTCTATTTTTTTACCGTAGAGGTCTGTGATAATCCCCCCTGCTTCTCTGACAAGCAGGTATCCTGAGGCAAAGTCAAAGCTTCTTGACGGTGCAGGAGTGATGAACATGCTGACAGTTCCCCGGGCTAATAGGGCCATGTCAAGGGCTGTTGAACCAAGACATCTGGTTCTTTGAAATAAAGAAAGCAGGGGAATAATCTTGGGGATATCTATTTTCGGTGTCTGCGTTTCATAGACAATAACATTAAACTCTTCGTCCTGCTGCGTTTTAACAGGTGTTCCGTTAAAAAAACTGCCCCCGTCTTTTACAGCCCAGAATTCGTCGCCATTAATCAGATTTATAACATAACCCATTGAAGTATGTTTTATTGTTTCGCCCTCGATTACTGCGATTGATGTTGAAAATAAAGGTAAGCCAGAAAGGGCGTTTTTACTTCCGTCAACAGGGTCTATAAGGAGTTTTGTCCCTCCACCTTTTAAATCTTTGAAACCGTATTCTTCTGACACAAGTGTGACGGATTCATTGAGTTTTTCTATCTCTTCAAAGACTATTTCTTCAGCAATTTTGTCTATAGGATAGGTCAAGTCGCCACCAGCACCTTGACCTATCGGGCTGCTTCCCCGAAGCTTTTGCGCAAGCGGAGCGATTTCATTTTTCAGCCGCTTTCCGATTGTCCTAAGGTTTGTAATGTTCATCTGTTTATTTTTAATTTGTAATCATCTGTGATTTTTTCACAGTTCTACAAAATTACTTCTATATCTTTTATCGAAGTAATCGTATTTGTAATATTTGTCCTGATTTCCATGTTTCTCTTTT
>SDBV01001248.1_pt1 | contig 38288 bp, 34 predicted proteins | sample 2277081 | NCBI WGS metagenome assembly SDBV01 (sample SAMN10402039, study PRJNA504765) | marine sediment metagenome | isolation source: marine sediment core GS10_PC15, 223 cmbsf | place: Arctic Ocean: Southern Knipovich Ridge | collected 2010 | reverse complement strand
AAGATTTTTAACTGAAATGGAGAACTTATCGATTTATCCAACTTTAATTATTTATCAGAAAAAAAATTCCAGCTGCTTTCATTATCAATTAACGATAATTGAATTTTAAATCCAAAAGTATCAATAAAATCTTTGATTTTTGGAAAATAGTCATTCATATCATCGAAAATGTTGAATTTTATATTTTTCTCATTAGAATTCCCTAATCTTTTTATTTCAGTCTTACATCTTATTATTTCTTTTATTTCTTTCACTTTCCAGGAAAAGTATTTTTTGATTTTATGCGGTTTTCTTTCTGGATAATATATAATTTGAAATTCTTTTATATTCGATAATGATTTTAGTTGATCTTCAGTTAGTTTTCCAAATTCACTACCTTTTCTCCCGGTTATGAAAAATATAGATTCCGCATTATTACAATATTTTTCATAGAATTTTATAAAGCCGGGAAATAGTTCAATATTGTTTCCATTCGTGATAGCTTTTTTAACAATGTTTTTTCTCGATTCACCATCATTAAAATTTGAGAAGATTGGAGGCATTATACATCCATCGATGTCAAAAATATAAACTTCTCTCATTAAATCATCAACACCTAAATATTAGTGTTAGTGTTTATTAATTTTAATACGGTGTAAGCTTTTTAATTTGAGGGAATATTAATAATTATTTCAATCTTTTAATTTAGAGTTATTATCCTTGAGAGATATTATAACTTATTTGAGTTTAAAATTTAATTGATTGATTTTTATATGGGAGTACCACCTGAATATCAGAACTCTGAATTAACTTTCTAAAAAACTCAGGATGCTCTGTATGAATTGGTATAAGATATTTAGGTTTAATCTCGTCAATGAAATTAATAATATCATGAGGTGTTGCATGCCCCGAGGCATGAACTCGATATGAAGGGATTCCGTAAGGTTCTAGTCGCTTACGAATTGTATTTGTATTGTCATAAAATTCTTCAGAATATGGATCAATACTTGAAGAAATGAATAAGCCCCTTTTCGTAAAATCTAAATTCCTTGTTAATCCATCATGTAAACGAGTTATATACACAAAAAGTTTGGAATCTAAATTCTTCAAGTCTCGGTTGGTAATAAATCTATTTCCTTTATTACGTCTATATAAAACTTGCCTAATTTTCTCCTGTCATCTGTAGTTCGCAGCTCCCCTCTTCAAAATATAAATATGATCATCATTTAGAATATTAGGGTCTTTCATTGTTTCATAGATCGCTTTTTTATTCAATAGATAATAAAAATAAGCATCCTTTTCAGTTATGATAAATTTCCAACCATATTTTTTTGCTATATTTGAAAAGGTTCTAAATCTATCCCAATCAATTCGACTATATTTGACCAAAATAAAATCAAAGGGATTGTTTCTAAATATTTTTTCTAAATTTTCTTCAACACGTTGCTCTGATTCAACAATTCCTTTATGAATTTTGGTGCCCTCACATATTAAAATTTTCACTCCTTTTGAAATCAGATCTTTTTGATCTTTACTCTGTTCTTTTTTAGTCAGGACCGTTTTATTTGATTTGATTTCCTGTAGGAATTCTTCTGTCATGTTTGATAAAGGACCATGCCTTCGAAAATCCCCAGTATACACTATAGGTCCCGCTGAAGTATAGATAATAAATCCATATGCTGCCGGAACCGAATGATCTACATGAAAGGGAATGATATTCATCCCTTTGATGTCTAAAACATCGCCAGTTCGAAATGTGTTCCAGTTTAAATTATTGAAATTATTATCAATAGAAGTTCCTGTTGATTTACAAGCTGCCCTAATAATTCTCTTTGTGACAACTCCAGTGTAAATAGGAATTGTTCTATTTACAAAAGATAAGCCAAAATAATGATCTTTATGAGGGTGAGAAATTAAAATTCCATCTAAATTTGAGGAATTTGCGGCTTCAGTTTTTTCAGATTCTGAATCATTTAGGTATAAATTATTTATTGGGATGTCGTCTTCATGAGGTATTAAATTACATTGAATTATCTCCTTAATCGATGAAGGATGCTGACCATATTCATATACATTTTTAAAATTTTTAATCTTTATACCAAAATCTATGAAAATTTTTGTATCATAATGAAAATCCTCTAATAAAACAATGTTTCCTCCAACTTCATTGATTCCACCTAAAAAAGTCAATTTAATGGTTTTTGGTTTGTTTTCCATTTAAAGCACTCCTAATACTTAAAATAATAGTTAACTTATTACCTGAATTATAAAGCTAATTTATCATTTAAATTAACCCTTTTAAGATTAATCCCTCTTGGAATTATCTTCTCGAATTCTTGAGGATACTCGGTATGGATTGGAATTAAAGTTTTTGGATTTATGATTTCAATTGCATTCTTTAGATCCTCAGGAAAACAATGTCCACTAGTATGAGCATATTCTAATTTTAAATTACATAATTTTAACCATTTTAGTAATCGATTAAAAGAAAATTCCATTGCCTCGTTAAAAGGTTCTGCTTTTCCATAAATATATGTCCCAGAGAAATTCTCTTTATGCTGTTTAGAATGTAAAAGTAATAAAGGACCATTAGATGTATAAAAAATGTATTCATTTGCATTACTCAATACTTCTTTTCTCATAACAGGACCCCATATAAATTGATTTTCTGAGAGAGCATTATCATTTAACAATTCTTTTTCATGATTTCTACTACCAATCTTAAACCTCTCTAAAAAAAAATCAGGGCAATCTATAGTCAATTCTCTACAGATTTTTGTATTTGCACCTAATTTTGATCGGTTTAACAATATTTTAAAATCGTCCACTGAAGGTAAATCTTCTAATAATTTCTCGGTTTCATTAAGGTAGAGCAAAAGAAATGCTTTTTTAGAATCAATCAAGAGCTTTCTTCCTGTTTCTTTGGCGACTTGACTTAAAATTTTAACCCTCTCTAAATCTGCCTGTGAGGCATCATATATAATCAAATCTTCCTCTGATTCAATTATTTCAATACATTTATTTTTAACCTCTTTTTCCGAACTTAACACCTTTTCTTCAACAATTCTTTCCTCTTCATTTTTTATTAATCCTAATCGAGTTCCTTCACATAATAAATAATCCACATCTTCTTTTTCTACTGTTTTTAAAAATTCTTCAGTCTGAAAACCTTTATTGCCATGTAATCTAAAATCACCTGTATAAACTATGTTTTTTTCTCCTTCAATATAATATGCTGATGCTCCTAAAATTGAATGGTCAACATTATATCTTTTGACTGTGAAATCTCCAATCTCTAATTCTGATTTTTTACTTATCTCTTTAAGAAGCAAGTGCTGGATTTTTTCATTGAATTTATTCCGACCAGTTCGACTATATAGTTCAATAAGCTTCTTTGAAACGGCAGATAAATAAATAGGGATATCATCTCTTAATAAACCTAAATAGCCGTAATGATCCATATGAGCATGCGATAATAATACAGCATCAAACTCCCTTTCTTCGGAACTTTTAATTATGGAGGTTGGGCCAGTATTATCATATTTAGCCTTAAAATTATGATATCGATATAATCCTTTGAGCTCTGGTATTAGTCCTGTTTTTAATAAATCGTCAAGATTCGTTGGTAACAACATAGGAAATTCAAAATATTCATTATTCCGTTTATAAGATAAACCAAAATCTAGAAATATTCTCGTTTCGTTTTCCTGAACGAGTATTTTATTTCCACCAATTTCATTAATACCTCCATAAAAAGTTAGATCCATATAAGCACAACTCTTTTTTATCTAAAAATTAAAATTATTTGTCGATTTGAATTTCTGATTTTTATACATGAACAGCTTTAAAAACAATAAAGATCTAGGATGCCTTATTTTTAAATCTTAAACTTAAATTAAAAATTTGAATTTTTTTAAAATGTCTTTCCCTATATTGTCAAATAGAATTTTTTCTTTCTCCTCTCATTGGAAATTTTGATATAGTTCATTTCGTTAACCAAGGGCTCTAAAAACTTATTGCTTTATATACTTAATGCTGATTTTCGACTGCTTGGATCTTTATGTTTATTCTCTAATTCTATAAATCCTCATTTCTTATATTCTTTAATTAATCTTTTCTTATAGATGAATTTGAATTATCAATGATAATTTATAATAAGATTAGAAAATGGAACATTTTCCTAAATGTACTACTTTTATTAAATCAATAACAATTTTAGTTTTAATTTAAAAATGTGTAACTAAAATATATATTAAATTTTCAAGGTTAAAAAAATGGAACTGGAAATAGAAAGTAAAACTGAAGGCTTTAAAACTAAGTTTTCAGGTGAGAGAAATAAAAGCATTAAAGTAGCGCTAACAGCAATTACGGCTGCCCTCTATATTGCCTTGGGCTATATTTTCCAACCTATTAGCTTTCTCGGCTTACAATTTCGAGTAGCTGAACTAATTGTTGGTATGTGTATTCTGTTTCCTTTAGAGGGATTAATTGGGAATGTGATTGGGGTATTCTTTGTTAATTTGACTTCACCTTTAGGACCGATTGACTTAATTAGTAGCATCGTGAATATCCCTGCTCTCTATTGTATTGTGCTTCTAAGAAATAAGAAATTCTTAAAGTATGTTGGTGGAGTTCTATATGCTATTATTATTTCGCTCTACGTGGCAATTGTTCTTAATATTACTTGGGGATTGCCAATCTGGTTGATGATCGTTCAAGTATTAATTGCTGAAGTAATTTTGGCGACTCTCGGAATCTTAGTGTTTGATACTGTAAAGTCTAGATTAGATTTGTAGCTATTTCCTTCAAGAATATTTTCAAGGGCGACAGAAAATGTCAGAGTCCTAGTGCATTATTTTCTTCAGAGATATTCTAATTATCTGAAATTTTTATGCAGAATAATATATCCCATTATAATTTTTATCTATGTTGCCCTCGTACGAAATTATACTTTTAAGCCTCTAATTTGGTAAAAGTTATAATTGTGGATGTAATTTTAGCGGTTTATTGGTTCTATTGTGAGAGTGAGAAATAGAATGAGAATTAATCTATAACAAAAACTGTTTTTAATTATTTTGCCCTAATTTATATTTTCATATTTTCCTTAGGTCAAATTAAAACTTTTAAATTAAATAAAACGTTAATCAAAAAAACAAATATCTAGATTACTAGATCATTAAGTTGATTTTATAAAATGTCTGAATCAGAAAATTGGATTAAAGTAATTGAATGGTTAAATAAAAATGATATGATATATGCCTTTCATAATGTTCATAAGTCTGAATTAATGAAAGATCATGAAAAATGGGTAATAGAATTCGAAAAAAAATCCGAAAAAATAATCCCCGTTCATTCAATTAAAATAAAAAATACCTATTCCGATTTTCTGGCTATGGAATCCCACAAATTTGAAGATCTTAACTATCTCTATTCATTTGAAGTAAAAGGTAAAATAAATCGAGAAGGTTTTATAAAGGGTAGACATCAAGCAGAAGATGCTCAAAATGGTACTGATTATTCTGTTCTTCTAATACCTGAAGATTACGTGAAACCAGATTATAAATCTGAGTTAAGTAAAAATGGAATCATCTTAGGAGAGATTGATAAAAAAGGTAATATTTTTCTTCTAAATAAACAAACAGCTAAAACTTATTTTAATCCAAAAACTCATAATAGAATTTTAAAATTCTTGTTAATAATCAAGCAAAAAAGAGAAGGAGAATTAATCTCTAAAATTAGGAGTAATAAGACAATTTTTATACATTACCTAATACCCGGTTTTCTAAAATATTTATATATAAAATATGAAAATAAAAAGCTAAAAAATAGTGAACTTGAAATTCGTCTAAAGACTCATTGGAGAAAAGTGAAACCATTTAATAGAAAAAATTGGGATAAATTATTCTCAAAAGAAGTAGAGTGCCCAAAATTTCAATTTGAAAGTTGGAGTAATAAGAATATTAAAGATTTCATAAAAGTTTCAAACCAATTTGGTTTTACGAATATAAATCGGTTTTTATTTTCTTTTATAGAGTTTTATTTGGCATCCTTAGCTCTGCCAAGGGTAGACATATTTCCAGAAGTTCAAAACAAACAAATTAAAAAGAACATAATTAGGTTATTCTCTTGTGCTGTTGATATGAACGGTACAAACATTTGGTTATTCCAAAAACATCCTCTGCTTTCAGATTTTATTTTAGATTTTCTATCTAAGAGGACTGATATGAAGATTTTCAATCAATGGGTAAGAAGCGTCATAGAAAAAGTTCACCCTTCAATAAAGAAGGATATGATACCCTTCAATAAAGAAGGATATGATAAAATCAGAGTCAACTTCAGAGATATTGTAAATCTAACTTTAAAAGCAGATTTTTATATTGCAAAAGAATTCTTTTTAAAAGGAAGAGTTGGAAAAAGAGTCTCTAAAAATAACAACGATATATGTATTTCTCCTATAGGAAACTTAAAATGCCCCAAATCTGCTAATGAAAAATGTTATGGACAAATTATTAAAGATTTTAAAGAACTCTTGAAATACAACCAGGAGATTTCTTCTTTATTGAGTGATCCGAATAATCACATTGATACCTATATGGATTTGCCTAAAAAATATTTTGAAAAAAATGACAAAACTTCGCCATTACGATTTGGATTTATAAAAGCTATTGTTGATTCACATATATTTTACAATTTTAAAAGAAATCTAATTCATTTAGGTTATTTTCCTAAAGAATTTGTAGAAAATAATGGCTTTCTTAAAGAAAATAAATATCCATTAGGGAATGATACGGTCTTAGGTAAATATTGCCCTTATTTGGATCTTTGGTCAATTAATATCGAAAGCGGCATTTTCAGTCAATTATTTTAGTAGATTATTTTTTTGATCTTTAATTATCTAAGGAAAATATATATTCTGTAACAATTCCATTTCCTTTTGATGTTTTTTGCTTTCTATGATAATATCTAATCTCCTCCTTATTTATTTCATCAAAATATTTTTCGAATATCATTATTAATTTCTTAATTGGTACGATCCCGTTATTTGAATATGAGAATATAATATGATTTGATTTTCTAGATGCTTTTTTGATAAGATAATCAAATGCTGGGATAGCTCTTGATTTATAACTATAAGGTGAAAAATACCGTTCTTCTGGATATTTATACAAGCATTTTTTAAGCGGACCAGAATATTTAGCAAACATCTCCAGTATATGATATAACGTATTGTATTGGCGATGATTATAAGGAGGATCAATATAAATCGTATTTGCGGGATCTATTTCTTCTAATAATTCTACAGCATCTAAATTATAGACTTTTGAATCATATTTATTTATCTTATTTGTAAAATCTCTTACCTCGTTTTCAAAATACCTAATTACATCTTTATCTCGACGAATTTTAGCCTTTGCCGAATTTTGTTTTAAATATCCATCAAAATGACCTGCCGTGGTACCAATTCTATCTAAAATATTAAAAACACAAGAATAGTAACAAGCTTTTAGATATTCATCCTCTAGTTTTTCAATGGAATTTTTTATCGCATCTAAATCTTGACATTGTTTAGAGGTGAAATATGTTCCCGCATAATTTTTCTCAAAAAATTTAAACCGATCATTTCTTTCTATATTTAGTGGTTGCAATTTTAAGGTAGAACTCTCCACAATAGCTTTCCCTATTAGATATGAATAGCGCATAACATCATTAGCAATCACTTTTTTCTTATCTTTTAGAAAAAAGCCTAAAGCATGTGTACCAGCCATTAAATCAACAATTTCTTGTCCTTTAATATGCTTAATTATATTAGAGATTAATTTTCTTTTTGAACCAATATATTGTAAAAAGTTCTTATTTATAAATGATTCATTTTCATGGTTTAATAATAAAAAATCTGAATCTGAATTTTGGATCTGATTTTCTGTCATTTCTTCATGCTTTCATAACAATTTTTAACGCTTGAACTTCTAATACTAAAGAATTTATGTAATCATCTATTTCAATAGTATTTTTATTTGATGATGGTAAAAAATCATCAATAATCGCTTGGTTATTATAATAAGAACCATTTCCTAAAAATGGAATGATTTCTGAGTAGTTTTTTTGAATAGTTTGAATTGTTTCAATAACCTCCTCAAAATTATCAAAATTTTCTTTATACTTTTTTAAATATTGGAAAATAGTCTCAAATAATGTATCAATTATGATAAAATCGGTTTTGAAGATTTCATCACTTTTGAGGAGATTTAAATTGGATATCCTATTAGAAATATTTTGTTTTTGACTTTCAATAATATCAAAGAATTGATACATACTTTTTCTTGCAATATAATATCTCTCTTGAAAAGATAATTTTACATTTTTAGGTTCTAGCAATACAAATTTATCACCACTAAACACTAATAATTTGCAATTATTATTTGGCTTTTTATATAATTCGGGATTATATTTTTTTTTATTATTTATTATATTAGGTGTTACCTTTTCTCTTATTGAAGGAATCTTCATTTCTATTTTTTTTTCGAGTTTCTTGGTTATCTCCTCTATAAATTTAAAATTTAAGAAATCAACATAAGCTAATGTTGTTCGCAGTGATATGTCATAAAACTCTGGTTCCTTTAATTTTTTTTGCGTATTTGCCTCAATCATTCTTGAACCTGTGAAAAGTTTTACTCTTCCAAACCTATATGGAAAGGTCCAAGAAAAACTATCAAATGAAGAAATGTTCTGGGCAATTTCATGATCCTTAATTGCATTAAGTCTGGTACCAAAAAGATGTATTTTTATGTTTTTATAATCATTATCTGAAAATTTTTTACCAACTGCTCTCACTACTGCTTTAATTTCACTTACTTTTTTGCGATTGGCTAATGAACCTATCCCAACTAAAAAATCTGAAGATTTCTTTGAAACTAATACATTACTTTCTATAAGATTTTGAACACAGACTTCATATTCTCCAACGCTATACCCCTGAATAACTGGCATTAACTTAAATTTTGGATCTTCCTGTTCAAATAATTTATCTAATTTTTTAGTATTTTCAATCGTTTTTCTTATTTTTTTTAGATTATTATTGTGGTCAGTTTTGCTATTTACCGGGTTACATATCAAATCCATAGTTACAAGATAATCTAATGGAATTTTTCGTTTATTAAAGAGATTTAACATATTAATAAAGTATTCCTTCGGTTCGTAGGGGTATTCTGCTTTTCTTTTAATAATAAAATCATAAGCACCCGAATCGATTATTAACTTATTACAGTTTTTAGGTATTGATAAGCTTCCCTTTGGTTTTTTGTATATCTGGGAATAACTTGTTAATAGATTTAAAGATTTTTTATATTCACCTCTATATTTATCACTACCTAATCTTTCAATCCCTCTATTAACACTATCATCTTTTGCATGGCAAACAGCATAAAATTTGAATCCTACCATGAGAGTTGAATTTCTTTAATTTTTATCTATTAATAGTATAAAATAACTTAATATCTTAGTTTTAATAATCTTTGAGTTTTTTATTATTTTTGTCGCCGTCCAATAGAGCATTTAGTTCAGAAAAGCAGTAATATTGTAGAAACATTATATATATTTAATAATAAACAGGGTTTCCTTTTATTTAATTATTACTGAAAGAATTTAAATCCCACTTTTAAAATCCAAGTGATTTTATGTAAAATCAAAAATAAATATTGGATTTTTTAGAATAAAACAAAGAAATTAAAATAATAAATTGAATTTATTAATTTATATTCTTTTTCCATGAAGCAACAAAACTATCATTTTATTTAGTAAGAGCTATTCCTTACAAATTAACGATTTTAATCAATAGTTAATAAACTTGATTTTTAACGCAAAAAAAATAGATCTTTAATTATAAGAAATAAACAATTTTTGTTTATATATATATTGCAACAATATCTTAGTGTCAAATAAATTCATGCAGAATAAATCTAAAATACAGATTATTGAAATTCTCATTCCCAAGTTTTATTTTAATAAAATTCAGCTAGATTTGTTTAATAACGCATTAGTTTATTTAAAAAAATCGAAATATCCAGATACTTTAGAAACATTGCGGAGAATAATTAGAAGAAGTATAAATAAGGAATTCATAAATGATATTATATTCATAACATCCTCTCATATAATTCGGAGAAGAAGAGAATCAATACTCTTATCACAAAAAAAAATAACTGAATTTCTTGAAACTACTATTAACTTTGACTATTATAGCAGATTAAAAGATTTCTTAAATTTCCAAGAAAAAGCTAAAAAGAATATTCAAATTTCATTATTTAATGAAATTGTTTTAGACAAAATCAACACATTACAGTATCGGGGAAACAAATCTCAAATAATTGATTTCTTAAAACCTCATTTCCACGATGGAACCACAGTTTTAGATTTAATGGCCGGCTCTCAATCTGTTGGATTAGCAATAAAAAAACATTCAAAGATCATTTCTAATGATGCTCAATATTATTCCTATGTTTTAGGTATGGCATACATTGAAAATAATCGATATAGTAAATTAAAAGTCATACCAAAAGAAATTGTAAAGGCAGCACCTGAATTTAAATTATTTCAAAAATACTTTTCTGGTATATATTTTACTAAAGAACAATGTGTTGAAATTGATAATATTCGAGCCACTATTGAAAGGTTTAGAAAGTATAATATTACACTCCATTATTGTTATCTAGCTTGTTTATTACAGAGCTTGGATTTAGTGGCCCGAACAGCAGGGCATTTTGATGGAGCTTTAAATGTTAACAATGAAAAAGTAAAAGCAAGAGAAACAAAATCTATATATAAGGAATTTTGTAGGAGAATAGAAAAATTTTCCACAATTATATCAGATTATAAAAATTTATGCTATAATCTTCCTGCAGAGGATTTGTTAAAAAAAATTGAAGGAGTTGACATAATCTATATTGATCCTCCTTATAATCATCGTCAATATTCACGATATTACCACATTTTAGAGACTTGTGCTAAATATGATGAAGATATTAATATGAACACGAAAGGACTTTATCCTAATTTAGAGTTTAAATCAGATTTTTGCTATAAAGAAAAAGTTGAAAATGCTTTCCGGGAGCTGATAAAATTAGCTTTACAAAAAGCTGAAAGAAAAATCATTATAAGCTATTCTAATGTTGGTTTATTGGACTCTGAAAAAATTTTGAGTATATGCAAGGAATTTGATTATAATGTAGTTTTTTTTGAAAAAATTATTCACTATACAAAACAAAAAACTTCTTTATTTGGTCGTAAAGAAAAAGAATTGCTTTACGTAATTTATTTATCCTAGGTTAATTATAATGGCCATCAATGACATAAAAAGGATATTGTTCTTTTTTATCTCTTGATATAAAGAAATATTTACCGGTTTTATCTTTAGAAAAGATTAAGTTTTTATAGTAATGATGAAGAAAGGTATGATGGTGAGGACAAAGAACTATCATATTCTCAATAATATCCAATCCTTTCTTTTTCATTGGTTTAAGTAGGCTTTCTTCCATAAAGTCTACCCAATTATCTGGACCATCCGTTTGGGAAAGAAATATTATATGGTGTGTCTCACAATAGTAATTTCCGCTTTTTGTTTGAAATCTAGGCGCTCTTAATTTTAATAACTTACACATCTGACAATTATAGTTATAGATATTCTTTAATTTTGTAGCAATAACCGTGTCCCGTTTCTCTCGGACTATGAGAATTTCCTCTTTTTCATTAAAAAACTTTATTTTCTCCTGTATTTTCTTTATCTCCTCATTCATTTCAATATTTTTTAGGATAGATAAATTATCTTTTTTCTTCAGTTTTTTTTCTTTTTCCTTTTGAAGTAATTCAAATAATATTGCTATGTTAGTAAATTTCCTATCCACATATACTAAAATTTTATGAGGATTAAACTGTTCTTTAAATAAAAATTCCTTAAATACATCTATTTCATGGGAAAATACAATTTTTTTCTTGAGCTTATATAGGTAGTCATTATTGAAATAATTAAGACTAAACACTCCAAAAAATTTTAAAAGAAATAGAATAGAATCAATTTCTATATTATATTCATCTGAGAGACGCGATTTTATACTATCGACTTTTATTTGATCATCGATCTTGAAATTATTGGCAATATAATTAAGAATATCATAGAAATGGCCATATTCCGGTATTTCTTTAGAAATATTATAAAATATTGATAGTAATACAGATTCTATGTTAAATATCAAATTAAAATATAAATTGAAAATTTTTTGGTAGGATAATTCAAAATTTTTTACTAAATTGGCAGTTTGACCTCTTATTGATTTATTAATAAAGGTTTTAGTTTTTTTTAGTGTTTTTTCACTATAAATACTTAATAATATTATATTTAATTCAAAATTTTGAAGAAACCTTAAAGTAATTTCTTTTTCTTCTATTTTTTCTAGGTTAGATCTTAAGTTATTTAATAAATTTAATGTCGCATCAATTTTCTCTACGTTCACTTTAAATCCCAATTCATTTATTACAATTTGTTATTGTAACTTTTGTTAAATCAACAATTTTAAGATAATCGCATAAAATTTGTTTTGAGAAAGTAGTAGGATCATTTCTCTCAAAACAATTAAACTGATATAAACATAAAGGACATCCATTTTCACATTTATCTGAAAGTTGATAATCAATCAGATCTATAGCATCTGCTAAAGATTGAAATTTATCATGCCTTTTCTTAAAGAGCGATTCACAAATTGCATTTCCCCCAGGAATAGTATCATAGATATAGAAGGATGAATCTTTATCATATACTTCTGCTATCTCTCGAATATCAACCCCCGCAATTTTTTGTAGTGCTACTCTCAATCCATGAGCAAGAGTATGAGATAAATTTGAATTATTATGGTCCGTGTTAAATATAATTTTAATACCTTCAGTGTGTAAAATATTTATTAATCTAATATAGGTTGGGTTGCTGTGATTCTCAGGATTTAGTGGACAACAATCTTTAGCATCTTTTTCTTCATTTAATCCCTGGTCCCATATTGTTAAACAATCTGAGCACACTTTAAAAGGTCGATGGGTTTTATCATATACGTTATCGGAATAAAACGTTCCAAAACTATCACTATAGCTATAAATTGTCATATCTCCAAAGATTAATTCAACTGATTCATTTTCATTATCTCCTAGTGGTAAGATTAATTTGAAAATAGGGATGAAATCTTTTTTTTCTAGATGGTAAAAAACCTCACTATATGTTTTTTTCGGTTTTCTCTTGCTAGTAGATAAAGGATATAGACTATTGGGACTAATAAATTTCTTTATATCTCCTTTAGACTGATTAATTAGTAAATCTTCACTATGAATATAAACTCTTGAGGGATAGATTATTTCTAATTCTATTAATTTATTACCACAAATTGTACAAATATTATTTACATTTAAATCTTCAAAAAAATCATTACATTCAGTACAAAATTTTCTATTTGATATTTCAGTCATTTGATAACTTTCATTTATTTTCTTTGTTTTAATCTCGTCCTTTTCTATTTGTATAACAATGTTTTTTGAAAAACCATATTGAACTATTGCGTAAGGGTGATAACGACTTAAAACGTTTGCAATTTCTTGTGTTGGAGCATTTTTATAAGATAAGATATATTCGTTCATATCTCCGGCTCTCTCCAAATATGCCTCCCTTACTTCAATTTGATTAGATATACTTCTAATATTAAATAGTAAATTCGCATGTTCACTATTTCTTAATAACTTAATTAGCGTCATCTTTTTAATACTCCCCTGAAGTTTCATTAAACTAAATAATTCTTGTTTCAGATCTTCTCTCTGATTCTTGAATACATTTAGCTTTACTTGATCTTCTTCCCTGACCGTTTGTTTATTAGTTTGAAAAAAACCACTCGATGTTGAAGTATAATTACTCTGAATTTCTTCAATATTATTATTAATAGTATTAATTTTTTCATTTAAGGAATTCTCTTTAATTAAAAATTCTTTTAACAGCGTTGTGGGATATCTATGAAGTTCATAAAAGATGTCGAAAATATCATTCCACTTATGAAAAATATTAGTAAAATTTTTAACATCTCCTTTACATTCTTCAATCTCACACTTTGTACCCTTATATTCATCAGAATATAATAAAAGACAGTTTACACAATACTTTTGAGATAGAATTTTAGAGAAATACCGAATGATTCTATCAACATCGTTTTTCCTTAATTTGTCTATAATAGGATCAAATGCAGGAAAATCATTATCTGAAATATTTAAATTCTCGATTTTTTCATATAATAGAGAGAAATATTTCTTATATTTCTGAGTTGCTGAAAAGTCATCTTTATCAAAAATATTTTTTATTTTCACTTTATATCACTCCGTATCACTTTCCCATTCAATTATGTAATTATTGGTGATATAATCCAATAATGCCCAAACTAATGAATTTCTAATTACTCTTGGATTCTTATCATTAATTGGAACTGGTTGCTCGCTTTGTTTCATTAAATCAGATGGTCTTTGGTAATAGTAATAATCTATTGGATTGCGCTTAGAAACAGAAACGATTAATGATTTTTTCATTTTTCTTCCAGCTCTGCCAATTCGTTGTAAATATGAATTAACATTTGGGGGTGTTCCATATAATAACATGATGTTCAAATCTCCAATATTAATTCCAACTTCCATTGCAGGCCCACTAGAAATATAGTTTAAACTCATTCCATTCCTAAAATATCCCTCCATTCTCCGCCTTCTAATAGGTGTGGTCTCTCCTTTATAAGCTTCCGAATTAAAAAAACTTGGATAAAAGGTCTCCAACAGATATGCAACTTGAGAAAAGGCTGGTTTCATTAAATCCAAACGATCCTCAATATTTTTATCAAATAATGTTAAATCTCTCTCTTCTGAATTTGACAAGAATCTGTGTTCGAATTTTGAAAAAAACTCTTCTTTTTCTTTATTATAATAAACGGGGTTCTTGTTAGAAACCAAATTTATAAAAATCAATTCGGGATTGATATAGTAAATAAATGTACTTTTCAAGGATTTCTTAATAAGATAATTTTTATCTACTAATCCATCCAACTGGGCTTCAATATTGTCCTGTTTTAAGTCAATTTTATCATTTTCTTCTTTTATTTCATCATTAAGTGCTTTGATCCGGTCTCTTTCACTTGGATCTGTTTTTTCTAACCTCTCTCTTCTATACTCTATTTCCGATAAATTTTCTTTTATTTTTATATACGATAGAGATTTGAATGATGGAGGGTAATTGTGATGTGTTTTAATTCTTTTAAAGAGTTCAATTTCATTATTAGTTAAGTTATTAAAGTCAATTTTTATATCGTAATCCAAAATTCCCTCTAAAACAAGTCGACGAATATTATCTTTATTTAAAACAATTTGTCGTATAATTTCATCCAAAATTACACTCAAATCTTCTTTAAAATACACGAAATAATTAAATAATCTTGAATGTGAATTTCTTAAAGCTTTCCTAAACTTAAATTTGATATTATTTTGAATTTGAGGATTACCTTCCGAAATAAATAAAAGATATTCTTCTAGAGCGTTAAATACTTTCTCTTGCAAAATTTTAAGAGAAAGAGTATTATTTTCAGAGTTTTTTAATGTATCATAGATTAACTGATCAATAAATAATACTACCTCGCTCTCGAAAAAATTTTCAGCTAGTAGATTCATATCTCTTACACTATCAGCAAAACTTAGAATTTTACTATTTCTTAGAGCAGTTTCTTTATTGAAATTTTCATCTTTTCGAAAAAATTGCTTTAACAAAAACTGTGAAATTCGAGAAGAAGTAAAATTAGGCGTATATGTAATATCGATAAATCTTCTTCCTATCCTCCTATTACTAAAACTCCGCTTTATATTGCATTTTCCATCAAAGAAGAATCTACTGGATTTAATACCTATGCTTTTCTTAACAATTTGAAACTTTTGATTTATATAAGCGTAATTTTTTAAAGAAATTCGCTTTATCTTATATTTTGATTCAAGATCAGATTTTTTTAAGTATTGTTTTGATGGAGACTCAAATTCTTCATAGAATATACTCGGTTCGAAAAAACCATCCAAATAAAATGTTTGAGATCGGCACCCCTCTTTTTCACATGAACCTCTTGGAGGCTTTTTTGTAAAGTATTTTTTTCCACAATTTTTGCATATCCAAGGTAAAATTTTTTTCTGTTCAATCTTCTCTCCACAAATGCTGCAGATATTATCATCAGTATCAATTTTTTCGCAATCACACTTTTTTTTCAATCCATTAGAATTTTTCATTTGAAGCAATTTTAGAGGATTCTGACAATCTTCTGTATAACAAATTTTTTCCCTCTCCTCAATTGAGGCATAATCAAAAGACTCTCCACATTTTTTACAAAAATAATATTTTCCTTTTGATTCAGATAGCATTAATTCTAGAGGAACGATTTTAATGCAATTAGGACAGTTAGGGATATTCCGTTTTTGATAAATAGCTTTACAATTACGACATTTAAAATTTGGTTTCCAGATAACTTTTGAACATTCTACTTTTGATTCGTGTTCATAAAGACAATAGAAACTATCAAATCGATTAAATAAGCCCTCATTATTTATTTGAGAGGGATGTAAATTATGGCATTCCGGACAATACCAACTTTCATAGAAAATGTCAGAACAACGAGAGCAATAAAGTACTTTTGTTATAAAATCTTCCCCACATGTATCACAGGCTGCTCGTAGGTTTTGGTATATCTTTCCACAATTAATACAACCATAAAAACCATCTATAGGCCAAACAAATAGATGACTGCGACTTTCGATAAATCCGGAATATGTACCAAATGAGTATAAATTATCAAATAAGTTTTGGAGGTATTCCTCATTAATCTCATATGATAAACCTTGAAGAAACCCTCTTATTTTATTTATAATTTCTGATTGAGTTAATGCCGTTTTATTTGTTATAATATGTAATAATCTCATCAATAAACTCAAAATATTTAGATTTTTTTTGCTCAAAAAATAGTTATACAGAAAATTTTGAATTTTATCTGAAGAGTCTGATTCTATTGAAGAAATTAAAAAGCTTGGATCAATTTTTTCAATTTTTTTTAAGTTTTTTATTAAATCGTTTTCTTTACATAGGAGCATTAAAATTTTCTTATCTTTTTCAAGAAGAGATTTCTTCTCACCGAGTGTCAATTTATAGGATTTAGCATCAATTATTACAAAATCTCTTTCATTTTTCCCGGAAATCCTTGAAAAAAGCTCCTCCTTATTACCAATAGTGGCAGAAGCACCAATTAAATAAAATTGCGCTAAATCTTTATTTTTTATTTCAATGCTTCTACAAACCCTAATTCTTTTAATGATCATGGATAAATACGACCCAAATATTCCTGAATATGTATGGACTTCATCTAACACAAAAAAAAGCGGATCTATCAGAAAAATATCTCTTACATGTAAATTATTTATATTAATTAATTGAACATTCAATTCATCTGGATTAGTAATTAAGATGTCCACTCCGTTATCTTCAATATCCTCTCTTGTAAGATATATAAAACTAAAATCAATCTTTCTCTCGCATGCTTCTCTTGATAAAACAATATGAGGCCTACGGGAAGTCTCATTAGCGGGTATATCATTTTTAACTACTAAATTATTACATTCTCTACTACAATCACTATTAGTTATATCGAATAATGGGCATGAAAATAAAGCAAAGGTACTTGTTAATATTTCTCGTATACGAGGATTTCGTTTATATGGGGTATCTCCATCGTAAATTCCGATAGAAATCCGTTTATCAGGGTTCATTTTATGATTCAATACAGACAAATAATTTATTAACCTTTTAAATTGGTCTTGTGCTAGGGCTTTAGTAGGATAAAGCAAAACTACTTTGGTTTTTGTTCTATTAAAATTCTTATCTCTGGATAAATTATTTTTTCCCTTTTTTATGCTAATGATAAAATTTAGTAGAGGGATTAACCAAGCTTCTGTTTTTCCTCTACCGGTTGGAGCTGTGATTAAATAATTATCTAATTTGGAGAGCATTTCATTAATTGTTTTTTCTTGAAAGTCATATAATCTTTCTATCCCAAATTCTATCAAAGTTTGAATTAATTCGTTCCATAATCCATTTGGAGCATATTTTAAAGTCAAATTACGAGCATAGTACTCAAAATAGTTTTTACTATAAAGAGGTAAATCTAGAGCTTGAATAAAAGGGCCCTTAACTTTTATAAATTCTTCAAGTTTCTCTTTAAAAGATGTGTGATTAGAATCTTCAGGAACTAGTTTCTCAATAAAATTTTTTACTGCTAATCCACGAAAACGTATGTAGCTTAAAGCTAGATCCAATTTTAAATTTTCTCCAAATTTTATAGGATTAAACATTTTTTTATTCACCTTATTTATATTTTAAATTAAGTTGTAGATAAAATTGAGGAAATTTTTCTTTAATTTTTGCTAATGCGTCAAGCTCCAATTCGATTAAAGGAATATCTCCTTTTTGTTTAATAATTTTCTTTAAATTATTAATTGTTTTTGTATTAAAGCCAAACATCTCTTGGATTCCTTTAAAATCTAGGATTTCATATATTGAACTAGAAAATTGATTCATTTTTAGAAATTCCTCTAGTTTATTCGTTCCTAATTTTATTATATTATTGATATTTAGATTTTTGAGATAATTTACAATATGTCCCATTTCATTATCACTAAAGGGGGATTCAAAGTATTCTTGATATTTTATGTTTATTTTATCATTAATTTCTGGAATATTAGAGAATTGTTTTATTAAATTGAGGGATTTAGCGATTTTTTCCCCGATTTTGGTAAGCTTTTCTTTAATTAAATCTTTTACTTGGATTATCCCATTCTCAACAGTTTCTTTTAAAGAATTGAGCTTTTCTATAAGTTTTTTTAAATCATCATTGTTAAGTTCACTTATATGTATGTCTTTTATTTCCTTTGTAATGTTTTCTAAGACTTCTGTTTTGGCTAAGCTCATATTTATAGATGTATATATATTCTTCCATTTTTTATATCTTCTTACATTATCTAACAATTTATTAATATTTTCGTTAAGTTTTTTAATTTGAAATGCTTTTTCTCTCTTCTCATCATCAATTTTACCTTCTTGAAAGTTATCTATATCATTACTCAATGAGAAAATCTTTTCAATCGTTTCTAAAATTTTACTGCTCATGACTCAGCTCCTCTTTAAGTAAATGGAACTTAATAATACAATTTTTCTCTGCTTGTTTAAAAGATTCAAGCTTTGAAACCACTTCAGATCTTTCTGCCCTAAGTTTTACAAATCTTTTTTTTAAATACACATGACATTGAGTAATCTTATCTAATTCTAAATACATTTCAAAATTTTTCTTAAAAAATTGATTTAAAAAGATAAAAATCTTATTAATTTCAAAAAAATTTAAGCGAATTTTTTTTGTATTAATTTTCTTCCATTGTTTTATTATTTCCTCATATTCGGTATGAAAATTTGGGTTGATTAAAGAGTAATTAAAATTTTGAATAAAATGATATTTAGATAAGACAGGAAGTTTTTTAATATTTTCAACATTATTTTTAAGTTGTTGGATTTCCTCATCTATAAAATTAATCAACCCAAATTTTTTTAGAAAATCTGCTGTACTATTATTAAATTCAGCGCGAAGATTATATTTAGTTAAAGAATCATCAAGCAATCTAAAAATTCTCTTAGTATCTGAGATAAAATCCTCAATTGTTATTTTTTTTTTGGAACTTAATATAAAATCCATTCTGCCATCATTAATGGAGGAAATATCTCGTATTTTATCAAAGATTTCATGTTCTAATTGTATTCCATTAGAATCATAATGTATTCCATTATTTTCGATTTTCTGTTCAATTAATGGAAAATTGTAAAAATCATTAGAAATTTTATAAATTTTCTCAAAAATTTCATCAACAGTTCCAAAAAATTCATGAATTTCATTTAAATTTTTTATTGGTATTGTTGGATTGAAAATTATCTTACAACTTGAACATGCAAAATCTTTAAGTCTGCTCCTACAATTTGGACAATCTGTAAGAATTAAATTATTTAAAGATTCTGCTGAATATTTCTTTCTTATTAGGTCTAGGTAGTCTATATTAATTTTATTATAACTCAAGAAGATTGAACACGTTTTTAATAGTAAAATCAACTGCGAAAAGTCTATGCCTAATTTTGATCTGAGTTTCTTTTCAAATTTAAGTTCAAATTGACCTCTTATATTTTTATTCCAATATATACAATTCATATGATTAAAACTTTGGTCCTTAATAATAAGATCCCCTAATTTCTGATTCAAGATACCTATATTTAAGAAACACAATTCCAAGATGTCATGATCAGCATTATTATCTTTTGGAATAAATAATCTAATTTCAGGTCGATTTTCTTGCCCTTTTTCGATATCTATAAAGACACTTGAATAGGAATAGGAATTAAATTGAGAAAATTTTTTCTCACTAAAAAAATCAAATAATGTAGATAAACCCTTTTCTAACTCATTTCTTTTTTTTAACCGTTTTCCATCCTTAATCCAGTTAGAAAAATCTTCTGTTGCTAAATCGTAATCATCTAATTTTGTCTCTATTTCTTGATCATCAGTTCCAGCGTCTTTAATTATTTGCTCTCGTAATTTCTCTCCCTTGTTAAGCTTGGCCATTGGTTTTCTTAATTTTAAAATTACTTTTTTATCTTTAATAAATTTTATACTTGGATGCGATAAATCTTTAATAATTTCATCCGTTATAGGGCACCCTAAGAATTTAAAAGTAGAATAATCTATTTCAAGTATTTTATCATTTTCATTATTACTTTTACCATATAGATATACTATTGAAAAAAATTGAGGAAAGTTTAGCTCCAATGTCAGCTTAAGGTTTCCCATTGGTATTTTAAAATAATCGGGTTCATTTAATTCAGGAATACGTCTTTTAAGCAAAATATCCCTTAAAGCATAGGCTAGGAATATTCGTGGTGATTGCTTTTTTTCATCATTATACCTTAAATTATGAAATATTCTCAAAAGACATCTCTCATTAAAGGGAAATAAACCACCAAAATGCTCTTCAATCTCAACAAATTCATCTAAAACTTGTTTGTCAATTGATTCAGCGCTTAATTCCTTCAAAGTATCTATGTATCGTTTTGCCATTTCAATAATGCTAGCTTCATTAAGAAAAAAGGATTTTTTATTATCAGATAAAGACAATACTAAATTTGTTCTTTGCTCATAATTAGTTGCTGCTAAATTTTTGTCTTGAATATATCCATCAGTCCAAGCTATAATTATATCACACGGTTTTAACTTTCTATCAAATGCAAAATTAATCAAACTCTCAGCAAAACCAAATCCTGTAGCATCCTCAAAAATGAATAAAATTCTTCTATCGTCCTTTGTAATTTCATAAATTTCTTCTACGATTTGATTAAAAGAGGGTATTTTTTGATAGTCGTGAATAATTTTTCTGAAAACAACTTCGATATCTTGAGTTATATCGAGTATTTTCTTTTCAGCTCTTATATTAAAATCAGATTTTAGAACATTCTTAAAAGCTAGATTTAGTTTAAATTCAACATGCATATCTCCATGTTTTTTTATATTCTGGATGTAAACTTTAATAGAATTATTTAAAATCTTTCTAAGTGTGTTTTTAAAGTTTCTTAATGATACTATCTTATACAAGATTGTCTTCGAATCTGAATTTCTAATTAAACTTGTAAAGACCTCTGATCCATAATTATCCTCATCTTGTAAAAACATATCAGCTTGATTGAGTATATAATCAATAATAGTTCTTAATTCATACTTTAAAAGAGAGCGATAATGTAATTTTAGATGAAATTTATTATTTATTTTTTCAAAAATATCATTTAAATTAATTTCACTTCTTGGAAAAATAATAGGAATAATATTCTTATGATTTAAAAATTTAAAGTTTATACTTTCTGCAAGTTCAGATTTCCCAGAACCAACTCCTCCTTTTATTATAATAACCCTTTTCTCACTTTTTGGATATTTTTCAAAATATGTGAATAAATCTTCCTCATTAATGAAATCTTTTTTTTTTTTAGTTGTTATCGCCTCAAACTCTGGACTTGCAGCCTCTATCATAATCTTATCTATCGGAACATGTGTACGTTGAAAGATATCTACTCTTTGTTCTTCGGTTCTGGTTTTTTCTTCACTCTCAATCGTAAAGACGCGGCTAACCAAATCCGGATTCCAATTTACAGTTTTAAACTTGCTCATTTTTATTTAACTCCTCGATTTTAAGTTGTATATTACTAATTTTTCTCTTGTTAATTGTGTATGCCTCAGAGTCATCAATTAGTAGTACATCGATTATATTTCTCATTCTTAAACATTCTATAAATTGATCAAACCATTTATGAGTTTCTTTAGGGTTATTTGGATTGTTTACTAGAATAGGATAAAATTTTTTTTCAAATAATTGAATAACTTGCTCAATCTTAATATTATATTTATTCTTCTTAATCTCAGATATATGCGAATTATAAAAGTATTTTAAAATATTAAAACAATTTTCATAATCTGGTAGAAGAAAGATATTATTCCCAATTCTTGTGATTGCTCCTAGGTTATCATACAAATTCATCCAATAAGAAATTTGTTGTGGATTAATATTATATTCATCATAAATTGGCTTGTTTTGTATTGAAACAGAAAACTCTTGAATTTTGTTTGAGTTAGTGATAAAAATCCTTTCTCTTATTAATTCCCGGTAAAGAATATAAGGGCTCTGAGATAATCCCTTTAGTTTACTTATTAAATGGAAGAAATCTAACTCAAAATTTAATGATAATTTTTGTTTTACACAGTTATAAAGTTCCAAATCATCTTTCTTATATGTATCAATAAAATTTACTTGATCTAAAAAGTTTAAAGAACCTTCAAAAGCATTTTTATAGTCATTTTCATTTAATTCACCTTGAAATAATAGTTTATATAAATCTGGTTTTAAGATTCCCTCATTCTCAAGACTGAAACTACAAATTGTCTCGTAAATCACTTTTACTAGCTCAAACTTGGGTTGATATCCTAATATATTTGCATCAGATTTCTGTTTTTTTTCCCATTCTTCAATATTGAATGTTTTACTTTCAATTATATTCAATCAATAAATCACCAAAATCATTCTTTAATGTAGTAAGGTTATTCTTTATACTTTGGAAATACAGATCTAAATGGTTTTTAATCCTCAATTTATCAACTTCAATTATTGGTTTGAGTATTTTATCTAAGAACTGATCTAATTGAAAAGTATCTTTATGTCTTCTCTTATTAATTTCTACTAAAATCAAATAGCAAAATTTGCCAAGAACATATCTAGAGTTGTTTTTCTTCAATTCCCTTAGGTGACGCATATTAAAGATTTCTTCAAAATTTTTCAATTTGCCATATATTTTTTCAAAAATGTGAGCAATCTTCAAAAAATAAAAATTTTTAGTAAAATTATAATATTTCCTTAAATCTTTTAGATTTTCTCTGCGAATATATTTTTCAAGAATATGAGTGTATCTTTCAATTTTTAATATTTTAAAATTATCAATAATAGACCTATCGCTTCTAGATTTCATACTTTTCTCCTTCAATTTAAAATCTATAGCATCAGTCATTATAATTAGATTGAACTCCGGATTTTCCCTTGAATATTTAATTAACGATTTTGTTATATCAATTTTCGACTGATTTTCTTGTTTTTGAGTAATAATCTGACAGAGACAATTAATATTTTCTAATTTTTCTTTAATTTCAGAGGAATTTAGTAACACATATTCAATTTGATACTCCTCTATAAAAAAGATTGGGTTGTGGGTGTTTTTTGCAATATAATAATATTGTGACATAAACGTAAAATATTTTACTCCATATTTCTCCTTTATAAGTGGAATTGATTTTAAAAGTCCATAATCTCTCAAATCCTTATCAAAAATCAAGGTAATATTTTCCATTTTTGCCTTCGTCTAAGATTTTTATTCTTAAATTAATCCCTGTATATCATATGCTATCAAATGTTTAAAAATTTAATTGTACAACAATGTTCTAATAAAAAAAACGAGTGTATTAAAATTTAATTGAGTCTAGGATTTTAAAATAGAATAGAAATCATGAAGATATTTAATACTATTGAATAATTCATTAAATGTCTCATCAGAAAGTATGGGTGTGCAGTTATATAAAATCTCATCTCCCCTTTCTATATTAAAGAATTGATTTGCAACTCTAGGTTTTGATTCACGATAATATGTAAAGTCTTCAGACAATTTAAATATTCTAAGAACACATATAGATATTGTTCCAAATTTCATACCTTCTTGATAAACTTTTTTTCCGGAGGTATATTCCATTATATGTTTAAACGTCCATGGAATAAATGAACCTAATGCTTTAATGAAATCAATATCAACTTGATTTTCAACGTTAACAGTAAAAGAATCAACAATTTTTCCACAGAGTTGAATTTTAAACATATTATTTGGTAAAACAATTGTATTTTTTTTATGGTAAAGTGTGTGATATAAAGATTTAAAATTTTTGATGGTATGTCTAGTCGTATCTTTTGGACATATTAAAAATCGTCCAGCTTTTCTCAATTTTTCACATGTACTTTCACGAGTAACTCCTAATATTAACTTATAGATGGGATCTTTATAACCTAAAACATCTGTAGCGTAGGTATACCAAGTTCTAATACTTGTCATTATCTTTTTTAAAGATTAAATCTATTGATTTAACATTTAAGTAAATTTTCTAAAAATAATTTCTATGTAAGGCAAAAGTCTGTAGGTACCTCTTTTTAATCGTTTAATGAAAAACCCATGTCTATTTTTGCCTTCTTGACATAATCTATACAATAAAGAATAGGGATTCTTTATCTGGGGTAAATTTTTTTTCATATCTGAAATTGTAAATGAATCTCTATTGTAAAATTCCTTTAGTAGTAAGTATGGTTGATTATTTCTCTCTTTCCATCTTGTAAAACGTTTTTCAAGTATATCCAAATATTTTTCTTTTATTTTGATGCAAATTTCTAGAACATTAATGGATTTTCTAAATTCAAATAATGCTGAACTTGGGTTAAATTCAGTTGGGTACGTCTCCAGCGATGATATATCATCACAAATCTCTCGAAATATTCTACTGGTTAAATAGGCAATATGATGTTGCTTTTTGTGCTGTTGAATAAACTGAATTAGCCAATTTTTAGTATTTTTGATGTCATTTTCTTTATGTGTAGGATAGTGTTCATAGTTATATTTCTCTTTATTTCCATTCTTTTCATTAAAAATTTCATCTTCAAGATCTTCAGGTATTATTCCTATGACTTCAGAGATCGTACAAATTTGTATAAACTTATCCCAACTTCGAGGAAGAATTTCCTTCACTTTTAGCTTAAAATAACTATGAGTTGAACTGAGATAGAATGGTTTTTGTTTAGCGCAGGGTAAATAAATAATAAATAATTTTGATGAACTGATTTTCCAAGAAAATTTCCTTAAATTTATTTGTCTTTTACCGAATTCAGGTAAAATGATTTGCTGTTTTGAGATCCTGCTTGTCATTATGTTTTACTTATTCAAAATTTAAAATAATCGTATTTAAATTAATGTTAAATAAAGAAACTTATTTAATATTTTGTTATTCTTATTAACTTTTTTATGATTATCTTCTAAACTATTATTGATTAAATATTATAATAATTTTGATCCTTCAATCGCTCCTTTTTTGGATCAAGAAGATCTTATTATTTATCAATGCTGTTTTGAAAAAGTTAAAATTTCAGCAGAAGAGGAGTAATTAATTAAATCTGTTGATTTAAGATAATCCTTGGCTTTTGCTAGATCTTTATGCTGATATATTAAGATAGCAGTTTTCATGCTTATATATAAATTGAAGACACGGAGGAGATATTATCATAAAATTATTGAAGATAAATATGAAATCTTACCTGGAAAATTATTTAAATCCGATTTAAATGAATAAAAACTAATATCTTAAATCTAGGTTGTTATTTTTCTAAGATATATGATGTTCCATCCAAATGTTTTTTAACCTCAAATTTCTGAGTTGGTTCTGTTTTAAGATATTTCTTGATATAGGTACAAAGAATCAATTGTTTAGTCTTGAATAGTGGTGAGAAATTATCGTGAAATAACCGTTTCACGAAGTGAAACGTTCTTAAAATAGTCTTATTTAGAATTATATAGCACTTACTATATTTAAATAGAAAAGCATTTTCCAATTGAATTAACGACAAAAAAAGAAAATTATATTAATCTCAAGTCCCATTCTTTATATAAGTAGTGAGTTTATTCTCTTCTTTAAGAATCCTTTAATGGGTGTCAATTATATGGTAAGAAGAATTGATTATGAAGATTTAATTATTGATTTATTTATTTTTGAACATTTAGAAAGGCAAAGTGCGAATATGAGTACAGGTAAATTAATATTTCTCTTCGAAGATTTATTATATAAAAAAAATATGGTCGGTGCTCATTATAAGATGTATAGGTACAAAATGGGACCATACAACAATAGCATTAGCACTCATCTAAAAAATTTGGCTTATAATGGATTTTTATATTATAGAGATAATTATTATGAAAAAGCGGGAAAAGATGTAAAAATATATCAGGGAAATCCTAATACAAAGAAATTTTTAAAAGATATCGATGAATTAATTGAAGAAAATTCAAAAGTTTTCAATATTCTAATTGATGTTTTAAATGACTTTGGTAAAATGAATGCAGATGAACTCAAATTCTTTATCTATTCTCTTAAAGAAACAGGACGTTCTGGGATACCCATAGAGAAATATCATATATTTGAAACCATTTTGAATCCTGATTCGTTAATCAAACCTATTTTTAATTTTAAACTTGATGAAGATTGGTATGATACTATTGATATCATGTTAAATCCAAGAGTACAAGCAAGATTAATTGAAGGAATCAAAAATGTTCAGTCGGGAAATTTAAAACCTTTATAAACTGGTAAAAATGAGTGAACCTTTACCAGTATTTCAGCACGAAGTTTTTATGAAACAACTTCAGCGATTTCCGCTAAGAGAACGGGATAAAATTGTAGATAAGCTAAAACATATTACAAATGAAGATATAAGAAGAGTCCCTTATCTTAAAGGATCTTACAAACACCTGAAGAAATATCGAACAGGTGATTATAGAATATTTATGGCTTACTGTGCTGAATGCTATAATAAATACAGAGAAAAAATAAATTGTAATGATTGTGAGGAAGATAATTTGGAAAAAATAGTAGTTTTTTCTATTGATTCTAGACCTAAATTATATAAAAGGATGAATAGAAGAAGGTGATTAAACTTATTCAACCAATAAATATGTCCGACAAAGAGCTTAAATGTTTTATTATCATGCCATTTTCTTGAAGTTTAGAATTCTAACCGTTTCATGAAAATCTAGTTTAACACACAGTATTAAAATTCTAATAATATCTTTTATAAATAAAGATGTAATAGATTAAAGTATGTTGGTACAACAAGAATTTTGGGACATAAAATTTATAGACATTCTAAATTTTTTTACGGGGATAATTGGAGCAGTTATTGCTGTTATTTTTACATATTTTTTATATAAAAAACTGGATAAAATCAAAGAAAAGAAGCGAGTAAGAGCACTATTTTTAAGGATAAGAGACCTTCTTGAGTCTTTGGTGGATACCGACCAAGAGAGAAAAAGATTTTTCAATGCAGAATTACCTTATCTCAGACATCAGGGGGACGAGTTGATAAAACTAGGAGTGATTGTTGATAACAAAGATGAGAGAAGGATTAAAGGAAATATTCGAGATAATAAAGTTGATTTAAAAGTAAAAAGTACAATACCTATTATATGGATTTTAGATAAATATCTTATAGCTGGTGCTGAAATACAAAATCTAATAACCAGACAAAACATTGAGAAAAACAAGAAAAATGCAAATTCTATTCTAAAAGAAATGAAAGATTTTGCTAAAGACTATCATGGAATAAAATTAAATGATAAAGATTCCACTTTAGACTAATCATAAAATTGTGAAATATCTAGCTTTATTTTTTTGAAGGATCTAGAAAACCTTTACTCTAAAATCCAAGATTTTGATTTATTAATTATCGGTTATTTCACGTTAAATTAAAATTTTGTAAAATTTAGACAAATTCAATATCTCTAATTGATGAAGGTGAGAAACTTTGAGATATGTGAATAAGCACCTCTATAACTTGAGAACTGAAAAAAGATACATACTGAAATTAAAGCTATTAAAAATTAATACTATTAATTACTTGATTTATGTATCTATAAAAAAAGGATTATTGATAAAATTATGACAGATTTTAGTACCATAAAGCAAATTAAAGATAAATTAAAGGGATATAAACCGAAATCCCTCGGGCCAATAGGAGAAGCTGTTGTAGCACTTCAATTTCTTAATGTCTTCAAAGAAAAAATAGATAGTATCATCAATAGTGGAAATGATGTTGATCTGACTATAAAGTTTAAGGATGAAGAGAAACCAATTACTATTGAAGTAAAGTCTTCTGCTTTTAAAAATGATTACTATAGAAATCACTGGTCCTATGGAGTTCCAATTAAGACAAAAGATTTCGATTATGAATTCGATCTTCTTGCGATGGTTAATTTTATTCCTCCCAATAAAACCAATTCTTTGGGACAACAGAGTAAAATACGTGACGATTATAAAAATGTAATCCTATATTTTTTGTATAATGAACTGGAATCATTACTTCCAAATCCATTCATGTATATCCCGACCACGACCCTCTTGAAATTAAAATCTGAATGTGGTGACATAAATAATTTTCTTACTTTCTTCAATAATTACTACAAAGATGTAAATATTGACCCTGCTATAGTTTTTGATGAAGCTGGCTTTTCTTGGGAAAATTATAAATTACATAACAAGTTAAAGGGTGAAATTGGATACCCAAATTGGTTCAGCAAATCATTAGGCTGCAAATATCTTTCAAATTATGCCGTTAATAGAAGAAAATTTTATGAGAGAGAAATAAAAAGTAAATGGAAAAAGCGTATTGATCTCAAACAAATGGTTAATAATGCATTTATTAATAAACCCAAGAAATCGAAAATAAACGAAGATTATCCCGTAGATTCAAGTTTCTGCGAGAGTTGTCCCCAAAAATGCGAATATATCCCGATAAAAAGATGATTTTAAGAAGTTATCAAATTATAACTAATAAAGGAATAATACATTCACAATTATACCTATTTTATCTAAAAATTAGAATAGTAACCGTTTCACGAATTTTTAGAAGTATTACTAGTAATTATGAGATAAATTAGTTTTTAAGATGAAACCACCCTTATATAATTGAATAGCTCATCAACCTTATTATCAAACAATATTCCAAAAATTAAATTTTTAAAAACACGTTTATCATTTATAATTTGTTTAAGATTACATTTGTATCGAATATAATTATATAGTGAATGAAAAAGAAACTTACCATTTAGAAATCTTATTGGTTCATCTTTAATTTTTAATTTAAAATCATCTACGAAGCCACTAATAGTATCAACATTAGGTTTTGCTAACTTTTTAGTTAAAAGATCTCTATATTCCTTTATTTTTGCTGAATCAACTTCAAATTCCTTTACTTTAAAGAAGTAGTTGAATTTTCCCATTTCATGAGAAATCTTATGTTCGATTTCCTTTTGAGAAGTTAAGACATTTGAGAAAGGATCATTCTCATGCAAGAAAGATTAAGTAAAAAAGATCATGGAAAAATTAATATACAATTTTATCTAAATTTTTTATATGGTAGTACCAGAAGATAAATATCATTCAAAATGGAATTCCATTGTTAATGTCATGAAAAGTTCAAATTTGAAAATCTCCCGTATAGCTCAAGCAGGTTCCCGAGCAAGAAGAGATTACAAGGCCAATAGTGACATGGATGTGATATTTGCAGTTGCTAGAAATCCAAACAAAGGAGAATTTTATCCAAAATTGACGAAGCTCTTGAATGATAATTTTCCAGAAGACCAGGTGTTTCCCGGTAGTCATTACAACGTTGTTCACTTAAATTTTAAAAAAGGGGGCATTTTTGATTTGGTTCTTTTAACAGAAGGAGCCTTCGATAAGCAGCATGGAGCAGATGTAGCATACAGAAGAGAATATCTATAGACAATTTAGTAATTCTTTAGCAACCTTGTATTACTTACTAAATCGAAATTTTAGAATTATTAGATATATCTTTATATCTTATGGTGATAACATTCCAGTTTTTGAATAAACTAACTACATCTCTACTAATGTTAGAAGAGAAATTTGATAATTTAATAAAACTCATAAATTATTCAAATGAACTCCATAAAAATCAAATAAGTTCAATTAAAAAATATATAAAGAAAAGCAAAAGTAACACTGAAAAATTTTTTGAATTAATATATTCTATTTTAGTTGGAACTCAAATTAAAACAAATAAAGTAAAAATTTGTTATGATCAATTATTAAATGAATATTTTGTTATATTTCATCCGAGATCCTTAAAAGAATTAGAGGATTTTACCTTTATTAAGGATATAACTAAAAGATCTTTAAAAGAGAATGGATATCGATTTTATAAGACAAAAAGTGATACAATCTATAATGCAATACTTTTTTTTAAAAATTACAACTTTAATATAGACAATTTTCTGATTGAATATTCTGATTATAAATCAATTAGAAAAGAATTAATGAAAATTAATGGTGTTGGATATAAAATTGCGAGTCATTGGTTAAGAAATATAGGGTATTATATTCCAATAATAGATGTACATATTAAAAAAATATTACATCGATTCAGAATCATAGAGGGGAAAAAATTAAATTATATCATTTATGAGAATATTCAAAATAAAGTAGCTATTAAAATAAATGTCGATAATATTTCTTTTGATTTATCTTTATGGTATTATGGAAAGAATTTCTGTGGAAATCGAAGGTGTAATAATTGCATATTTTATTCAATATGTGAAAATAACTATTAAATACAGTTATATCTCACTAAATAATTAATGTTCATTAAAACAGTTTAAATTTGTATACTCAGTTAAGATATAAATTTAAATAAAGACTTATCTACTTATAGAACTTCATTATTTAATAGGGATTATAATTATGTGTCGACCAGAAAAGTTAAATTGTTTTAACTGTGAAGAATGGTTTAATAAGCAAATTGGTAAAGAATGTACAAGATGTGGTGAATATAAATGCCCTCATTGCAACTTTTGTTTATGTGATATGCCTATTGAAGTCAAAAAAGCAGTTATTGCAATGATAAAGACTTATGAAAATTATCTTACTGAAAACTATAATGTTAAAGCATATAATTTTTCAAGACATAACCAAATTTTAAATTAATTTCATTAAGATAATTTAATTGAAATTTAGAAAAAAATGATATAATTTGCATATCCTTCCCTCTCTTATATGATTAGTTAACCCAATCTTAATTTCTGCATATTGAGAGAGTTCATTTGAAAGATCTTTAAAGCTTTCTTTGGTTAAAGGGTAAGGAAAATTGAAATCATTTACTAGATTGATATATTTTCCCCATAATTTACTGAAATATTTCACTTTTGAATATACAATCATAAAATTAACTTGTAACCCATTAGCATCATATTCAAATATTTTCTTTAAATGCTCTTCAGTATAATTCTTATCTATACTTCTTAAAATTAGAGCTTCGCATATATGGGCCAATTCTCTATTATTATTAAGGATTCTTATATCCAGCTCACCTAGTCCTCCCAAAGTTGAGTTAGTATTATCAGATTTCTCTGTCTTACCAGAAAGATCATGAATATCTGTGAAATATCCATATGGTCTTAATGAATTATTAAGTAAAGCTGATAATAATAATGAATATTTATCCTCTTCACGAGAGATAATTCTATTTATTTGCTGAAGCGTTGCCATATCATTGATCAATATTTTTAAAATCTGTGATTCTAAAAGTACTTGTTTTGAAGAGTGTACAGTTATTTCACTCCTTTTATTATAAGGGATATTTCTTATGGATTCTATGATATTTATTATAACGGAGATTATTTCAGATATATTCGGTGAATTTTCTTCTATTTGATATGAGTTTAATAAAGAAACGATATATTCACTAATTCCAGAAGGATAGAATGAGTTTGGGTTTAGGTATATTTCTTCCAAGATTTTTATTGTTCCTTCTTTTTTAAGGTTGATATTAATCGGAATTACTAATTTATTATTGCTAGCATATAAATTTGCTAAATCATAGACCCCTTTTGAACCTCCTAGGATAACAAGAATGTCTCCTAAATTTGATTGAATTTTACGTAGATTTCCCCCAAAACTACTTACTTCTGGGAGAACAGTTAGACCAAAATAATTTGATTTTGCTAATTTTTTCCAAAGTTCTTTTCTAAATTGTGGGATTCCTTCTTTAAATTTATTATATACTACTCCTATTATTTGCTTGGAACTATTATCTTTCCATTGAGTTATTTCTTTTTGATCTAAATAGTGGGTTGTTGCATCAATGATTGTCCAATCAAAAATTAGAGGGATATTTTCTTTTTTTGGTTCATGTCCTAAGGTAATTACTAAACCTCCACCTAAAGAAAGTATTTCAATTACTAAATTATAAACTATCGAGTTGGCTAGTATCAACTGTTGAGTTGAAACTGAACTATCTGCACTACCTGCGATTTGAATCCGTTTTCCTTTTATTTCACTCAAAGATTTTCTCCCAATCATTAATATTTTTACTAGATGTTGCAAGATCCATCTTATTTATTAGACGATTTAAATGCGCACTTAGTTTTATTCGCAGTTCACTATTTCTTTGACCAAATTTTATATCTATATAATCTGATTGCCCTGTAACTTCTTCAAGTGGATGGAGAACTTTAAATTTTGCTTCATTGCAGAAATGTCTTAACATTTCAGAATATTTTTTTGTACCCTCATAATTTTCAAATATTCTAGTCGCTAAAGCCTCAATGTGATAACCCGACATTTTAATATTTTCGGGGAATTTATCGTTTATAGGTTTAAATAACTTGATTATTGGAACTACTTTATTATTATTTTTTTTATTTATCTCAGTTAATTTCTCGGCAAATATTTTTGGCTTAATGACGCTACTCCATCGATTCAATTCGCTATCAGCTATTTTTACACCTGTTTTTGTGCGTATTGCAGGTAATAATTGAATTTCAATATTCGAACTCTTAAATCTTACTGTTATTGCTAAATCTCCCTTTGTAATTTCACTTTCTGGTAATCTCTCTTCTAATCTTCTTTTAAAATAATCTAAAACTTCTTTTGGTGGCTTTTTTACTAGATTTGAACTATTTAAAATTACCAGCATATCAATATCACTTAGACCATTTACAAATGTGAATTTTGTTACTGAGCCTCCAAAAAGTAAATTGAGAGTTCCCTCAATTTCATTTTCTAATGCTGTTACGATTGTTTCCAAATGTTTATTTATTTGTTCGGTGTCACGAGTATTATAATCACTCAATTTTTCCATTAATAGTTCATTTAATTCTGGATAAAAACTCTCTCTATCCTGTTCCTTTTTACTCTGTTCCACACCACTTTCTTCGTACTCTTTCCAGTGCCATCCATCTCCCCCTCCCATTATATTTTAACTCCTAATTGATTTAATAATTTTTTAATTCTATTAATAATAATATCATCCAATTCAAGCGTATTAAAATCTCGTGTATTTATAAATTGACCGAGTTTATCTTCAAATTTATATCTCTTATTTAAATTTTCTTTTATAGCCTGAATTTTGTTAATATAACACTTTTGAGGCCAAGATTCTGTGAGTAAATCATATTGTTTGAAATATATAGCATATCCTTTCCAATAAAAATACTTCATCCATGAAGTTCCATCAAAAATATCTGCACCACATAAAAAATATATTAAAACACTTATAAAATCAATACACCCAAAGATATGAATTGGTTTTTCATCATCTATTATATCACGAAATTTGATTAAATTTCTACAGCGTTCATTAATTGTTTTACCCAATTCTTTCTCTGTTATACCAATAATATCAAAAGAATTTATTTTTTCTTTATAGTATTCAATCTTTTTAAAATCCCAATTAACTGTATTCTCTTTCTCTGGTTTCATTAAAAAATCATGAATATAGTTAGGATGCGGTTCAAAACAGCGTGTTGCTATATGAATTTGTTTTGCTAAATCTTCAAATTTATCAAAACTTACTATACACACTTCAGTATTAGGTTTTAAGCCTCTTATTGTTTCCAAATATAACTCAAGAGACCATCCATTGAGATTTAACTTAGGATGTCTCGCTTCATAATTCCCACTGTCTATAAACACAATTTCAGGAGACCATATTTTTTCTCTATCAATTTTTTTATAGTGAATATCAAAAGCACTTATTAATGATAAATAAGGAGTCTGCTCAATTGTAGAATTATAAACATCTTGCAGATCCATCGGATTAAAGAATAAAGAGCACACACTTGAATATGACGGAATTAATTTTGGAGTAACATCATTACCAATACTTACTTTTGGAATTATCCTATTTTTACAAAGTTTTTCTAATTTCATTTAATCTACTCCTATCTATACATGCTTCACATTCGCCACAAGGCGCAAAACTTTTTCTTAAACAACTATAGGTTAATTCTAATGGAACTTCTCTTTCAATACTATATTTAATAATCTGATTTTTAGTTAATTGAAGAAATGGTGCCTCAACTTGATGAGTTCCTGAGTAGTACCCATCAATTATTCTTTGTATATCTTCTAAAAAAGAATTTGAACAATCGTAATAATGAGATGTTTTATTAATTCCAATAGCAATTCTTTTCATACTATCTGAGATAAAAAAACTTAAACACATCAAAATAAACAACGCATTTCTACCAATATACTCATCTTTACGTTTTTTAAATTTATAATCTAATTTAAGTATCTCTAATGGAACAGAGTAATAGCTTGAAATTTTTTTAATTGCGTTATATTCACTTTTTGCAGAAGGTTGCCCGTATTGGAAGTGTACACATGTTACTTGATAATCCTGCTCTATATAAAAATGAATTAAGGCTGTCGAATCGATGCCTCCACTTGTTAATATTATTACTTTTCTCCTATTCATATTTAATACGATTTTTTTTTAATAATTAATCATTATTAGATGTTTAATTTCTATTTTGAACTTATTTCTGAAATTGACTTTTGGTTCTTGGTATAAAATGTATATTTTAAATTTTCTAAATTACTCTCCTAATATGAGAATGTATTTTAGAATATAAAAATTTAAATCTAAAGCAAAAATTAATTAAAATTTTATAAATATTAAAGTTGTAAATAAGTTAAACTTATTTAGCTGGACAAATAACATGGGTACAATTAGGGTGCTGTGGGATAATGCGTGTATTACCATCCCACTTCTCGTTTTCATAGATCTCAATAAGTTTATTATATATTGGTTTAATTTCGTGTTCCTTTCCTGCCATATATCTTGTACAAATTGAGCTTACATCTTCAGTTGGTGAATGAGGAACGAAACACTTTCTATCACCTGATTTTATTAAAAATGTCAATATAGCTTGATTGTAAAATCTGCTTAATTGAGTTCGTACAAGTCGTTCAGCCCAATCTCGTGAAAAAACTCTGCGATTTCCTTCATATTTTGAGGTGGATTCGGGAATATCTGTTGCAACTTTGTAGTATCCAGATTCCAGCGTATGAATTTCCCCATTTACTAATTGCTCTAATACTATCCGAAATTTCTTTTTCCTTGTCTGTTCTTCTGTTATTTTACCTGGTATATGTTTCGTTTTAATTAACTCTATTACAATACTTTTTATTTCAACATTATTTGCTAATGCAGTCAAAATTTCATAAAAATTACTAGCATATTTGTCATTCATATTTATCATCTTGTTTTTCTGTTTTAACTGTAGATAATTTTTGAATGTGATATCGTTATAGCTATAAACCAACGTAGAACAGGATTTTGGGCTCTTAAAAGCAAGATCGTATAAAATAATAAATCTATAATTTTATTATTACTAAAGAAAAAATTTGCTATTGATGTTTTTATAGATTTAGGCTTTGATTTGAAATAGGGTATCGCATTTCTTCTATTAACAAACGATGCTTTTCCCTCTCCTTTAAGTAAACACTTACACAAACTTGTTTTGTAACTTTCGACTAAATTATCTAATGTAAAATTTCTCATAAATAAAACTATTCTTCTATGGATATTTAAGTTATAGGTTAAGTAACTTATATCAATTGATTTCTCTTTTAACTCTTAATTATTTCAATGTTTTTATCTATCAATTTTAACGTATATGTAAGTGTCATTGGTGTAGAAAAAATCTTTGGGCTTCCTTCTTCTTTTAGATTTCCGTATTTCGATAAATAATCAAAACTTTCATCTAATTTCTCAAAATTAGGGAATAATAGTATAATGTAAACTTTTTTAATTTTATTATATAACTTCCAGATAACTTCAATTTCAGATTGTAAGATTAATGAAAACATCAACAGAGAAATGGTCTGATCCAGTCTTTGCATGAGCAGTATCTCCAGTGGTAGAGTTGATAATATTAGAAGAAAGAAATTGATTAATATAAATAAAATCGATACGAGAATAAAAATTATTTCGATATGTTACACCCCTATCAGTAGGATTCAAAGTTCGATGAACATCAGTCCAATTATGAATTGTCGAGGAATAAGCGCTATAATCCCCCCCAGTTTTTGGATTAATATAAGGGGGAACCCTCATACTTAAAGGACCGTACCCAAGTCCGCTTTGATTATTAAGCCCCCAATCTTCAGGAGTGTAGGAGTTAAAATCGCCCAAATAAACTAAAGAAACATTTCCTAAACTATCCATATAGTTGATAATACCTTCTTGTTCCCATTCTCTTCTCTGTTCATTTACTGCTCCCGGTATGGCCTTTAAATGGGAACTAATAACATATATTAAACTTCCGCTCACATTTACTTTGACCTCAAAAAAATCATGAGTAACACCATAAATAGAATTATTATCGAGTGATACATTGATAAACTGATTAAAGCTAATCACAGGATAGCGGCTCATTATTGCAGCTCCACCAAAAGAGTAAGATATGCCTTGAGTACCAAAACCTATATAAGGATCTTCATCTAAAAAATAAGCGTTAAACTCATTTACATGTTGATTTAACAACTCACTGCTATTATCGTCCCAATCTCCAGTTTCTATGAACATAATTATATCAGCATTCTCTTCTTTTACAACAGCTTTCCAATCAGGGTTTCCCCCACTTTCATTTGTGTTGAATGTCATCAACTTGAAGATTTTAGAAGGATCATAAGTAACTTCTGAATTATTTACAATCACGGATATTGTATCAGAACCCTTATTACCAGAAGGATCGAAAGCTTCACAGAGAATAGTGTGAATACCATCACTTTCTTGTGTTGTATCCCAAGAGTAGGATTTTGTACCTGATCTAAATACACCATCAATATAAATTGCGTAAGAACTGATTCCATTAGCATCAGTAGCACTCATAGTGATTGTTACAATACCCGAAACTGTTGAATCTTGGTTAGGAGATAAGATTATAACATTTGGTAATATAGTATCTTGTTCTTGAATATTATTTTCTGGAGTATTTACTATTATATACAAAAAAACTATTGATGTTGTGCTTAAAATTATAAAGAACGCAATAATTGCTAAATATTTCCTATTTTCAATTAATCGCATTTTAATGGTAATTACATCTAGTTGAGTTCAATAATTCTTGATAACTAAATTCTATTCTTTCAGGATTTCTGTATATAAATTAGATTGTGAATTTGTAGATTAAAAGTCATTTATTATCTTCATGATAACGTGTTTAAAAGAAATTGATATCTCGGTTATTTCACGTATATCTACCAAAACTAATCTTTTATTTATTATTCTCTGTATCCCAATAATTTAAGAATTAATTAAAAAAATGATGTTTTATATTTCAATGGATAGACACTCTGTAACTATTAAAATTTAGTTTATAGCATCAATAAAACCCTAATTTTTGATAATTTGATAATTAAACAATATTCCAATATGTATTTAAATATATTTTACTATATAGTATCATAGAAAATGTCAGATATTATCGAAAGTAATCCGGA
>SDBV01001247.1_pt1 | contig 38290 bp, 43 predicted proteins | sample 2277081 | NCBI WGS metagenome assembly SDBV01 (sample SAMN10402039, study PRJNA504765) | marine sediment metagenome | isolation source: marine sediment core GS10_PC15, 223 cmbsf | place: Arctic Ocean: Southern Knipovich Ridge | collected 2010 | reverse complement strand
ATCCGTCTTCCTCCATACGCCAGTGCCCCACGAGGTCCTTGCGCAGGGGGTTTGGGAAGTGGCGGCCTGTCTCTAGCAGCTCAAGTGCCATAGTTAAAATCCCTCCATGCCCTTGCGGGTGAATACTTGGCTGCCCTTGGCCTGGCTCGTCTCGGCCCCGGCGTTCACCATACCTAGAACCTGTAGCTGGCCTCGATCATGGCCAGCCCTTCCTCGTCGCTGTTGAGCTCTCCATACGCGGCCAGGTGGAATGCGCCCACGCGCACGAAGGTCCACCGTGCGTACAGGTCCACCTGACGCCCTCCAATACCCATGCCGTAGCGGATGCCCAGCTCCTTGTCGTTCATGAAGGCGAAAAAGGGCGGAGGCTCCTGGCGGAAGTTCAGCTTGGTCTCTCCTGAGGAGGTGTCGAACACGGCCACTACAGAGGTCTTGCCGTCATGCGGCGGTACCTCACCCACGGCGGTGACCTGCTTGTCCTCGTCGTCACGGACAGCAGCGGGCAGATAGACTGTCTTACCAAGGGCCATCTTCTCGATCACGACTATCTTCTCTACCTCTATCTCCACGCGCTCGATCTTCATGACCACCTTCGGGACCTCTACCTCCACGAAAACCTCGCGCACAACGGTCTTAGGGTGGTACCACCCCCAGACAGCCGAGGCCGCGGCCAGAAGGGCCACGGCCGCAAGCAGGTATATGGGAAGCCGCTTAATCACTTTTGGGCGGACCTCCGGACATCCGCGCCTCTATGCCTTTTGAGAGGGAGTTGCCAAGGGTGCCAGCGATCTTTATCATGGCGTCAGGGCCAAGGAACGAGAGTATGGTCACAGCTATGAGGGCGACCCACCCCCACCCTACATCAAGGGGCGTGGTCGCGGCCTTGGCGAGTGATACGTACGACCAGGAGAAGGTGGCCATCACCATAAAGCAGACCATCATCATGAGCACCTTCTTGTCCTTGAGCTTCCCGTCAGTGCCCCTAAATATGCTGAAGATGTCCACCCTCCGGGCGAACAATATGCCGAGCAGAAGCCCGATCGCGAAAGCTGCTATCAAATATAAAAATGTTATGAATGTCATACCCTAATCCTCCTTATCGGCTTTGAAAAGTTTTGTTATGTTGTCGTAGCGGCGCTGCACGTCGTCGGACCGCTTCCTGCCCCAGGCGGTATCAGTGAGCTTGAAGCTCAATACCATCTGCGGCGTGAATACGATCTTGTGCGCAAGAAGCCAGCGATGTATCTTCCCGTGCGGCGACATGTAGAACTGGTTATGGTAGTCCACGATATGCACCAGGGCCTCCATGTTCTCAAGCTGGATGCCGCTGCCACGCAGGAGCCCGAGCACGTGCTCGCAGGACTCCCCCACATGCTGGGCGCTATAGGCGTCCACAATGGTCTTATTGGCCTGGAGCTTGGCATTGAGGTCGTCTATGGGGCCACGCTGCTCAAAGAGGCGGGCGAGGTGCTTGGGACGGAACCCGCAATCACGCAGGCACAGGATGCCGGTCCAGTTGTGCTTGACGTCGAACTGCACCGGGCCGAATGAATAGCCGGACTTGCCCGTGCGCACGCCGTCCGGGTCTGAGAACTTGTAGGCAAGGTTCTGGTCTCCCCCGATCTCGTTGGCCGTAATGACCTGGAGGGACTTCCCCACCACCTCCCGCATCTCTATCGTTTTCAGGTCAAGCATTGTTCTTCCTCTCCTTCTCCTCTTTTGCGCGTATGGCGCATGCCCGGCAGAGCGGGTCGCTGTACGTGCCGGGGCAGATGGACTTCAGGCCGTCGCGTGTGCACCGCTTCTGCGGCGGCCGCATCATCTCAATGGCGAAGTCCTCGAAATCGTCTAACGAGACGTCGTTTTCTATGGAGTTGGGGTCATGTTTCATAGCGATTATCCCCCGGCATCCACGGACATAAGGGCTATAAGATTCTTTTCTGGGATGCCAACCTTTATCCCAATCAGCAACAGTATCTGCTTGATATGGAGTATTTCCGTACTTAACGCCTCGACCGCTTCCTCGCCGTTATCGGCACAGGTCTTACAGTGGTCCCTTGTGACGTATGTCTTGTCTTTTTTGGTGAGCTTGAGCCAGAAATAGTCCACGCTCTTGTAGAGAAGTTTAAGCCCCACCAGTGCCATAACCGCAAGAACACCTGTCTGAAGATCAACGTTCACTTTCCAAGACCCTCCATTTCAACAGCGGATATCCCCACAACGTCCACCTCCTCGAAGGAGTCGGTTATGTAGCGGCGCGGGTCGTAGGGGGTGTTGCTGTAGCGGTCACTGCCCTCGTGGATAACGTTCGCGTACGCAGCCGAGTTAAAGACAATAGCCTCGTCGAGGCCAGCAGTGAAGGCAAGCCCGCCAGACGTAATCGTGGCACCAGGCATGACCTTGCCAAGGCTCCGGCGTAAGTGTCCGGTCTGTATAGGCACGGGGTAGGAGCCAGGGCGCGCGCCAAGGGAGTCCGACTGTCCGCGCTTTGCGGTCTTACGGATGCGATTGCGCGTTATGTTGCCGAATATGTCGTGCTCAGCATCACGGCCCTTGAGCCGCACCTTCTTGCGACCGGGACCTGAGAGGCGGTCATGGGCCCCAGCGTAAGTCTGGCGGGTAACCTCACGGAGAACGGCACGCCCACGCATGGGCATCCCATGGCTCGCCATGCGGCCAACCTTGCTGATGGCATTATTCATGCCCCTCATCATCATGTTCAGCATCAGGATGTCTCCCCGAAATGGCTGTGTATCACCACGCCGCTTACGAACGAAGAGGACCCGCCGGAGGCAGCGGCCTGTCCGGGCAGCTTCATCTTCTGGTCCCTTGTTTCCCTCAATGTCCTCAATGCGTCTTTGTACCTCGTCTCCCTTGTTTCCGGTATGGTCTCGTCGTTGCGGCTGTAGAGGTTGTAAATTGCTATGCTGCACGAGCACTGACGGATGATGGGTGGCACTGGGTCTATCGGAAGCGTGACAAGGTCTGTGAGATAGGTGTCTATCTCACCGTCCGCCAGGGCAATGGCCTCGACGATACGGGCTGAGAGCTCATCAGAGCCCCCAACCCGTTCGTCGTCCGTCATCTGCCTGAGCGTTTCCTCCGGCAGGATCTTTACCAGATCCTCCTCAGTGCAGTAGGGCATTCAGTCTCCCTATGCGCTCAGTGCAAGCTTCTTGAACTGCTTCTTCTCGCCAATGGCGAAGTTGTACGCGCCGGTCCAGACATGGTCCGCGCCCAGGACCTTCTCGTTGCGCTGTGCGGGACGGGCGTGGAACTGGTCCCACTCGCCCTTCTTGTTCTTGCCGCCCGCAACGCAAACCCAGATGTTGTCGCTCGACACCTTGGGCGTGGAGACAAGCGCCTTGATCGGATGCACGACGCGCTTGTTATTGGCGTTCGGGTTCAGGTAGGCAGCCGCCAGGGCGTAACCGATCTCGTCCTTCAGGGTCGGGTTGGACAGTATCACGAACTGCTCGTTCTCATCCACGTCGTACCCTGCCGCGTCGAGGCTGTTGAGGATGGCGGCACAGGCATTGTTGATGGTGGTCACGAGGTCCGTGTCAAAGGCCTGTGTGATGCCAGTGAGCGACGTGATGAGACTGTACGCGAGGGTCGCCTTCTTCTTGTACCACGCACGCACGGTGTCGTTCGTGAGGTCGTCGATCTTGTAGTACTTGCGGTAGCGCAGCCAGTCGTCGAGGATGGCGAACCCACCCGTGTACCGGATCATTGACACAGATGACTTTGCGCCCGTGGGGAGCTTTGACATCTTGGCCTCTTCGCCTGCCTCCTGCTGGTAGAAGGCAACGCCCCCGGTCACGTCGAGCATGTCGAACGTGTCCGATGTTGCCTGGAGCAGGTCTACTTCGTCGTAGATGAGCTCGTAGCCGCGATCCGGCATCTTTGGGGTGTCGGACATCACCAACACCACAGGGGCCGTGCCTGCCATCACAGGGTCGTAGCCCGCGATCTTCTGTCCGGGAAGCGACAGGATCGGCGTGTCTGTAATCCCCTTCACACCGTCACTGAAGCACTCCATGACCATTCCGACCTGCTTCTCGTAAGACTCGCCCTGTAGGGCTTCCATGCCCTTCCAGTTATAGAACTTCAACTTTTCCATCTTAGCCTTTCACCTCCCCTTTACTTGTTCTCGCCGATCATCACGACTACCGTGGTAGTCGCGGCGGCAGAGAATTCTACGGCCACGCCCGCCTTGGTGTTGCCAGCGGCGACGTCGGTTATTTCCGAGTTAGCAACGTCCAGGTAGCAGACGTCCATGTTGAGGACCAGGTTCGCCTTCTTGGGGAACGAGGCCCGGCAGCGGTACGCGAATACGTTCTCCACGTCGGCCGCCTTGGTGTGGAGGGCTATCAACACCTGGTTGCCCACGACAATGACGTCGCCAGGCGTCAGGGCCGCATCATGCACATACTTCCGCGTCCTGGTGTTTGTGACTCCGTCCAGAATGGTTGCTTTCATCTCTTGCCTTCCTCCTTATTTCTCAGCGTCGTAGTAAATCGTGTTTGCCAGGACGTTCACATCCGTGTCAGCGCCTATAGAGAAGCCTGGCGAGTTGATGACCTGGCCGGTCGTGCCGTTGTAAACAGCTGCAACCGGGGTTATCCCGTTGTAAAGGATCACCGCCCGCCCTGTTCCATCAGTGGCGTTGGTCATCTTCACGGCTGAATCGTCCGCCATGCCCTTAAACCATTCCATCGAGGAGCCGTTGGTGATGTTCGTGACCTTCACATGGCTTGGATTAAAGCCGGTAGTGACTGTGAGGTCAGCGCCCGTGCCCGTGACATTGCCCATCTCGGCAAAGCCTATGGTCGCCAAGCTGAAGGCCATGACTGCCACAAGAACCAGAAGCCCGAATGTCCTTAACCTTTTCATCTAGTTATCCCCCTTTGTCTCGGGCTTGAGAGGGTTCTCGGCCTTCTCGCCCTTCTTGTCGGACTTGTCGCGGGACTCGTCAGGGTCACCGCCCTTGGTCTGGGCCGCGTCCGGGAACTTATCGGCCACGCGGTCCTCCAGGTGCTTCACCTCGTCGGCAAGGTGCAGAAGCGGGAACCCTTTTACCACGGTCTTGAGAGTCTTCTTCCCGTCATCATCCGCAGGCCCCTCTTCGAGCTTGTCCTTGGCGTCGATGTAACGCTTTTCCATGTCCTCGCGGGCCAGCTTGGCCTGCTTCTCCATTGGCTCCAGTGTCTTGAGCTTCTCGTTGGCCTCGTCCAGCGACTTCTTCATCTCCACAGCCTCGGTCTCCAGTGTCTTGACCTTGTCCTGGGACTCGGTGAGCTCGCTCTCAGCCTTCTCCTTGCCGTCTGAGAGGTCTTTGACATGAGTAATCAGGTCATCCCCCGAACCAAACGACTTTCCGAAGAACTTGCTTAATGTTTTTAAGAATTCGTCCACGGTCTTTGAACCTCCTTGTGTTTTCTGATGCTCGTTATCTTCGTCCTGCGCGAACAGGCCCTTCTGGACCCCGGCTCCCTGCTGCGCTCCCAGCCAGACCAGCGAGCCTTCCGTGGCCTCGCCGGGGCATACGTACTCCCAGTACTTTGCCGCGCCGTTTGGGTCGTCCTTTACAGCGTTGAGGTCTGCGGCGCGGAACCCGATGGAAACATGGCGGATTATGCCAGCGTCCAGTTTTTTATTGATCTTCTCCCCGTCCTCATCCTTGAGCGTATACGCCCAGGCCCATAGGACCTTGGCCTTTGTAACGCCGTCGGGCAGCTTGATCTCTTCCCCGGTGAGTTCCTTAAACTGTGCGGGTGTCATCTCCTCTGTGGTGGTGTTGAACCACAGCCCTATAGGCAGGTCGCCCTTTTTGTGAGCCGTCAGGAAGGACTTGCCCGGAAGCGTGTCAGCAAAATCATCAAGCATTTCCTCAGGGAAACGCTCGCGGTCACGGTCCACGCCGTTGTGGGCCAATATGAACTTACGGACGTAGATGTCCTCGGCTGCCTGAGGCTCAGGGGCAAATGCGTTGATCTTGGAGAGAAGCTCTGGGGTGATCTCGGCGCCAACAGCCTTGGAATACGTCTTGAGGCTGAACTGCTTTGTGTACGACTTCATGCCGCTTGCAACAAGGGTCATATCTCCATGCCCTTTTCCCTGAGAGCGGGGAGAATGTCAGCGCACGTCACCACGCCGGAGTCCTTGGTCCCGGTGACGCCGTCCTTGAAGTCATCGGTTTTCTTAGTGATGGCTCCGGTCTCTCCGGCCTTGGGCTTGTTAAGCTTGTCGATGAGGGCCTTGGCCGCATCAGTCACTGTCGTTCGGTCTTCCCCCTTAACAAAGGCAGTGATCTCGGCCTCGGTGGTCAGCTCTTTGAGCGCGGCGTTGGCCTTCCTCACATTGCTGTAGTCCGTGGCCTTCTTTGTCGCGGGCTCAGTGAGGGGCTCGGCAGGAGTGTCAGTGGGCGCATCGCCCGCCCCGGCGTCTTCCAGCTCCTTGTAGCGAGCTACTGATGCTGCAAGCACGGGCTCGCGGTCCTCACCCTCAATGAAGGCCTTGACCTCGGCCTCTGTGCTGAGTTCGTTGATGCGGATTATCGCGTCATTGGGTTCCATGTCCTTTGCAAGTCTTTCCATCTCTAAACCTCCATTATGGTTCTCTGTTATTCACGTTCTATCCCCGTTGTAGCAGACAAGGCGGGGCGGAATCCTAAGAAACACTTCAATATTTTTCCTCCGAACATTCATCCGGTCATTCATCCAGCTAATGCCATGCATATCTCGCAGGCGTCCGGGGCCGGGCTGAACTTCACTATCCATTTACCCTCCACGAGGGCAACTGTATTCGCGCAGCGTCAATTGGGATGGGTGTCCGGGCCCGCGACAACAGCGTCCTTCACGTTGATCCCCTGCTTCTTCCACTCAACGAGTTTTGCCTCCTCACCCGCCTTGCTCATCTCAGTGCGTGTCAGCCGGTTCCACTCTGCGTTGGCCTCTCCAAAGCGCTTCTTGAGGCGCGCGGCCACATGGAGGGGGTTGGTGCCCGCAAGCACCTGGGCGTCCATCTCCGGCAGTATCTTGTCCTTGAGGTAGAGAGTGGACTTGTTCTTGACGAGCTTGAAGCCGTCCTCGTACAGCTGCTCGAGCATCTGGCTGTTCTGGATGAAGTCCAGGATGGGGCGCTCCTTGCCGATCATGAGCGCGGCCTGGAGCAGCCCGGCGGAGTGGGCGCGGCCATAGTAGAACTTTACTGGTGAGTCGGGGTTCTTAATCTCGAACTTGCCCTCAAAGTCTTTGAACGCATCCATGATCGCGACGCGCTGGACGTTGCTGAAGGTGAAGGCGTCCAGCTCTGGCAGGCCGTCCGGTGTCAGCGGGTCCTTGCCAGCCTTCATCGCCTTGGCCGTCTTGGGGACACCCGGCTCACCGAGGCCGAGGATATTAAGGACGTTGTCCTGAAGCTCGCTCCATGCAACCTTCAGCGTATCCTCGTACTCAGTCTCGATCGTGTCCAGCTCCGGCCACGGCTCTGTGCGGTGGAGTTCCTTGTTGCCGCTGCATCCGCAGGGCGAGCTTGAGGACGTTGCCGTCTTCACGCGCCTGAGGTCGCGGACAGTGTACCCCTTGCTGCCGTCGCCGTCCTCACCCTCGCCGCCCGTCATCATGTCCGCCTGGGCGTTTAAGAACTTGGCCTGTGCCTTCTTGAGCATGTCGTGGAGGTGAACCTGTTCCCACTCGATGCCCCAGTCACCTGGCTTCCAAGCGCGGCCGCGCAGGAGCAGGAGCGTGCGGATGAGGTTATAGAACAGGGGGCCTTTGGCACGCTGGCGGTTATACACGTCCGCCATGAACACGGAGGCCTCGGCGTCGCTGAGGCGCTCTGTGGTGCCCCAGTGGATGCCGATCATCCAGGGCGCCAGGCCGAGCTTGGCAACGAATTGCTCCACCACGAAACGCGCTGGCACCTCTATGTTAAGCACCTGGCCGTCCTGGCCTATGACCTTGATAGTAAGGTCACTCTGGAGGTTGCCCGCTGTCACAAGGTCGGCGGTCTTGCCGTCGCGCTTGGCGCGGAATGCGGTGGCAAGGTCAGTGGAAAGCTCATCGCGTACCGCCTTGAGATCGTCGCCGTTCTTGACGCCCGCGCCCTTGTAGTGGACGTGGAGGCTGGGGTCTCCCCATCGCTCGAAATTGTTCAGGATGGTGTTGTTGATGGTGGCGAAGACCTTGGAGCCAAACTCAAGCGAGCGGAAGATGCTTATGCCGTAGGGGTTCTTAGCCTCAGGAAACGGGGCAAAATACAGGAGGTTGTCAGGTTTGAGCTCGCGCGGCTCCATGTCCGATGTGATCTTTTGATGTATTGTGGCCCGGTCGTTCGCCTCGCGCCGGAACTGGATTGTCTTTGAGTCCGCGACATGGAGTTCCATTATGTCCTTGCGGGCCTTGTCCGTGACGTACTCTCCAATAGCAAAGCCCTGCTCGAAAGCCTCGTCCGAGAGGAGGCGATGGAAGGCCTGCAGGCCTATCTGGAAATCGTCCACCTTTACGTTGTGGACCCACTCCTTGATCTCCTCCACCAGAGCCTCGTTGTTGCCAACGATCTTGATGTTGCCCTCCAGCGAGACAAGGCGGTTTACGCCAGCATCCAGGAATGGCACGGCCTCGCGCATGATCTCGTAGAAAGTGCCCTCCACCTTGCGGGCCACGTAGGTTTTGAAGGCGGCTGTGAAGGGCCCCTGGCCGTCAGTGGGGCGAACCTCTGCCCTGGCAACCACAGCGGGGCGGGACGTAACTTTCTTTAGAAAACTGTAAAAGTCTCTTAATTGCCGCATGCGAAGAACTCCTTCTCGGTGAAATCAAGCACGCGCGCAAGCTTCCTGGCCCTGAACGAATCAATCAGGTGGTCGTTGTGCTTGCTGTAAATGCGGTGCTTGCCGTAATGACACGTATGGTTTATAAGGGAGTTGATAACGTCCGGGTCTGGGGGCAGCTCCATTGTCTGGCGCTGCATCCGCAGGGTCAGGAAGTCCGTGGCGAGTTCCTTGAGGGTTATCTTCGCGGGCTTCCCCGTCCTTTGATCAATGATGGGCTCACCGGCCTCGTTCACGTTCTCGGTGGTTGACTCAAACATGTACCCCTTCAAGCGCTCGGCGAAGTTCTTGTCCGAGTAGAGCAGATTGCTCTGGAGTATGTGGGCCACGGCTGAGCCAGCGTTACCGAAGTCAGTGCCCCAGTAGATATCCGGGCCGTAGAGGTCGTCCAGCGCGTCAATGGCCTGGCACTGCTGGTCGTAAGTGACATGCTTGAGCCGGAGGCGGGCGACCATCCTCTCCTTGTCCCCCTGGATAGAAAACACGGTCAGCTCCGTGGGGTCTGTGGTGAACCCGAAATCACCGCCGCCTTCCTTCAGACCGGGCACTGCGTTGAAGAAGAACTTGATCTGCCGGGTGAACTCGCTCTCGCGGCTGTCCGGCTCGGTGTCGAAGAAGGTTGTCAGCAAGAACTCCGTCGCCATGATGGGCACCTTGCGCGGTACCGGGCCGTCATCACCGGACACAAGCTCGCACTTGTAGCCCTTGACGATAACCGTCCCGCCTGAGGAATCCACGAGCACCTCCATGCCGAGGTACTCCGGGATGCCCTTCATGCAGAACTTCAGCTGGTGCCACGGGAAGACAGCAAACTCTGGATCGCCGTGGTTGCCTTCAACATTGTGCTGGTAGTCAGGATGGTCCTCACCGCCGAACTGCTCGACGTAAGACTCTTTTCGCTCAGGCGTCCAATAAGGCGGCGGCATGAGTTGTTTACTCCACTTGACGTGGTGGAACTTAACAGCTTTGACATGGGCTGCAGCATCTTTGAGGGATCCAATCTCATCCACCTCCTCTTTCTTTGTCGCCTCCGCCCGCTTGCAAAGCAGGTAGAAGTCCGTATCGCGGCGGCCGTCCGGGACCGAGTAAATACCCGGCAGGCAACCGGGCTTCAAAGACCTCCAGAACTCACTCCACTGCCTCTTACGGTGCATCTTCGCGGCCTCGTCCAGCTTGGCAAAGGTGCGCGCGTGGATACCCCTGAACGCCTCACCGTCGTGTCCTGCAGGGCGGAAGTCCAGGTCGAACTCATTGGAGTACTCGAACTTGTGGTGCGGGTGCTTGCGGTGGCGAACCAGCATGGTTTCCAAGATGGGGTTCCAGCGCATCTGGTCGCGCATGCCGTCGATGATCTCGTCAAGGTGTGTCTGCTGGGGCGCACCAATAAATCCGGAGCCATTGCGGACTGTGTGGCACATGTACGTGCTGTCCGCGATAATGTCACGGGTCTTGCCCACCTCTGCCCCGGTCTGGTAGACCTTGGGTACCCTGCGGCGGATCTCCTTCTTCTGGTAGGCCCAGAAACCGTAGGGGTCCTTGTGGTCCGGGTCCTCAGGCTCCCTCATAAATGCCTGGCACCACCAGACCACATCGGAGACCAGGGCCGCAAGCTGGAACTGGAACAGGTCGTTAAACCCGGGGGGGAACTCGTTGCGGGCCATCTGCTGCCAGGTCCAGCCCCAACTCTCCAGCCAGACCTCAAGCAGCTCTTTTGGGAGAAACCCGGTTTTCTTGAGGTCAGTAAAGCTCACAAGGGGCTCTACTATGTCAATGTCGTCAATCGGGGATTTGAAATCAGGTGCTTGAGTCATCGTCACGCAGCTCTTCCGCCCTGGCAAGCGCTTTACTGGCACCGCTGAAGGCTTCTGCCATAATCTTGCCCGCATCCTGCACGTCTTTGGACTTCTGGAGTTCCTGCGGGGTCATGCGCATTGCGGAGAAATCAAGACCGAGGCCCTTCATGTATTCGTTGATATCTTTGATATGGGGGTGGTTCTTGAACTTCCGGGCAACCACCGCGCCGTCCTTGTTCACTACGTCCTCAAGGATCACGGTGCCGTCCTCGATCACGGCCATCATCATGCGATCAAGTATCTCCTGCTTATTTGCCAGGAGAACAAGGTTCATCTCGGTCACGTCTTCGATCTTGCCAGACCGTGCGGCAGTGATAAGCGTATTGACTCTCTTTAGATATCCCTCGCGGTCCAGGCAGAGCTCGCCCGCCTGGGTCTCTTTTTCATCCACGGCAGCACAGGGGTACTTGTCGCACTTCTTTGTGCACACGCCCAGAACCCTCTTGACCATACTCTTTGAACAGTGGCCGTACTTCCAGTTGGCGTTGGCACCGTTGGCAGCGGATATCCTCTTGCCCGCCTCCGTGCGCGGGCCTGTGGACTTCTGGGCGTTCTTAACGCGGGCCTCGCGGGCGGCGGGCGTCATGGTGTAGGAACGCTTGACCTTGTTGCGTTCGGGGATGCCCATCTCAAGGTCGTTGATAGCATCCTCGAGCGCTGCACGGGCCTCCGGCTCGGGCTTGTTGTAGATAATGTCCTCAAGGCGGGCAAGGCGCTCGATCTCATTGGCAAGGCCGATGTCCCCAGCCTCGATTCTTTTCATCAATTTCGTTTTGTAATAATTAAACAGAAATTCGGGAGTAAGCTTCGCCGCCAGTTCTTGTACCTTAATGACTTTATCTTCGTCGAGCACAGCAACCCCTCAGGCATATGAGCCTTTGGCTTTATATATCAGAGGGCACGGGGCGGAATCCTAAGAAACACTTCAATATTTGAAGGGCCATATGCCAGGTTGTATGTGGAATGGTCCGGCCTGGGCGGGCCTGAGAGGGCCTTTTTAGGCCTCAAAAAGCAGAAGCCCGGGGTTCGGTATTGTCTACCAGAACCCCGGGCCTTTAAGATGCCTTAGAAGAGTTTTTTGTCTTCCGAAGGGTCTGAGTGTTGGTCCGGTTCGTCTTCTTCATCCTTGGAAACCCTGAACTTCACGGCCTCGTTGTAGTATGGGCTTAGAACCTTGCCCTGATTGACGAGCTTCACGCTCTCCCGCCAGAAATGGTTTTGCCCCCGCCCCTTCATCTTGCCGCGGCCAGTGTGCATATCCAGAGCGAAGTCCGGGATGTCCAGCTTCCAGCCTTCGGCTCTGCGTCCGTAAATGACGATCTGGAACTCATCACCGATGCGGCACTTGGGCGCGCGGCACATGGCAAGGATCGCGTTGGCAAGGGCCATGCGGAATGAGAGGCCGCGGCCTTTCTTCCTGTACTCGAGGCGAAGCTCCGAGTACAGCCGCCGCAACTCGGCCACGTACAGGACGACCTCCGGAGCCGCGATGCCGATGTCCTCGATAGAGATAATCTGCAGGCGGCGCCAGAGGTAGTCGTGGTACTTGGTCTCGATCTCGGTGGCCCAGAACATGGCCTCTTCCTCGATGCCTCGTCGGATTGTCTTCTGGAGAGCGGAGACCGCCTCCAGGAGTATGTAACCGTTTTCAGTGAGCAGCTGCATTGCGTCTCCGTTTCTTGAGGTTATGCGGGGGCAGGCCTTCTGGAGGTTACTGCCCCCGCGCTGTTCATACTGCTGCCTTTTCCTTTTGGGCCTCCTTGACCCCGTCGCCCACAAGGAAGACCTTACGGACACCCTGCAACCCCTTGATCACGAACTGAATCCGCTCAGGCGTTACCGCGCAGTGCATGGACGCCTTTTCAAGGTGCTTCATCCGGTTGTCCGATTTAAGCTGTCCCAGTAGACGCTCCGCCGACTTCATGAGTTTTTCAAAGGTCTCGATGGAGTCCTTCTCGTACTCGGTCAGCGGGGTGAGCGCGAATATCTCTGCCTGCCTGTCAATGTCCACCAGGGCGGCCACGTAGGCGTAGAGCTTGTTGGCGTCGTTAAGCTCACCCTTACGGATCTTCTCAAAGACAATGTGCTGCTTGTCCACCGGGAGGCGGCTCATCTCGTAGGCAGTGCCGGGAGTGAGGTCGCCGCGTGCTGTCATGGCCTGATACTCGGGCGCAAGGTTGAGCAGGCTAATCCTGTCCGCGATAGGCCCGGTCTTCTTGTACCCAAGCTTGTCGGCCAGCTTCCTGAGGCCCCACCCACGTGCGAGCAGGCGCATGTAGGCTTCGGCCTCCTCTATCACGTTGAGGTCCTCGCGCTGGACGTTTTCCAGCAGAGCCAGTTCCTCCACCAAGGCGTCGTCCGCCTCGATTATACGTGCGGGGATGTCTGACTTCTCCGCGAGGAGAGAGGCGCGGTAACGCCTCTCCCCGCAGATGATCATAAACCTGTCCCCGCGCTGACACACTACGATGGGCTCGAGCACGCCGTACTCCGTGATGCTCATTGCCAGCTCTTCGAGCTTGCCTTCGTCGAAGTCCTTCCGGGGCTGGTCCGGGTTTGCATACACCCGGTCCAGCCTGAGGTCTCTGATCTCGGTGGCGTTCAAGTGCTCCACCTAAATCCGCACCGGCATTACAACGGCGCCGCCGTTGATGAGGGTGGGCTTGAGGGGATCATCCACCCATATCTCTGCTGTTTCCTGCTCAAAGGACTTGAGCGCAGCGGTGAGGTAATTGGCGTCTATGCCAAAAGTGATGGACCTGGGCGAGCCCTCTGCCTTCTTGGTCTCGCAGGGCACGGAGTACTCATACTCGCCAGCGTCTGGGTTAACGGACTTCACAATGAGCTTGCCGTTGATTGTGAGACTCACGGCACTGGATCTGCTCAGCGGCACGGCGCCGTCGAGGATAGCAAGGAGCTCAGCCGAGGATACCTTCACAACCATCTTCGACTTCTTGGGCACGATATTATCGTAGTCTGGGTAGGTGCCCTCAACGAGCCTGGCTGTCATGGTGCCGCCCGCAAGGGGCATCCTTGCGTATTCCTCACCCACTGTTAAACGTCCGGCTACCTTGAGCTTGGCAGCTATCTCGGCCATCTTCTTGGGGATGAGAACCTTGGGGACTTTGGCCTTCGCGTCCGCCTTGGGGAATGCCTCCCTGTGCAGCCTGTGCCCGTCAGTTGCCACCAGGAACCCTGCCTCACTGTCCACGCAGACTGTGTTCAGGGTGTAGCGGCTGTCGCTATCCGCGGCCGCAACGACCACCTTCTTGAGCTTGGAGCCCAGTTCAGGGATATCCACGTCCGTGCCTGAGAAGCGAGGGAACGCGGGGAAGTCGATAGCAGGCTGGGTGTGAATCCTGCAACGTCCGTTGACAGTTACGGCGTCCGCCAGAACAACGAGTTCCACCGTGGCGATGTCAGCCTGGAGCGCGGCCACTTCGTCATAGAGAATCTTTGCCGGCACGCAGATGTCCACTGGCTTCTTGGCCTCACAAGGAATACTGCGACGCCAGAACACGCTTAACTCTGTGGCGTGGATCGCCGCCGTCTTGTCCGTTGACGTGATGCGGACGTGTGAGAGAATAGGGATAGTGACTTTATTCTCCACGAAGTTGAGGGCCACCTTCAGGGCTTCCTGAAAGACCTTCCTGTCTATCTTCACTGTGGAGAGAACCGGAGCCTTGGTTGCAGGCTTGGCAGCGAGTTTTGCTGCGGCCTTGGGCTTCTGGTCTTTCTTAGGATCTGCCTTCTTTGCGGCTGGCTTCTGCGCTGTCTTAGCTTCTGGCTTCTTGGCCTCGGCCTTCTTGGGGGCCGGAGGCGTGGTTGCCTTGGTGTCCTTCTTGGCTGTTATCGGTGTAGGCTTCTGGTTCTTCTTCTTCTCCACTTTTGAGTCCTTGCCTTTTGATAGGTCCTTTGATACACTAGCCATAACATTCTCCTTCTTCGGTTGGGGTTTGTAAGAGGGGCATCGTTCTTGACCGGGCAATGCCCCTTTGCTTTTGCCTGTTTGTGATATGGCAACACCTCCTTTTTTTACTTCCGTTGTTTTCATGTTCTTACTTTCCCACAGTCAGGTCCTCGACGGGAAGTCCAATAATTTTCATAGGCGATATAAGTTTTGGTCATGGGCCCAGAGTCTGCAAGAGCACTGCCAGGTGTCAATAGGAAAATCGCGATTTTTCGCGATTAGATGAAAAAATGCTTGAGCGCCAGATGGGCGCGCGTGGGCGCGGAAGGGGAATTTAAGGGATATTATGGGAATGCGTGGGGCTAGATGATAGAGAGTACTCCAAGATTGGCTTTAAGTTCATCCATAAAAGACCGTCCGCCAGCCGCGATAATTGACTGCTCATAATGTATAAGCTCTGACTCTACAGCCTGTAAAGTCTGCTCGTTTATTAACTCCTTTTTAAACCGCTCAAGATTCTCGTGAGGTATATATTTACTTACCACATTTATTAAAATCGCCACAACCTTATCACGGTGCTCGGGCGGAAAGGTCATGTAAGCTGGAACTCGTTCACCCGATAACTCATCACTGCAAGTTGGTAGAACAGGATTTATACTAATTGTATTATTAGGCTTGTCTGTAGAAACATCAGGCCAGGCGATCTTCTCGCAAAAATCAAGCAACAAGTCATGTGCCATTGCCCATCCTGGGAAAAGCTGTTCTGTTGTAAATCTGATTTCTGTACTTGAAGGAATCGGCTTAATGGTCTCGCCCGCTATCTCTATCAGTACTTTTTCACCAAACACTTTTTTGCCGCCTTCCATTATTTGCTTACCTCCTGTTGTTTTACATTATACCCCATCCGGGCCCATGCCTCTGGGTCCACCTTCAGCGGGCGGGTAGAGAGGGTCTTGAGGTTGATGAAGGCGCCGTGCTCTGTGAGGTGGCCTTTGCGGAAGCCTCGCCAGAGTATTGCCAGCGCGGCGCTGGCAACCCACTGGTTTATGAACAGGTCCTGTCGCTCCAAGGCCTCCGCTACGGAGCAGCTGGGCCCCTGCTTGCTGGACTTGTCGTGTGCGGCCATGTCCGGGTAGAGGTCCAGGACCGTGGGGAGCCGGGGGACTGTGTTCTTGGCGCGCTTGGGCTGGTCTACCTCGCGCTTCCCTACCGTACCGAGCACGACCTGTCCTGTGTCCTGCGTGTTGCCCGTGTCCAGCCAGTAGTCTGCCTTGCTGCTCATGGCCTTGATAATCTTCTTGCGCGCGGCCACGGTGTCCACTGCGGTAATCAGGATGGAACTCACATAGTGATAGTTCGCGAGCAGGCGGCTCCGTAACTTAATGTCTTTGGAGAACATCTGCGGGTAAGCCTTCCACGCAAGGCCGTAGTGCATGTTCACGCGGGTGGTGAGGACCTCGGCCTTGTTGCGCCCCACGTCCGAGGGGCTGAACAGCTGCCGCCCCACGTTGGCGTCGCTTACGGCGTCGCCGTCAATGGCGTGGACCTCAAGGCCGGGCTGGTCCAGAGCGCGCAGGGCGTGGTGGACCTGGGCGAGTCCGGTGAGCAGGCGGCTGCCTGTGCCCCCTACCCCCACCAGGATCACGGGCACCGGGTCGTTGGGCGTTACCAAGCCCGCAGGTAGATAGTGTTTCATTCAACAGCCTCCTTCCATATCAGCACCTCACTCGCAAAATGGTTCGCATCGGTTATAATCTCCGCGAACCATGCGGTAGTGGGCGAGCGGATATCTAACCAGTCCAAAAAACTACCCCACTCTAGCCGATCTTTAAGCACATACTGCAAGCGCGTGATGCGCTTGGTCCTCGCGTGCTGAGGGCAGTTCATAGCAGCGTTATCGCAGCCCAACCCCTTGCCGCATCCGTCGCAAGGGACTTCTATTTGGGCTAGGAGGTCGAGCTTCTCATCAATGTCCAAAACCTTGCGTAATCGCTCATTTAACTCCAGCGCGCTTCTTACTTCGTCTTTTTTCATGGCGTGTCCTCCTTGCGTTTCATCAAGAACTTAGGGCTCTTGTCGCCGAGGTTGTGGATAGCTGATAATTCGTTCGCTATCGGGCCAAAACACTTTTCCCAACCATTATTTAATGACTTCTTGTTCTCGTCTTTGCACTGGGTTATAGTCAGCAACCTTAACGCCCACAATGCCCCTTGTATGAAACCAAGCCAGCGGTTCCACTTGAAGGGGTTGTCCTCACGTTGCGGCATGTTGTAGTACATCCAGAGTAGGTGCCGTAGCTGCATGTCCTCAGTGCTGTCAGGTTTAATTTCGCTCATATGCTCCCATACCCCCTTTCAAATAAGAATCCCTCGACAACATAGCGGGCAGTGGCCTTCCAGCCACCTACTTTGTCGTGGTTATAATCGCCAAGCGTGATGCATATCCTCACGCCGCCTTTGTCGTCCTCGTTGTCTGTTGCTGAGAAACCTGCTCTCATTTTTCCGTGGCTGTGCACGTCCACGGCCAGGGACTCGCCTTCCGCAAGGCGCGGCCATTCTACTCTCGCGCTGGCAGCCGTGGCCTCGAACTCAACGCGCTGGTACCTGAAACCTTCGGGACCGTGAACCACCCAACCGGCCCACTCAAGATCGCGGTCAGCGTAGTCCGCTGCGTCCACCTTCATTTCCTCGATAGCGTCCATGGCCTCGCGTGCGGCATCCTCGAAGGTATCAACCTCCGTGACCTCTCCGTAGGGCAAGGGGCGCGGGGCCTTCCATAGGCGTTCCACCAGATGTCCCCATTGTGGCCGGGTCTCGATGTACAGGCCGGCGCGTCCCATGAGGAGCCGGGTCTTGCCGACCTCGCAGGGCTCAAGATCTCCGTGGCGCGGGACCATCACCGTGGGGAAGTGGCTTTGCAGTATCGCGTCTTTAGTGTTCACAGAATTATTCATGCGTCCTCCAGTATCTGCTTGACGGTTTTGCCGCAGGGTTTAAGGTGTTTGGCCGGGAACTTCTTGCGGCCTTCCTTGATGAGCTTCTTCCAGAGTTCTGCGCCTTCGATGCCCTTAAGCCTGGGCGGACCCTCCAGCGTAAATGCGCTCCGCCAGTAGGCGCGCTCCCATTTAAGCATGTCCGCAGGGGTGGCCGTGGCGGGCAAGCGCATGTTGCCCAGACAAACTCCTGTGCCCATGGTATTGAAAAACGGGGAGTGATAAACACTGGCCTTCTGCTCGGGGCGCTCTGTCGCATCAAGTACCCATACGCTCAGGCGTCCTCGCAGAACCATGAACAGCATTGAAGGCACAGGTGCAGGGCCAGAAGGAATGCCTGTGGATTTGTGGAAGTACAGGTGCCGTATCTGAGCGGGTCTCCACCAAGCCATCATTCCGCGATCGTGGCCGGGCGTGAAGGCCAGCAGCTCCGGCGGTATGAACGAGACTGTGGACTTGATCTCCGGCATGGCCACGGCGCAGAGTTCTAGAAGCGCGTCAGAGGTCAGAGGACGGCCTTCCGTAAGGCGGCCCTCCACTATGTCATGGCGCATGACAAAACGCTTTGCATCATAGCCGCCAAATGTCTCGTAAAAAAGCAGGGCCGCATGGGCCTCGAAGGTCTCGCGTAAAAGCTCCTCCTGCTCTATACTGTCTGTCTGTTCCATAACCTATCTCCTTCCACGTAAAAATCAACGAGCAGCGCCATGCATTCCACTGCTTCGCGTACTAGCCTGAGGTCTCGGCGGCGTGTTATCTCGAATACGACAAACGGCGGACCGTAATTGCCGAAGTTCTCGTTGGCGTAGTTGTCAACGATATCTGCCACCGGGCCGATGGGACTCCAGAAAAGATTGAAAGCTGAGGCAACATCCGAGCGGCCCTCATAGCAAAGCAGTTCGCCGCAGAGCTCCTCGCGTATGGACACTGGCGCGTGAGGGAGCCGGGACAGGCCCGATGTAAGTTCCAATAGCCGAAGGCCGCACATGAACCAGCTACGCTCAGCATCACTCAGGCTAATGCGTGGCAGCCTGTAGCGGCGGGCGTGGAGAACCCACTTGCGTAGCCCCGCCAATTTGCGCGGGGGCTTTAAAGTGAGAAACTCCTCAAGGGCGTCCAGCTCAGCCTCGATCTTCGGGGCGTCTTCGTTTTCCTCGCGCCACCACGAGTCGTCGGACCACATCCACTCACCCTTCCTCGAATGGATAGAGCAGGGGCTAAAGACCGCGACAGCACGAACCATCTCCCTCAGGAGGCGGTACGCGCCCGGACGGGGTTTCTTGAGCGCGTCTGTGAACTCAAGGCCCAACGACGCCCAACCGTCCAGCTCGAACGAGAACACGAATCGCTCATCCTGGCCGTACAGCACGCTACCCCGCACGCCGCTCAACCACCTGGTTTCCGGAACGACTACATCCACGAGGCTAAAGAGTGCGGCCTCCAGCTCAGTAACTGCTTGGCCGGGGTCGTTGGGCAGCTCCATGTTGCGACCGCCAAGACTGAGATACCGACGGGCCAACGAGGGCAAGTAGCGTTGCACCATAACTGGATGCAACTTGAACCGAAGTGGTACCGCGCTTATGTCTGGGACAGGCAGCACTCTACACAATCCCCAGTGCCTCGGACGGAGGGGGGGCGGGCTCGCCATGTGTGTCCAGGGCTGCATTGTGGACTTTGTCCATAAACTTAAAGTCCACGTCCGCATCGTCGCCTCCATCGTCAGGCTGTGGTTCCGTGCGCGCGGCCTGACGAACAGTCAAGCCCTTTGTCCCCACGGCCTTCTTGAACTCGTAGACCTCCTGCGTGTCCGTGTAGTCGGGCCCCTCGATGCCCGCCTGGGTGAGCTCGGGATAAACGTCCGCGTAGAAGTCCTTGACGTCGGCCGCCGACATCTCTAGCCCGGGGTCGTCCAGCACCAGAGAGCCGTACTTGAATACTCGCGTTATCTGTTGGATCTTAGCCATCAGTTCCCTCCTTGCCTTTATTCTCCTTTTGCGCAGAGTCGCATGTTGTACAGTCCGTGCCCTCTTCATCACCCGAACAACCACCGCAATTCACACCAGCTGGTGGGGTCTTTTTAATCGTGGCGGCCTTGCCTTTGCGCGGAGGCTTTTTCTCCTTCTTTTTATCCGACTTGGCGAACAGGCCACCCTCCTCTTCATCACCCTTGCCAGTGGCCTTCTTCTCGGGCTTGACCGTGGCCGTGACTTTGTTCTTACGCTCCGCGATCTTCTCAGCGTTCGTTGCCATCCGCTCAAGCGGAAGCACATCGCTCATCACCGTCTCGAAGGCCTCGGTCAGCTCCTGGGCCGTGCCCTTGAGTAATAGGGGCGGTAGTGCGTCGTCCTTTAACTTCTTGCCCTTCGGGGCATAGATAAGCTGGAGTTCCTTGCCCTTCTGGGTGAGCTTGAGCACAAGCTCCCCGCCCTCAGGTATCGTGGCGGCCAGTTTCTTAAAATCAATCGTGTACATATGCTTACCTCCATGTAGAGTTTCAGGTAGCCAAAGGCTCCCTGTTTTTCCTTTTAAAATCAGCCCACTTCGGACAATGACTTACTTTCCCACAGTCAAGGCCGTGACGGGAAGTCCAATAATTTTCATGGCGATATAAGAAAAGTTCATGGTCTGCAATAGCACTGCCAGAAACAGCCACAAGGATTTGCTTCGTTCTTAATGAGCGTATATAAATCCAAAAATTTACTCCTATAGCGAGAAGTAAATTCAGCGCCTATACACCTTTTTCCCATACAGGTGGACGTGGGCCATCGAGTAACTAACAGGAGGTAGAACGCGATGATAATCATAATTTCTTGGCTCTTCATTAAGCTGATCATCTGGCTGCTTAAGCGATTTAAGTAGCCGGGACGGGAGGGGGACGGGAAACCGTCCCCCTTTTCCCTTTCCAAAACAGCAACTTCCAAGAATTTGCCCGATAGTGTCACGAGCTTGATCTTATTCACAGTTTCTTTATGACCACCTTCCAGGGTTTGTCCTTGACTGTCCCGACTACGTGGGAGCCGTACTTCTGTTGGAGTATTTTGATGCACTCTATCTCCTTGGGTGTGGAACGCAGATCACTAAGACCGCCCTTGTTCGTGTAGTGCTTGGCGATGAAACAGTACCGCTCGTCGCGCCATACGAACCGCTTCCAGTAAAGAGTCATAAGGTAGAAGTCGTAGTCCTGCTTGACAATAAGGCGGGGGTCGAAGCGTTGACCGTCCTTGATGATGCCCATGCCGAAACCGTTTATCCGGGCCCGTGTTGCAAAAGGGGAGAGGTAGTCGAACTTCCTCTTGTCCGGCAGCTCGTTGAACCCGAAAAGATTTGTGCCGAGGGCACGGGCGATGTGGGCTGTATTCAAGAGGACCTCCCAGATGTGGTCAGGGTCACGTAGCTTAGTGTAGACATAACCTGTCCTCGGGTCGGACACGTCCCCCATGTACAGAAGGCAGTCAATATCGTCATCCGCCATGAAGATGATCTCTTCATCGAAGTTGTCCAGTATCCACTGGCGCTTCTGGCCCATACCGTAAACGCTGTCCGGGTGCGTGACAACGTTGTCGTGGCCCTTCCTGTAGTCCTCGGCCTGGGACTCAGGCACACAAATATACGATGTACGGAAGAGCTTGTGTGTGGTCATAGTGCCCGCCCTGCCGGCTGACGGGATCACGCATATCATTTGCCGACCTCATTCAGATAAGCTGTGCCGTCCACAACCTTGCCAAGGCCAACTACCTTACGAGTGTCCTCGCGCTGCATCTCTACCCCGAAGTGGTTACAAGCCACCTGGAAGTCCAGCGTGTTCTTGAAGAACAGCACAATGTAGTCATACTCTTCCATCAACCGGGGGGCCACGTCGTATTCAGCTGAATCCAAATCGATGTCCTTGAGCATCCCGTCCAGATCCTCATCGTTAAACCCGGTGAAAGTGAGGTCTATTTCGTCAATTTCCTTCAGGATGATCTCAAGCTTCGTTTTGTCCCACTCGCCGTGTATCTTGTTTAGGGCCAGGTTCAGGGCCTTTTCCTTGGACTTTTCGAGGTCGAGCACTACACACGGGATGGTCTCGTGCCCTAGCTCTAGGCAAACCTTGAACCGCTGGTGCCCTCCGATTATGGTCAGGTCCTTGTTTATCACAAGGGGATCCACCACCCCGAACTCCTGTATGCCCCTTTTGAGCGCGCCAAGATCCTCCCGTGACATCTTGCGGGGGTTGTATTTGGCGGGCTTCAAGTCTGTTACTGGGACGTGACGTATTTCCATGCTGGCACCATGCCTTTCTGGCAGGCACATGCTATAATCCCGAACCGTCTGAGCTAGGCACAAAACGACGGCCGGGGGTGTAGCAGGCTCTGCCTGTGGCCATGGTACCAGCATGGTCGGGTTAAGCCTCGCCACAACGGGGCACCCTACACCCTCAAACTTATCTAACTACCCGTTTTTTCAAAGAACATCTGCCGCTTTTGACATTCGAGCTCCACGCCCACTAACGTAAATACTGACAGCCTGCGGAGTGGTAGCTCAGTTGGTAGAGCGGCTGATTTGAAACCAGCGCGTCGAGGGTTCGATTCCCCCCTGCTCTCGGGGCTCTTGGCTAATAACCGGGAGCCCCGGCTGCTCCATAAACCAGCAAAGATTCTTACCCTCCCTTCTTCTTAATTATCAGACGCACCTGGCGCGTCGTAAGGCCTCTAACTTCTGAGATGGATGTATAGCTGTAACCATTCCCGTAATCCACGCATATAGCGTTGTCTCGCGCCTCTAGTTCAAGCGTATGCAGGCTGGGCACATAGATCGTCAGCCCGCCAAGCTCATCCACAATGATCTTGATTGCCTTGGCCCCAAGCTCTAGGCCCAAACCTTCCTTTTTATCGAGCAGCCTCCTGAAACACATGTCTATAAGCTCGCGGTTTTCAGATTTAGGCATCATTGCCTCCGTCCAAATCCTCGCCCTCAAGTTCCTTCCAACGCCTGCTTGGAATAGCGGCCTTTTTCAGCGCCTTCTCGCTGATGCGGACATAGTTCATGGCCGTTTTCGGATTCTCCCACCCTGCTTGGGCGCAGATTTCCAAAAGACCCACTCCAGCATCATACAAATCAGTGGCCCATGTGGCCCGGAGCTTATGTACAAAGGCCATTGCTGACGCAATACCGACCTTTTTTGCGTACTTTTTTAAGATATCGCCTATAACCCTTTCGCTTAGGCGTTCGGGCTGGCCTTTTATTGCGATGAACACAGCCTGGTCCTGCGGCTTAAAAGTTTCTCTCTCCAGTAGCCAGCGGCGAAGGACCGTAGCCGGTTGGCGCAGAAGGGTGATGATGCGTTGCTTTTTACCCTTACCTAGAACACTGAGATACATATAAGCCCCGCTGTCGGAAATGTTGCCCACATCCAGGCCCACAAGCTCGTGCTTCCGGAGCCCGGCGCTGTAAATCGTCATCATCATGGCCCGATCACGCAGGCCGATGCGTGTGTTCACATCTGGAGCGTTAAAAAGCAGCTTGAGTTGATGAGTAGTGAATTTCTGCGGTAGCGTCTGTCCGCGGCGAGGCGTAGGGACACCCTCTGTCGGATCCTGTAGGAGTACTCGCTTGTAAACCAGAAAGCCGAAGAAGGCACGGACAGCCGAGAGCTTGTTGGCCCGGGTGCTCTCCGAGTTACCATACTCGACAAACAGCTCCTTCATGAAGTCGTCAATATCCGCACGCTGGATTTTTTCAGGATCCGTGGACAGGCCTCGACCCTCAACGAAGGCTATAAACTGCACGACACCGCGAATGTACGTAGCGGCCGTCCCGGGGGCGTTGCCCAGGTTGATATGGCGATGGTCCTTGAAGGCTTCCAGGTACCTTCTCATGCGATTTTCACCCCCCACGCCCCCCATTTCAAGAAAAAAACAAAATTCTCAAAAGGCCGCTGGAAGCGGCTTGTAAAATCTCCCCAATTTAGAAACGTGAGTGGGGGGTGAGTGGTGGACATACCGCTTGATTTTTTAGGGGGGGGTGGTGTGTTATCTGATGCGTTGTAAGTTGTTATATCAAATAGAATCAACGGGTTAGAACGTACTGTTACCCAACTGACATACAAATACCCCCTTGATTTGGGTTCGGAACCAGTGCCATGAAGACCGACCCCCTCAGAGAGAGTGCACAGGGATAGATGTAAGTAACCAACTATAAACCATAATTTACACATTAGAACTAATAATAAAAAGGTACATAAAATATAGTTTTTATGAAGTAAACCCACTTTACCCATACTTAATACCGTTCTCCTATGATTTGAAGAGTTTTGCCAAGGAGCCCAGGCCCCAGCTCTTACGTTCTTCGTGTTCCTTCAGCGACTGAGTGTAGTTGTACTCACTGTGTTCTTGCTCAAGAACAGTGAGCAACCAACCACGAGGATTTTTGATTTCCGCCTTCTGCCTGGCCATGGACTCAAGGACCTTCAGGATCACAGACACAGGCACATTGCATTTGCCTGCATAGAAGATAAACCCAACAGGATGGAACTCTAGTTGAGCTTCCTGGGTTCCTGGTTTGAAAACATGCTTGATGTTGAAATGTGAACATAGCTCAGTGGAGAGCGTATCGAGGAGAGGCTTGGCTTCTTTGTACTCGCGCTCCCAGGTCGTGGCCTTATCCTCGAACTCTTTATCAAAAGAAGGCGCGCCAGAGGTGCCATTGCCTTTATTGATTTTACTTCCACTTCTACTTCCACTTCCACTTCTTACATTGACTGGTAAATTACTGGTCAATGACCGCACGTCCTCCGGTAACTTACTACTATCAATAAGGTAAACCGCAATAGGCTTATTACTATTAGTTTTTTTCTCTTTTTGAATAACCCATGGCGGCAAAGGAAGTTTATGACGAATTGGATTGCCAAGGTGTTGATGTACAAGAAAGTTACGAAGCCAGTGAATTTTACGTCCATCTGGAGCTGTCCATGCTACGATTTTGTTTTTTTCTATTAAGATTTTGATGTAGTTCTCAACTTCTTTAGGGGTAAAATTGAACGCACCCGTTCTCCGGGCGATTTCTTTTGGTTTATATTCATAACCACCCCAGTCCTCAGCTTCAGACCATAGACATTCATAAAGCCAGCAGCCTCGGCCTCGTGGGCCCATGGCTTTTACAAGATCTTCATCATTAGCAAGTGCGTCGAAGTTGAGCATGCGTTTACGAGGCATTAATTATCCCTTGATAAACGTAGTCAACCCTTTCCCTCGCTTGTACGCAAACTTGTACGCAAAAGACCCTCAATTTGACACAAATTGACGAAGTGCGGTATACTTGCATAGTTCTTCAAGTCATTGATTTTGTGTAAAAACAAGGACTTGGGCCGTTAGCTCAGTTGGTAGAGCAGCTGACTCTTAATCAGCGGGTCCGGGGTTCGAGCCCCCGACGGCCCCCCACTAAAATCAAGGGGTTGCGGTGATCCCGTGACCCCTTCTTTTTGCCCTGTTGTGACCACATCGCGACCACCTTGATTTTGGCTGTACTCGTTTCAAGGCTTAATACTTAATTAGTGGGTCTGAAAGTGCCAAATTATATAATAGTAACAAGAGGTTAAGTGCACTTTACTACAATGGGAGTTAGAATGAAGAAAAAAATGCCCATTATGTGGCAGTTCTGAGACCAAAAAGAAGGGCTTTAAATCAGGCGTTCAGCGTTATATTTGTAACACATGCAGTAAAGGTTTTACTCTTTCCCGCAGACCATCAAGGCTACGTTCATCGCTCTGGAAAGACTTCGTTTTCAACCGACACACAATCAAGCAATTGGCAGTGAAACATAACCGCTCAATCGACTGTGTTTGCAAGGAGCTACGCTCCTGTAATTCACCCACCCCAGTAATAGCTTCACGAGAAATGGTAGCAGTAATGGACTGCGTGTTCTTTGGACGTATAAGTGGCTACCTTGTTGTACGAGATCCTCATCGCAAAGAGAACGTCTACTGGTCTGAGACCAAGCGAGAGACACTTGATGAGTACATGTGCGCTCGTGATACGTTAGAGTCCCAGGGCTTCGTTATACAGGCAGTGGTGGCAGACGGAAAGCCAGGCCTGAAGCCCCTTTACAAGAAACTGCCTGTGCAGATGTGCCACTTCCATCAGAAGGCTATTATTTCCAGATACCTTACTCGCAGACCCAAGCTTCAGGCAGGCATTGAACTCAGGAAACTGGTTCATAGCCTGCTAGAGATAAACGAAGAATCTTTTACGAAGAACCTGGCGGCATGGCATGAGAAATGGAATGACTTTCTTAAAGAACGCACTACAAACACCGAGACAGGAAAGTGGCATTATACGCATAAGCGCCTGCACTCTGCGCATAGAAGTTTGAAGACAAAATTACCCTATCTTTTTACTTACAAGAGATCCCTTGAATTGGACATTCCAAACACTACAGATTCACTTGATGGATCGTTTTCGCATTTAAAGGGATTAGTGCGTGTGCATCAAGGAATAAAAGCAGACCTGAAACATAAAATCATAGAATCTATATTCCAAAACAGACACCGAAATTAAATATTACGCCAAAAATTATGTTTTATTGCAATGGAATCAAAACGTTTTGTACCTTTACCTCCGTCCTTTATGAAATAGAACGGGCTAATATTTAACTATGGCACTTTCGATCAATATCTGATATTCATTATTTTCCCTTAATATGCGACGGCCAACATTTTTCAGTTTACCCACCTGTTCTTCATTAAGTTTAAAAGATGTCGGTATCTGCATAAAATATGCCTGCTCTTTTTCATCTTCAAGCGCACTGAACTTGACCTCTATAAGGTGAAACGAAATATCACCGCAAGAGCCAGGCTCCAAAGAGATGCCATCATTAGGGCATCGATTATTCTGAACATCCTGACGCCATCCTCTGAAACTCTCCTTAAGGAGCGTAAGCGTCTCAAAATTGTAGCGGGATATTACTGTTGAGGCGTATGAGTTCATTATGGTTTTGAAGGAAGGAGACGTTTCAAATAATGACGCTTTACTGTTTAAGGACCTCTCAGCGTTAACAACAATAATTACTACATTACGTACATCTCTATGCATAGAATCCTTAATGCCGTCCCAAAATGACCCTCTGAGGAGAATACCGTCTAGTAAGGCACGAACACCCAGGTTGTCGGATATGCCACCGTCAAAGAGATGAATATAGCGGAGATTGTCCGAATCCTGATATTTTATTGAAGATAGAATTAAATTAGATCTCCTGTCTGATATTTCTTGTTTATCAAATATGCTTTTAAAAACAGGATCGTCCTCATAGTTACAAGAGCCGGCATAATTTTTCAGTGTAATAGGAGAAAACAAAAACGGCACAGCTGACGAGGCTGCTACCGCTCTGCCAATGGAGTAGGAATTCAGATCCGAACAGATAGAGTTGAACGATCCATAGGTAAACCCTACCCGATTGCCAGTAATTATATCTGTAGAGTTAATAACGATATAGGGTCCTTTTGACCTGTTCATGTCGCCAAACGACTTGTTCTCAAATATATACTTATCATAATATTCCGCTGCAAGATCACTTCTTGAGAAATAGGTTGATGATAGGCGTACCCAGTTTACAGGATTAAAAAATGTACGTGACGTAAGCCCTCGTTGGATATTTTTCTTGAGAAATACTTCCTCAAAATCTTCGAATATCCTATCACCAAACAATCCATAATAAGCCGCAGTAAAACTACCGCCAGAAACAGAAGAGATAAAATCGATCTCATCAATAAATCGCGTTTTTCTGCCTTTTATAACAATTTCTGTGTCTCTGAGTTCTTCAAGCACTCCATATGATAATGCTGCGGCTCTAGTGCCTCCACCAGAGAATGTCAGAAGTAAAAACAACTCATCAGAGTTATCTGAGGGTGCTGATGGCAACGGGTTTAAAACTGCATCTTCAAGTGGCTGATTGAGCGTGTGATAAGCGCAACCTGACACAGAAAACAACAGCAAAATTAATACAGGAATGTGTGTAATAAATCGCCGGAAGCGTTTTAACCTCAAATAACTCACCTCCTATAGCAACAAACTCATCGGAAAATACCGTCATTAATAGTACCTTACCATATAAAATTAACCCTATCAATATATTTAGAATTGAGGACTGGCGACAAGAATATAACAAGATATGGCCCAATGCTTCTTCGAGATATAGGCCGCCTGCTCAAGAGACATATCAACCTGTTATGCAATCCAACCTGACAACCGTATGAATGTAATTAATAAAGTTCACACTCCGTTTTATTACATTATTGCTTTTCTGAACTTAAGAAGTATTATCGTTATCTATTCAGATATTGCATATAATAAACCTTTTCAATTGAGAATGATATTCTTTAGGAATACAATTGGCTATTAACGGGGAAATCTTTAGAATACGGAGGTTAAGATTTATGGGTATGGCGATGCCGAAAATACTGAGTTGTAGCATGACGGACTGCGCCTATAACAACAATGATGGGTGCCATGCCTTGGCCATTACAGTAGGCGCTGAAACCCCAATGTGCGACACATTCATGATGTGCTCTCAAAAGGGAGGGGGTGCGGAAAGTAATGAAAGTGTGGGTGCGTGCAAGGTTGTCAAGTGCAATTACAACCAATCGCTTGAATGTACAGCAAGCGGCATTCACATAAGCCGCCATGCTGACCATGCTGAATGTGACACTTTTGCAGGCAGTTAGTTGAGTTCAAGAACATTAGAAGTGTCAAAAAAGGACGTTTCCCGCTGATTGATATCAGTAAAATAAATGTATAGTAAACCAATCTCGTTACTGTCCTTTATGTTAAGGTCAAAATAAAATCCGACCTACTTTAACCTCTTTAAAACTTCGAGATATTTGGACTCTGCAACCATCATCACTTATACCTTTCACCCTTGAAAATGATGTTATGCACTGTATTTCCATTCATTTTTATACCAGATCCGTAGTACTGGATAATCAAGGCACGACACTTGCAAATATAACTTGCATTTTACAATTTTTATGAGATAATTAATAAAGGACATATGCAATATGGGTTATATGAACTCGAAAGAAAGCACTAAGGGCGCAATTGAGAATATAAGGGGCAGTGTGAGATGAACAGTGGCCAATATGGAGAAATCAGGCAATACGGCGCAGACCGGATTATGAAGTGATCCGGTATTTGTGTGTTCAGTACGCACATCCCTCAATGGTACAAACGAGATTTAAAAAAAGGAGGTGTAAGACAATGAAAAAACTATTATTGGTATCTATTGTGTATTTGGTGGCATTGACGTTTGTTTTTCCAGCAACAACGATGGCGCAAATGACCATCGAACTCAGCGATGAACAGGTCGAGAACATCGTTCGTCGTTCCTACCCGTATGTGGCGTTGTTCAACGTCAACAACAAATTTGCAATGGATTCCAGTTCGCCCGTAAGCACTGGCGGGTGGAACAAGACCCGCGCTAACACGACTCTGGTGGATCATACTCTTAAATCCATCGCGCGCCCGAACAACGACACGCTCTATTTAGGAGCCATGATCGATGTGAGGCAGGAGCCAATGATACTGGAATTCCCCGCATTCGATTCGAAGTACGTATCTCTGATGGTCACAGCCTATGATCACTACGTGAATATTCCCATGTCAACGACTAAGGGAGACTTTGACAAGCCGTCCCGTATCCTCTTATACTCGCAACGGACAAAGGACTACCGGGGCGATCCAGTACCTGGAATCGATCAAGTGATGGAGCTAACCGGCGATTTCGTGGGAGCGGTGTTACGAGTGATGCCCCATGCCAACGAGCCTGCGCGCCTCAAGCGCAACATCACGGCCATGCGCGAGACACGCCTGCTGAGTCTGTCGGACTACCTGGGCCAGAATTCCGCTGAAATCGAATTTGTGCCGTGGCAAACACCGCCGGGCATTGAGAAAGACCTGGACGTCAAGTTGCACGAGGCTGAGTTCCCGCCTTATGGCCAGACCGATTTCGATGTCTTTGAGGACAACTTGCTGGAGGTCATGCAGTTCGTATTCAACCACACCACCTTCGATCAGAAGGACGATAACGATCAGGCAGTGCTGGCCGCGTACAAGCCCCTGGGGGTCGCGCCTGGCAAGGCATTCGACCCGAAAACCGTGGCGCAGATCGACGGACAGCGATTCCGGGCGGTTGCGCAAACTGTCGCGCGGCAGGAACTAGCGCGGATGGTCGATCCGGAATTTATCAAGAAAAGCCTGCTACGCATATTTTTGCCCAAGGGCGAAATGGATCAGGAAGTGCTCGTGTTCTTATCTGTCGTCGGGCCCATCGGCGTGCCTGCACGCGAGGCCCTCTACTTGCCGCTAGTCACTCCAGATGGAAATCCGATGAACGCTATGCACGACTATGTGGTCCGCATGGACACGGATTCAATGCCGCCAGCCAAAGCGTTCTGGTCCCTGACGCTCTATGACCTCGAAAATGGCTTTTTCATCCCCAACGAACACAAGAAGTACAGCGTTGGCGAAAACGCGGGAATGAAGTTGAACTCCCAGGGCGGTATCGATATCCATGTGTCCGTAAAGAAGCCCTACGGTGTTCCACGCGAGAACTGGCTCCCTCTCAACCGGGGCGATTACGACATCAATGTCATGATGCGCTTTTACGCTCCCGATCTTGAGCGGTTCAAGACCTGGAGCCCTCCGAAAGTGGAGACAACAGATAAGGAGATAACAAAATGAACAAAACAATCATTTATATAGCTATGGCGGCCCTGCTGGTTTTCAGCATAATGTGGGTCGCACCTTATGCAGTTGAGGGCAAGGGGTCAAAGCCCATGATGGAACCGGTTATCGTGAACGTGGATAACTTCGCGCGTGCCGAGACAGCCATGCAGATTGACCGCTTCTTGCCCCTCGTGGGTGGCAAGATCAACACCTGGGGCCATATTAGAATCCCCACCCCATTAAATGCCCAGAACGTTATCCGCATGAATCGCGACACTCTCTATAGCGGTATCCTTATAGATATCAGAAAGGGTGCCACGCTTACCATACCGGAGAGCGGTGGCCGCTACTTGGTGATTAATGTAATTAACGAGGAGCACTATATCAACAAGCTGTACCACGATGCAGGTGACTATGAGCTGACAATGGAGGAATTTCACACCCCTTATGTGTTTCTCAGCGCACGCATCCTGGTAGACTCGACTGACCCTGATGACATTAAAGCAGTGAACGCTTTGCAGGATATGATTATGACCACAGCCGTTTCGGCCAAACCATACTCTCACCCGGACTACGACCTGGCAAGTTATGAGGCGACTCACAAAGCGCTGCTGGAATTGAGTAGAGGGGTTTCAGATACGCATAGAATGTTCGGCAAGAAGGCTGAGGTGGGAGAAACTCGACACCTGATTGGCACCGCCTTTGGTTGGGGAGGGTTGCCTGTATATGAGGCTTTCTACCTGAATGTGGAGCCGAACCTTCCTGTGGGCGCATATCAGCTCACTGTCAAGGACGTGCCTGTGGATGCCTTCTGGTCCATCAGCCTTTACAACAGGGACGGTTTTTTTCAGGAAAACGAATACGATGCTTATAGCGTGAACAGCGTCACAGGAAAACGCAATAAGGATGGTTCGTTCACAGTACATTTTGGCGGCGACCCCAAAGCTCCTAATTATCTGCCTATCATGGAGGGATGGAACTATATCGTCAGGTTATATCAGCCGCACAAAGAAATCCAAGACGGGACATGGACATTTCCGAGTGTGGAGAAAGCAATGTAATAACCAAGAGGTGAAGATAGCTGTCTATCGTATTCAGTTGTCAGGAACAGACGATAGACAGCTGATGGAGGTATAGAAATGTATAAAACGACACTAATAACATATGCCTTTGCTGCGCTGCTGCTGCTCCAACCCTTAAGCATCGCGACAGCAGGTGTCGAATCCGGCCTTAGCCCTGAACAAGCCCGCGCCATAGCCAAAGAGGCTTACATCTACGCAAACCCGCTAGTAGACAGCTACCGCATCATGTATGGCTACTTTGCTGATCGCGATAACCCGGAATTCAAAGCGCCATGGAATGAGATCAAAAACATACCGCGTGTCTACACACCTGATGACAAGTCGGTGCAGACGCCAAACTCTGATACGCCCTATTCCTGGATGGGGCTGGACCTGAGACATGAACCCATGGTGTTTACTGTGCCGCCGGTGGAGGAGGATCGATATTTCAACATTCAGCTCATCGATCTGTACACGCATAATTTTGAGTTCATTGGCAGCCGCACAACGGGCAACGATGGCGGAACCTTCATTATTGCCGGGCCGGGATGGAAAGGCAAAGTACCCAAAGGGATCTCGAAGGTGATTCGCTCAGAGACCGAATTGGTGCTGGCGGTCTATCGCACACAGCTGTTCAAACCGGACGATATGGAAAACGTGAAGAAAATCCAGGCCGGGTACAAAGTGCAGACGCTCTCGGAATATCTCGGTCGGATCGCACCAAAGCCCGGGCCGCCAATTGACTTCATCGCACCGCTTACGGCTGACGAATTGAAGGCATCGCTGGAGGTTTTTAACCAGCTGAACTTTGTGCTGGGGTTCTCTCCCACCCATCCGTCTGAGCGAAAGCTCATGGCACGTTTTGCCAGGATCGGCATCGGCGCGGGCAAGGCCTTTGATGCCAGTCGGCTCTCGCCGGAAATGAAGGCGGCAATTGGGCAGGGCATTGGAGACGCATGGGGCGAATTCCTGAGTCTGAAGCAAAAACTTGATGCAGGAGAAATAGAGCTGTCCTCAAGTGACGTCTTTGGCACAAGAGAGCACCTGCAAAACAATTACCTCTACCGCATGGCTGGCGCAGTGCTAGGCATATGGGGCCTCACAGCGGAGGAAGCGATATATCCGTCTTACTACGTCGATGCTGACGGCCAGAAACTCGACGGCGCTCACCGCTACACGATACGTTTTGCACCGGGCCAATTGCCGCCAGTCAGAGCGTTCTGGTCGCTGACCATGTACGAGCTTCCGGCAAGCCTGCTCGTGACCAATCCGCTGGACCGTTACCTGCTCAACTCGCCGATGCTGCCGCAGTTTAAGCGCGACGCAGACGGGGGCATTACCTTCTACATCCAGCATGAGTCACCGGGAACTGACAAGGAAGCCAACTGGCTACCTTCGCCCAAGGGTCCTTTCAGCACGGTTATGCGCCTCTATTGGCCAAAGGCTGAGGCATTGGACGGAACATGGGAACTGCCACAGCTACAACGTGTGAGGTAATAATGGGAATGAATCCGAGGGAAATATGAACGAAGAGAACCAGATGGCCCAGCGCCGCAGCCATAGATGCTGCGGCAGGCCATCAATCTGAGAGGAGCACAAAATGAACAAAACTATAGTTGCAATAGCCATGGCAGTCGTGCTGGTCTACGGCAATGCGTGGGCAGCGCCAGGCAGCCAATACAACATGTCGTTGCAGGACAAAGTCGTCACCGGGCCTAAAGGATCTTTGACCTCGCCCCAGGCGGCAGCAGTAAATAAGCTTGGACAGCTTGATGAGAAAAGGGCACTGAAAATCGCAGACGGCATTTACAACCTTGCCGGATGGGGTCTTGCAAGTACCATTGCTATAGAGGGCCCGGAGGGTTGGATCATTGTGGATACCGGCGATTTCCTTGAAGTGGCCCAGGAGCAGCGCCGAGTCCTGGAAGACAAAGTCGGCAAAATAAAAGTCGTTGCCGTCCTTTACACTCACTCCCACTATGCTCATGGATCAAAGGCATGGCAGGATGAGGATACCCTGTTCTACGGACATGAAGAACTGGTAGCGACCCTGAACGGAGACCTGGGTGTCAGTGTGTTGGCTGGCAACTTCACCACCCGGGCGATTATCCAGTTTGGTATGTTGCACCCTACAGAGGGCCCGGATGCATTCCCAAATGTATTGGGTTTCGGTGCGGATAAATTGACAGGTACCAAGGCTTTTGTGCCGCCTGACATCACCTTCAAGGACGGAGTGATCGAAGAGTACACGATTGCAGGTTTGCGTGTAGAGGTGCTACCCAGCAAGACCGATGTTGTCGAGAGCGTAGCCTTCTACTTTCCGGAGAAGAAACTGTTAGCCTCCAATGCACTGTCCGCTGGCAGCATCTTCAATTTATATACCCTGCGTGGAGAATGGTATCGAGACCCGCTTGATTTCATCGAAGCTGCCGACTTGGCGCTGACTCGTGACATCAAGTATCACGTGGACATTCACGGCCTGGCTCGCTCTGGCAGGGACAACGTCATTGCAGGCCTCCAGGAGACCCGCGACCAGATGCAGCTTATTCACGACCAGACCTATCGCGCTATCTCCTTAGGCATGGATGCGCAGGACGCTGCCGAGATGATATACATGCCTGAATCCATGCGCATAGACAAAGAGACCTACGGTCAGGTGGAGAGCCATGTCAAGCGTGTTTACGGCGCTCGCGTCGGTTGGATGGGCTGGGATGTTTATGATATCAACCCACTGAGCAAGGCCCGTTTCAGCCGCCGGTTGGTTGATTCCATGGGCGGAGCAGACAAAGTGCTGGAAAACGCCAGAGCCTCAAACGCGATGAAAACTTTTGAAGGGTGGCAGTGGTCGCTGTATCTGACAACTCATCTGCTGCAACTGGACAATAGTAACGCTGAAGCTAAAACGGTTCGCGCTGACGCTGCCCGTGCCCTGGGCCAACGCACGACCTCAGCCAATGCCAGAGGTTTCTATATCTCCGAAGCGTTGCTGCACGAAGGCAAGATACGTTTTGGCGAGCACACAGTTGGCCGCTTTCAGCAACTGAGCCAGGTACTGGGTGCAGTGACGCCGGATAAACTGGCAGCTTCGCCGATCAACGACAATGTGCATTATTTGCGCTATATGGTTGACCCTCGCCTGGCTGAGAGCAAGCGCGCCAAATTCAACGTCACCTTTACCGACGAAAAGGTCAGTTATGCCATTGCACTTAGAAATGGCATTATCGCCATCACAACGAATACCAATATGGGACCCAACTTCAAGATGACCAAAGGCGATTGGAGCAAGTTGATCCTTGGCGAGACAACCTTTGCAAGTTTAAACAGTGGACTAAAAGCCTTTGATCAGGCGCTGGGTCGTTGATCCGACAAGCGCTGTAAGGAGGTATTAAAACGAGGAAAACAGACTATTTGCTATCAATGACGCCGAGCGTCAGGCCGGGTGTTTTATCCCCGGTCACACGCCGGCTACCGGATTCGTCCCGGGACAATATCAGTTCATTGTCCTATAGAGGGCGGGTAGCTTTAATACTTCAAGCATGGGTTAGGGTTTAACGATTTTACTAACCTTAATGGAGCATTAGGAGGTATTTAAGATGAATAGCAAAATAAAGTACATAGTTGTTGCAATGGCAGTCTTGTTGATGGCTGCTCCAGCCTACGCTGCGCAACAGAGCCAGGATGAGCTTGTGAAGGATCTAGCCAATCCGGTGGCAGCGCTTATAAGTCTTCCGATTCAGGCGAACTATGACAAGGGCATCGGTTCTGGTGAATATGGGTCCGTATGGCGGGTTAATGTTCAGCCAGTTGTACCTTTTTCTTTGAATAGTGAGTGGAACCTGATCTCAAGGACCATTGTCCCCTTAATTGACCAAACCGACATCCCTGTTGAAGGGGAAGGTGAAACAGGTATTGGCGATATAGTGCAGACTTTGTTCTTTTCACCTGCGCGGCCTACCTCGGGGGGCATTATCTGGGCCATTGGGCCTGTTTTGCTACTGCCGACAGCAACCGATGAATTTCTTGGTTCAGAGAAATGGGGCATCGGGCCATCGGTCCTCGTCCTTAAGCAGAAGGATTCATGGACCTATGGCTTTCTCACAAACCATATCGAATCAGTTGCTGGCGACAGTGACCGGGATGATATAAGCCTTACGATGATTCAGCCATTCCTGAGTTTTGCCACAAAGACCAGGACTTCAATTGGACTCAGCACTGAGGCCACGTATGACTGGGAGGACGAACAATGGGCGGTGCCGGTCATGCTCACAGTATCTCAAATGCTCAAGGTCGGGGAGCAGATCTTTACGGTTGGCGGCGGCGTCAGGTATTGGGCTGAATCATCTGATAATGGGCCTAAAAACTGGGGGTCGAGAATCCAGGTAACGTTCCTGTTCCCCAAGTAATGCTTGCATGATAGCTGTTTACGGTTTTTGCATGAACAGATAACATAAGGAGGCATTAAGATGAAGAGACTAATGATAGTGATGTTATCGGTTTTGATAGTCATGGGTAGCATTACCGTAGCCAGTGCCGAGTGGAATTATGGGATCGGCACCGGACTGTTCAGGCTAAACGTCAAAGGCGACATAGGTATGGATACGATTGGAGGCCCTGTTCTGGCGGACATTGACCTTGATCCGAAAGATATTTCTGATTATGCGAAAACAGCAGCAGGGTTTGGAGGGTACGCTACAAACGGCACCTATATTATCCTGTATGCATTTCAATACCTGGAACTGGAAGCGGATGAAAGCGCGACCTTGACAGGCGGCATTCCCGTATCTTTGGATATAGGTTTCCTTACGTCCAGCGCAGAGGTAGTAGTGGGCTACCCTGTTTATCGCAGTGAAGCAGTAAGGATCAATGCCCTTGGTGGTTTGCGACACACTAAACATGAGCTTTCTCAAAAGATCACTATCGGGGGAAGCAGCTTATCAAGTGATACTGATAACTCATGGACTGATGCAGTGGTGGGAGCAGCATTTAATGTGCCATTTGCAGAGAAGTGGTCCTGGGACTCACGGCTTGATGCAGGCTTCGGTGGATCCGAGGGAACTTATGCTGCTAACACTGGTGCGACCTGGCGTTTCAAAGAAAGTTGGTCCACTACGTTCTTTGGCAAGTACGCAGCTGTTGAGTTCGAAAACGGCAGCAAAGGGGACACTGACTGGTACCTCTACGATGCAGCTGAATATGGCGTAGGGTTCAACATAATGTATCACTGGTAAAGATTTCGGATATGAAGTCAGACGAATACAATAAATGCTTCCCTGGCTAAGGCCGGGGGAGTGTTTATGCTGACTTGAGGAATCGACAGAAGATGGCCCCAGGGATTGGGAGGGAAGCTGTAAATGATGTTCGTTTCCCCCAAGTTTGAATAAGCATGAGCAGATGAGTGTAATAAAACTGTGTATTTCAAGCCGGAGGACGGCAATGGTCGAAGCATTGGCGCACCACTTTCATGAAGCAAATGTTGGCAGTGAATCGCCATCCCTGTCCACCTTGCGCAGCAATGCCAATCCTTCAGGCAGAGGTACTTTCAAGTGAAGACTATAAGCAAAACACTTTCAGCCCTGCGCTATGCAGCTTACGTTGCGGTTTTCTCCTCAGCCGCAGGGTCCTTGCTGATGTTTTTTATCGGGGCAAAGAAAATTTATAAGGCCTATATAAGCAAATTCATTGACACCAGCCTGGCTTTGCCAAAGCTCCCACCTGAGCTATTAGATGTTATACCCAAAGATGATATTGCTATTTCACTGGTTATTGAATCCCTTGATGTATTTTTGGTAGCTTTGATCATGATATTGTTCAGCTATGGTGTTTACGTCATGTTTATTGCGGATTTGACCACTGCAAAAGATTTAAAAGTGCCTGAGGCACTTATACCAAAAGACATAAATAGTCTGAAAGAAAATCTGGCCAGTACAGTTGTCATTGTGCTCATTATATTATTTGCCAGAGTCCTCTGGTTGAACCTCCATACTCTTTACTGGGAAATATTGATCATACCAGCCTCCATATTAATGCTGGCTCTGAGTATTAAAGTGCTGTTTTCAAAACAAAGCAAAGGGAGGGATGACCAATGAAAGTGACCTTCTTTGGCACTAGAGGATCTATCGCAGTCCCTGACAAGGAAATGATGAAGGTCGGAGGAAATACATCATGTCTTTTGTATGAGTCCGCAAGTGGAGGACTTGTTATCCTTGACGCTGGCACCGGGATCAGAGGGCTTGGCAAGCACATTATAGAAAACGCAATAGAACAGTTTGAGAACATTTACATAGCATTATCCCATACGCATTGGGACCATATTCAGGGTCTCCCGTTTTTTGGCCCTGCATATGATCCGAGAAGGAATATCACCATATCAATTTACGGCAAGGACAGAAGCGTGCAAAAGCTCGAAGACATTTTCGTCACTCAAATGCAGCAAGAATACTTCCCTGTTCCTCTGGACATGATGGGCGCAAATATTTCCTTTTTTGTCCCTGAATCTTCCATATTCAAAAACGAGAAGGGCGGTACTGTCAGGGCGATGGCCCATAACCATCCCGGAGGGGCGTATGGTTACAGGTTCGAGGCTGAAGGCAAGGTGTTCGTTTACTGCACTGATGTTGAACACGGAGATGAGATCGACCCAGGTGTTGTAGAGCTGTCAAAAGATGCTGACCTTTTAGTGCATGATGCTCAATATACTCCTCGGGAGCTTAAAGGGAAAAAAGGATGGGGACATAGCAGTTGGGAACAGGCTGCCATGGTTGCCGATATGGCCGCAGTTAAAAGGCTGGCCCTTTTCCACCACGACCCCGAGCACACTGACACCTTCCTCTTTGAGATGGAAAAGGACTGTAAGACAGTTTTCTCCAATGCTTTTTTAGCAATAGAAGGCGAGACAGTGGAAATATAAGGTGAAACCATTGGGACATTTCATATATAGCAGCTATCC
>SDBV01001246.1_pt1 | contig 38301 bp, 43 predicted proteins | sample 2277081 | NCBI WGS metagenome assembly SDBV01 (sample SAMN10402039, study PRJNA504765) | marine sediment metagenome | isolation source: marine sediment core GS10_PC15, 223 cmbsf | place: Arctic Ocean: Southern Knipovich Ridge | collected 2010 | reverse complement strand
GCGCGCGGCCAGTTCGGCCTTGTTCCCGGACACGGATAGCTCCCGCGACCTGAGCAGGACCTTCATCTCCGCTGCGGTCCACCCTTCGTAATCCTTGTCGACCTCGTCGACCTCGACCTTCTCGGTCTCGCCCTTGCCGACCTCGACCTTCTCACGTCTCCTCCGCCTCGCGGGGGCGGCGGTGGGCGCGTCGACGATCCTGCAATTGAGCCGATCCAGTTCGACGCGCAGCACCTGTTTACCGGCGGCGCAGAAGAGGAAGCAGGCGCGGTCGTCGCCCTCTTCTACCAGGGCGTCCTTCGCGGCGTTGAGGTACAGGCGGCGGTCGACGGTGACCTTCGAGCCTGTGCCCTTGCTGCTCTCGACGATTGTCAGTCCACCCATATACTTGAGTCCTCTTTTATGCCGGCCTCGCCGAGGATATCCCGGCTTCGTCCGCGTTGTTAACCCACAGGATGCCGGCCGCGATGGTCATCTTCGCCGCGGAGATGGCGGCGGTCGCGAACTGGCAGCCCGAGACCATGCCGGTGTCGCCGACGCGGTCCACGAGGATGTAGTCGGTCGGCTCGGTGGCATCCTCCGAGTTCATGAAGCGGCAGTCCTCGACCCACAGGTCGACCACGCCCCCAGCCGCCACGCTGCCGCGCAGGTGGGCAGTCGTGACCTCGTGGAACCAGCACTGCCGGAGGAGAATCTGCGTGGGGAAGCCGAAGAGCGAGTCGGCGAACTCCATCCCGACGAGGCCCCAGGCGAACTCGCAGTCCATGAACATGAGGTTAGAGCACTGATCACCCGCCGTCCCCTCGAGCAGCGCGAGCACGTCGGAGCCGCCCTCGATCTTGCACTGGTGGAAGCGGGACTCGCTGGTCGAGGTCAGCCTCAGAGCCGCCGCCGCGGCGGCCACCCCGCCGATCCCGAGGTTGATCACCACGACGTCGTCCACCCCGTTGATGTGGAGGGCGACACCGGCGGCGGGGTTGATCCAGGGTTGACCCCTGGCCCCGAGACCCACGAGGGTGATCCCGGCCGTGGCGATGACGACGTTCTCGGCGTACGTGTCCGGCGCGATGTAGATGACGTCTCCGGCCTCCGCTTCGTCGACAGCGGCCTGGATGGTGCTGCCGTCGACGTGTCGGGTCTTACCGAACGGGTTGTTATGCCGCGGAAAATGCCCGGGGATTACCGAGCCGCCCTCGATGATGCCCATGTTCCTACTCTCTCCTGCTGTTTGTCGTCGGGGTTCCGGCGGAGTCTAGATGCCGGTGGTGGTGCCGAACGCCGCGGGACGGTAGACGACCTGAGCCCAGCGCCCGGAGGCGCGGATGGTCTGCTTGCCTTCCTTGAACTGGTCGGCGACGAAGCCGCGTTCGATGATGATCCCGCGCCGCTCGAAGACCGTGATCCAGCTCAGCATGAAGCTGCCGACCAAACCGGTGCCCACGGTGAGCGACTCGTTCTGCACGACCGGCAGGCCCCAGATGCGCTCGGGCCCGGCCTCGCTGGGGTTGCCCCAGATGTACACGCCGTCCGCGGTGCGCAGGAGCCTGATCGGCGCCCAGTCATCCGGGTGCAGCAGCACGTGCGTCGGGATCGCGCGGCCGGTGACACGGATCAACTTCATCATGTTGAAGATCGTGTCCGGCACCGGCTCGGCGCCCTTGGCCAGCGTCTGGATGCCGGCCACGTTCAGGATGCCGTCGAGGTTCGGGGCGATGCCGTCGCCCGCGACGATCTGACCGTCGAGGCGCTGCTGGACGCCCCAGTTCAGGCGGCCCTCGAGGTACGAGCTGACCATCGCCACGTCCTCGAGCTGCTCGTCGGTGACGGGCACGCTGTCGGTGATCTTCCGCACGGGCGACGTGCGCTCGGTCAGGACGAATTCCGACTCGGCGTACGCGGTCCCCTCAGCCTTCTCTGCGGCGGCGTGGGTGCGCGTCGTCTCCTCCATGTACACGACGTTCGCCTGCCCGGTGCGCCCGGTCGGCATGATGTCCGTGACCTGCAGCGGGCGGGTCACGGCGGGCACGACGATACCGGTGCGTACCGACTCCGGCGCCCAGCCGGCGGCCGTCTGGAAGAGCGTCTTGAGCTCGGCCATCCCGTGGTCCTTCAGGATGATCACGCCGCCGCGCTCACCCTTCCTCCACTGCGAGTAGACCTCGTGCTCGGTGACGAGCTCGCCGAGGGTCTTGGGCCTCTCGCCCTTCCCTTCCGGGTGGCCCGGGCGGTTGATCGGGGTTTTGTCCCGCTTCGAGAGCGCGGCGCCGATGCCTTCGGCGGCCTCGCGCTTGGTGAGCTCGTCCTGCAGCTCGTCGAGCTCGGCATTCCTTGCCGCGACGAGCTCGCACACGCGCATCGACTTCTCGGTGCCCTTGAACGCGAGGACCTCCGCGCCGAGCCAGTCGGCCGTGGCGTTCTGGAAGTCGTAGGTGGCCTTGCCGTCGTCGCCCGACTTGACCTGCTTGAACACCTCGCGGAGCTGTTCGCGCTTGGCGTCCAGCTTCTCCCGCAGCTCCTTCAGAGTCATGGTGGTTTGCTCCACGCTAATAGGTGCTAGCGTCCGAGCAACGGGAGCAGAGACAGCTTGCTGGCTGGTTGGTCGACGGCCGACCATACGTTAGTAAAATCTTTTTAATTATAGCACAGCCTGCGATCTCCCAGACTTCCAACATTTTACTCGTCGAGGTGGTGGGCCGCCTCGCTCGCCAGGAACCTCGCCGCCGCCCTCGCCACGGCGTCCTCTGGCAGCATGTTCTCGGCCAGGCCCCTCAGGCTCTTCATGAGCTCGCCGTGCTGCTCGGCCATCTCCAGCACGGTGGCCTTCGCGTCCTTGCCGAGCGACCGGTTGCCGGTGGCCTGCTCGATCCGCTTCAGCACGGCCTGGGCGTCGTACGTGGCCAGGCGCACCTGATCTACCAGGCGGATGCCCGGCTTGTCGCCGAGCTCGGGCGGCTCGAAGTCGGCGTCCTTGAGGTGGCTGGCGAGGTGGTCATACACCCCCTGCCGCTGCTCGGCGTCGAGGGTCGACGCGCCCCGCGCCCCCTTCAGGACCGCGATCCCGGCGAGGCAAGCGTGCACGCTCGCGGCGCCGGGCTTACCGTCAGCGTCTACCATGTGGTGCAGGAAGTGCCCCCGGTCGTCCTGGACGAGCGCGTAGGCCTCTTGGAACTTAATCCCTTGTGCTAGCCTGCGCGCGTTGTCCGGCGCGTCCCAGGGGTCCACGGAGGTCTCCGTCTCGTGGGCGCCCTCGGACTTGGCCGACAGGGTGCCCGTCCCGACGGACGCGCCGCGCAGGACGGGGGACACCTCCCGCATATCCAGTTCTATGAGGCGCCTGACGGTCTGCTCGTCCACCGTGTCCTGGGAGGCCTCGATCGGCCGGAAGCCCCAGCTCCACTCCTGGACAGGAGGCGGGTTCGCCAGGTCAAACTTCAGGGCCGAGTGCCAGTCGCGGGCGGCCTCGATCTCCATGTTGAACTGGCCGACCGCGACAGCCAGCTTGTCCCGCTCCTCGATGTGTGCCTTACCGAGCGGCACGTGCATCGCGTCGTGAGCGGGTAGGACGGAGATGGTCGCGTCGCCGAACGCCCCGTGCTCTACGATGTCGCCGTCCAGGTCGATCTCGCCGAAGGTGGCGATCACCGCCTCGAACTCCCCGGCCTCGCCGACCTGCTTGAGCGCCGCCGCGACTCTCTTGTATTCCGTCTTCATGTTACCTGACCCCGTTGTGTTCTAGCGAGTAGTGATTGCCGTCGCCGAACCTGCCGCCCCAGCGACACAGTATGTGTTGCTGCTCCCACCACAGGCCGAACTGCTCGTGGGACTTGGTGCTGCTGAGGTAGCGACCGTCTCTGAAGAGGTTTATGTCCTTCCCGAGTTTGTACTTGTGGGTGCTCCGAGGGTGGCCGTAGTCCGCGTCCATCGGCCGGAGGGCGTCGCCGGTCGTCGTCTCGTGGCCGGTCATCCACATCCTTGTCTCGAGCTGGTTGATGAGGCGGGCAAAGAGCGACTGCTTCTGGCGGAGCGTCACAGTCCCATCTCCGCCATCAGCAGCGCGTTAATCGGCACGAACCCTCGGGTGCAATTCGGGTGGGCGAGGCCAATCGCGTCGGCCTCGTCAATGGTGATGACCGCGCCATCCGCCTCCACGCAAGCCGGGTCGCCGAACCCGGCCCGGTCGTCGAAGACCTGGACGTGCTCCGTCTTCGGCATCGACCGAGCCGCTTGGAGCGTAGACGTATTTGCTGCGTGCGCACCCTCGGTGCGCGCGATCACGCGCGCGCGCGTGGCCGCGTCCCGCCACGGTCCGGCCTTCACGTTGTCGGCTATGTGCCTGGCCAGGTTGTCGGCGGCCATCCCCCGTGAGCGCCCCTCCTCAAGGGCCTGGAACACGGAGTCACGGGTCTGGGCGTCGAGGTCGATCAGGCCTGCGCGCAGGCCCGCCTTCTGCAACACGTTGAGCTGCGCCTGGTCGGTCAGCTGGAACGCCGTGCCGAAGGTGCGCCCGATGGCGGAGGAGGTGTCGGCGGCGGCCGCCGCGTACCCCGCCTCGAAGGCCTCCTGCAGGGCCACCTGAGCGGCCGCCGTGTCCGTGGCCCCCACGATCCTCTCGGCGAGCTCCAGGTCGATTGGGCCGAGCTCGCCCTGCTTTGCTTCCCCGGCAGGGGCCGAGCGCTCCTCGTCCGGGATGGCGTCCCTCGAGGCCGCCAGGGCCGAGAGCCCCAGGTCCTCGAAGACCCGCTCGAGCGGGTCCTGCAGCAGCTTGCCCGTGCGCAGCCGGACGGCGTCGAGGCGCTTGGCCATCTCTATGGCCGTCCGCGTGGGCGGCGCGCTCGGGGCGGCCGCGATGATCCTGTCCTCGGTCACGCCGTGGCTGTGGGCCTTGAGGTAGGTCGCAGCCCAGCGGTCCGTCTTGCTGGGCTCACCGGGTCGGGCGGGAGGCCCTTGCCCCTGCTGGCCCTGCGGCACCTCCATTATCGCGAGCGACATGAGGTAGACTTCGTCGCTGGGCTGCGACTCGAAGCCGAGCTCGCCGCGCGCCTCGGCCCTCGTGATGACCGTCGCCCGCATGAGACGCTCGACGCGGTTGGCCCGGATGTCCTGATTCTCGCGGAGCGCCTCTACGTCGGAGTTGTCGAACTCTGCCCTCGCGGCGCCGAACGCCGGCGCCAGCTGCCTGGTCACGCCGGCCTCTATGCGTCGCTGCTGGGGTATGACGCCGTTCGTCCACGAGAGCTGGCGAAGCTCCTTCATCGTGGCCCCGACCTTGGTCTGCTGCAGGCCCGACCCGAAGCCGACGACGGCGGCGACCACGCCCAGCGCCGCGGTCACGCGCTCCTCCGACACGTCCCTCAGCGGGCTGAGGTCAAGCTGCTTGGGGCTGAAGCCGAACTGCTCGACCCTAGTCGGGCCGAGCATGACGAGCGGCCTGCCGCGGCCCTCGCCCGTGTACGCGTCGATCTTGGCCTGCGCCGCGTCGCCCTCGTCGGGGGTGAGCGTCGCGTTCTGGTCGGCCGGCGAGACGACCACGCCGGGGACGCCGTTGTTCTTCAGCAGGGAGGCGGTGAACGCGGCGGCCTCGTTGTCGGTCCAGACTTCGCGCAGCAGGCCCTTGAGCGGGGACAGCCCCTTGCGCAGGTTGCTGAGGTCGATGCCCTCCCGGAAGTGGATGACCGAGAGGCCCTCGGCCACGTCGGGGTGGACCTCGTCTGGGTCGGCGCCCATCGACCTGATCATCTGCCTCTGCCCTGCCACCTCGTATTCGTAGTGGGTGAGGAACTTGGTGTTATCGTCGCTGGGCCACTTGGGCTCCATGTTCGTGTGGGGCGCGTACCACAGTTCGCAGGGGCGACCGTCGGCGTTGTCCGCGACGATCCAGTACGCGTTGCCGTCGAGGCCGAGGGACAGCACTGTGCCGGCCAGCAGCACGTCCCCCGAGTAGAACGGGTTCGGCGCGTTCAGCAGGGCCAGCAGGTCGCTGTCCTCTATGGGCTCGCCCTTAACGTCCTTGATCACCCAGGGCGCCTCGATGATCGACCGCTGCAGCCAGCGGATCGGCGTCATCAGGATGTCCGACGAGGTGCCGTCGCCGATCTTCCGCTGGATATCCTGGGTAGACGACCTCGTAGTGTCGAACATGAACAGCGCCCTGCCCGGGAACCTCACCCTGCCGGTCAGAGCCTTGAGGCCGCCCCGCAAATTCGCCAGTACGCTCATTTGTCCTTGTCCTTCTTGTCCTTCTTGTGCTCGCCCTGCTCCAGGGACAGAGCGACGAGCAAGTAGGTCCTGCCGCCCCCGCCGTCGTTGAACTGGAACACACTGACGCAGCCTACGACCCGGTCCGGCTCCTCGGCGAGCTCGGCGTTGATGAGGACCTCTAGCTTGCGCAGCGCGTCCGCCAGCGAGTCGTTGGCGCCCTGCTCGATCTCCATGTGGATTAGGTCGACCTCCTTGGTGTGCGCCATGTCTGTTACACCACCCCCCACCCGCCGCTGCCGCCGCGCAGTCCCTCCGTCGCGTACCTCATCGAGTCCATGTAGTGATTATCCTTGTCCTGTGGCACGGGCAGCAGCTCGCCCGTGTGCCTGTCCGTCTTCCATGAGTACGAGGCGAGCTCCGCCGCGGCCCGCTTGCACCGCGGATGCACGACGATCTCGTATGACTCCAGCCTCTTGATCCCCTCGTCTACCGACCCCGGCCCCTTCTTCGCCCCCCTGATGTTGGGGAAGCCGTGTTTCTTTAGATAAGATATGGTCTCCGGCTTCGACGAGTCCGCCTTGATCGGCCAGCGCCTCGCGCCCGGCACGCCCGGCGCGCTGACCAGCGACTGGGGCAGCGAGTCGAAGCCGTCCTGGTTCAGAGCGATCAGCTCCTCGTCCTCCGTGCCGCCGAAGAGGAAGGGCAGGTGGTCGGTCTCGCAGCCGACCATGTAGGCCTCGTAGTCGACGTACATCTGCCGCCCGCGCACGAACAGGCGCACGAGCACGGAGGGGTCGATGCTGAAGCCCCAGTCTCCGCCGAGCCTCAGCACGTCGTCCTCGGTCGGCACGGGCGTGGCGGCTATCCGCCAGTTCTTGATGATCCGCGCCTCGGTCAGGACCTGGTACCCGCCCTCCCAGACGTGGGCGTATTTGTCCGGGTTGGTCGCCAGGTCGTAGTCCTTCTCCACGACTAGCACCCTCGGAAACCACGGGTTGTCCCGCCAGTTGACCTCGATCACGACGGCGTCGGGGTGCTTGTGCTTGCCCCTCAGCAGGATGTCGACCGGGTCGGTCGGCTGGATGGGGTTCCAGCTGAACCAGACCTCCGAGCCGCCCTTGACCGAACCGTCCTCCTTGACCACGGGGTCGTTCCTGAAGGTAGGCCGCAGCAGGTCGAGACTGCGCTGAGACAACGACTGCGCCTCCTCCACCCAGCAGGTGTCGAACCCCTCCAGCGACTTGATCGAGTCGGCCGTGTGGTTCTGCATGCCCTGGAAGATGATGATCCCGCCGCCGTGCACGTTGATCTGCGCCCGCTGGACCTCGAAGTACCTCCCCACGCTCAGCTTCTTGATCTTGTCCTCGAGCAGTCTCTTGACCGACTCCCTGAGGGACAGCTGCACCTCGCGGATGCACACGGCGCGGTGGCCGGGGTCCAGGACGCAGCGCTCTATGAGGGCCTCGGCGAAGTAGTGCGACTTCGCCCCGCCCCTGCCGCCGTGCGCTCCCTTGTACCTGGCCGGCCGCAGCAGCGGCAGAAATGCCCGGGGTGTCCCCAGCTGCAGCGTGCTCATAGGACATATGCGATCACCAGCACGACGGCGTCTACCAATAACAGAACAAAGATAGCGGGTGTCACAAAGCCGATCGATTCTGGCGGGGAGGCTATCATCTCAGTAGCTCGTCCTCGTCGACGGCAGGGTCGACTATGACCCGCTCGATCCTCGTGATCACCACGGCCGGGCCCTCGCCGCCGGGGCCGGTCAGCGCTGTGCGGGCGCCGAAGACCCTGCGCCGCCTGCCCTCTAGCATGAACCTCAGCAGGGCGTCCGAGTACCTCGTCACGTACGTGCCGCCGTGCTCGCCCCTGTAGAAGCCGACCGGCTCCTCGACGCCGTCCACGGCGCGCCTGCGGGCCTCATCCTCTAGGGCGTCGGCGGCCTCCTCCTCCGCCTCGCGGAACGCGTCGGCGTAGGCGGAGTCGTTCTCCAGCCAGTCGTAGTGGGTCCTCCTCGACACGCTGGCGATTAGAGCAGCGGCCGTGATCGTGCCGGTCTCTGCGAAGGCTGAGAGGAAGGTACCCTGGACGTACTCCCTGTCCCTTATGGGGCCGCGCCGCCTGCCCCTGTTCGTTTTCTGCCGCTTCGCCATCAGGCTCGCCAGATCGTGAGAATCGTAAACTCGTCCACTCTTCAGCTGACAGCGATTATACTACACGCGCGAGCCCGCAGAATCTCCCGCCCTCCCCTTCGAATTCCACGGCGGCGGCGGTCGCTTTTCCCAACTGCGTCCATGAGGTCCGTGAGGTCCGTGAGTTGCATTGTTCGATTATCGCTCGCTCGCGCGCTGTTGTCCGCGAGATCCGTGAGATTAACAGTGCAGTAGCGATAATCGAACAATGCAACTCACGGACCTCACGGACGTCACGGACGCGGCGGCGTTCCTCGGCTAGAAAGTATTTCCTAATGAATTTCACTTTGGGGTGTACTTGTTGCTAGTTCCAGCGTATAATTCTCATATGCTTAATCATACAGGGAGCAAGGACATGAACGCAAAGATCAACGCGATGCGGCCTGGACAATCAACCCGACTCGGTGGAACCGATGAATGCTGGACGACAGTGGAACGTAGCGGCGATGGATCGCGGATCCGCTTCGTGCGTTACACCCCAAACAGCTTCTATGTTTTTTCTGATACCTCATTTTAAGGGTGCCCTCGGCCGGCCCCCAATTCTCGTCACTCCGCGGCCGCCTCGGCGCGGAGGGCCTGGACCGCCTCGTGCTGCTCGCGGAGCTGGAGGTTCGCCCTCGCGTAGACCGTGACCTTCGCCCCGGCCACGCGCCACCTCGCGTCCGAGCCCTCGTTGGCGATCATCTCGTAGCCGTTCGCGGCCATCCTCTTCCTTATCATCCAGGACGACTTGCGGTCGCCGGCCCACAGGGCTATCTCGGAGCCCGCTCCCGCGGCCACGGCCACCTGGGCGAACGTCACGGCGTCGGGGTGGTCGAGCTCCTCCAGGGCGTCGGCGAAGTCGTTGTGCTCGCTCGGCCTGCCGGTCTCCACCATGGCGCGGAAGGCGTTCGTCCTCCGCGGCGGCGCCTTCGGGTCGAACGCGCCCAGGTCCCTCTCCCTGAGCAGCGCGCAGACGTGCCCCGCGCCGCCCGCGTCGTACCATCCCCAGAGGTCCTGCCAGTAGCCGTCGTCGAAGGCGTCCTTGTCGACCTTCGCCCAGCAGACTAGGTGCCGCCTGTCCTCCGCCGGCAGGTACAGCCCGTCCGGGTGGTTGGTGGTGATGATGACGCCGCACAGGTTCGGGATCTGCTGCTCCGGCTTGTGCTTCTCGTTGACGCGTATCGTCTCGGGCGGCGAGGCGGTCAGCGTCTTCGTGTGGTCGTAGAATGAGAACTTCTTCATGTCCCCCAGGTCGTGCGCCTCGCTGACCCGCAGCACGACGGACTTGACGAACCCGTTGAACTGCCCGGTTATCTGGATCGGCGAGACCTCGATGAAGTTCCACGACCCGACCGCCCTCTTGAGCGGGTGCAGGAGCGTGTCCTTGCCGACGCCCTGGCCGCCGCCGAGGACGACGGCGTGGTTGACCTTCTCGTCCGGCCGCTGCGCCCTGTGCGCCATCCAGTCGAGCAGGTCGTCCGCCTCCTCGGGGTACAGCTTCCGCAGGAGGTCGAGCCACGGCCCGGCTTCCCCCGCGTCCCCGCCGCCCGGCCTCGGCGGCCTGTAGAGGTTGTACACGCGTCCTCCCTCATACGGTATCCACCCGCCGTCCTGGATGTACCTCCCCTCGATCACCTCCGGCTCGCCCGGGGCCCATGTCATCTGCTCGACGTGCCTGTTCCGGTCCAGCCACGTCGTCGCCCTCAGCCCGCCGGGCACGGCGCGGGCGGGCAGGACCGTGGTCACGCCCCGAGCGCCCCACAGCTCGCGGGACGGGCGGTGGACGTAGCGCGACTGCGGGAGGTACGCCCAGAAGTCCGTCAGCCCGATCCCGTGCGGTCGGACGCCGCCGGGCCCGGCCGCGCCGGGGTACGCCCTGTCGAGCGTCCTGTCCGCGTAGTCCTGGCGGAGCGCCTTCGTGACGTCGTCGCCGCGCTGCCTCCTGCCGGCGACGACGGCGTCCCACGCCTCTCGCCTTCTCAGGCCCGCGCCCGCGGCCCACGAGGCCAGCGCGAGGTCGTACTCCGACGCCGACGCCAGGTCAGACCTCGAGCCCTCCCAGGTGGCCCGGAGGTTGGGGTCTGTCGCCAGGGCCTCGGTCAGCTCGGCCGGCGCGCTCGCGCCCGCGCGCGGCTGAAAGCCGGGCTGCGCCGCGCTCTTTTCCTTCCTGCCCCAGGTTGCCGCGATCGATCTCGCGGCCTCCATCGCGTCGGCCGCGCTCCCCAGCCTCTCCGGCGGCCCGAGCTCTGACCTCCCGGTGAACGTGAGGTAGCCCCTCCTTATGAAGACCTCGACGCCCTGCTTCCTGTCCTCCGGGGCGCGGGTGTTCGTCCTGCTGGGCCGCCCGCCCTCCGGGGCGAGGCCGACGGCGTGGAAGCCGCGCCCGGAGGGGGAGGTTTCTACGTACAGGCCGTCCGAGGCCGACAGGATGGACGCGGCCCAGTCTTTGACGCTTCCGTCTTCGCCGTACGCGCCGTCCCCGTCTACGGCCGCCCACGGCGTGCCGTGCAGGCAGAGGCCGACGCCGCCCCCGACCTTCTCGGCGACGCGCAGCGCCTCGCTCAGCGTCATTCCCGGGTTAGAGTTCTGGACGTCGGCGTGCCTGCCGTCTGCCCCCAGCGGCGCCTTGCGGTCGCTCTCTTTTGCTGACCACGCGCACCATGCGCGCGCGTCGCGCAGCTCCCCGGGCACCTCGTCAGGCGCCGGGGTACGCGGCCGGCTCAACTCAGCGCCTCGCGGCCTCCCAGCCATTCCTCGACCGCGGCCACCCGCCAGGCTATTCTCCGCGACCCTATCTTTATGGGCGCAGGAAAGGTCCCTTCTTCTACCATGGCGTATATGGTGCTCCTGCTGAGCCCGAGCCTCTCGGTCAGCTCTCCCATGGAGACCATCCTTTCTACCTTCGTCCCCTCCTCGCTCACCTGCCCCCTCCTTGAGACCTCTAATCCGCCGATCGCGATCAGACAGTATAATACGATAGCGTGCGCTAAAGGGCGATCTAACACTTCGCCGAGCGAGGCGAGGCTCGGCCGAGCGTTGTGATACGATGTCGAGCGTTAGCAGACAGAGAGGCAGAGTCGAGTGAGTAGAGATGCAATCAACCTGACGGACGAGCTGGACGCCTTTGAGAGGGCGTGCGAAGAGGCTGCGAGGCGGGGCGACCCGCCGCCAGAGCCGCACGGCCGGCTCAAGGTGGCCGTCGTGAACGAAGGCCGGAGGAGCAGGCGCGCTGCTTTGGCGCGCGTGCGCAGGTGCATCCGCAGGGCGAGGCGCAGAATCGAACTAGAGACCATCTAAGGAGGGTCACTAACATCATGTTCAGCGAGATGACTATAGCAGAGTTGAAGGAAGAGCTCCGCGAGCGCGGACTCCCGGTGTCCGGCAGCAAGGCCGAGCTGACGATGAGGCTCCTCGAGCACGACGACGCCAACGAGGCGGAGGTCGATGATGAGGGCCCCGAGGCGGACGATGACTACAGCGGCTGGTACGATCGCATACTGGAGGCGATGCTGGACCTCACGCAGGCGATCCGGGACCTCACCGACGCGGCGCCGCGGGTGCGTGATCCCCTGCCCGACAGCGACGACGCGGAGGAGTCGCACCTGGCTCCAGTGAGCGACTCGACCCAGCTCCGTGATGACATCCGCGGCGCGGCCCGCCGCCTGCTGACCGCCCAGCCCGACGGGCGCAAGCGCGCGCTCCGCGTGCTCGGCGAGTACGGCGGCAGCGTGTCGGCTGTCCCCGAGAACGACCTGGAGCGGTGCCTCACCTCGCTGGAGAACGAAATCGCGGAGATGGACGTATGAGCGACGGCAAGGACGTCCTCGTCCCAACCCCGCCGCGGATAATGGTCCACTCCCGACACCGCGCCGACGACGACAGGGATCGAGCCGGCCGGGCGCTCATCGAGGTCACGCTCGACGGCGTTGTCCACCGGTTCCGGACCGAGGGAGGCGGTCCGCCCCTGATGATCTCCGTCACCGACATGATACCCCGCGACGCGTTCCACCAGTTGTGGTACGAGTACGGCGAGGCTTCCGACCGCGACTACAAGGCATGCCGGAGGACTCTCGAGCGCGGTGACGCGGTCCAGGTAGACGCCGAGTTCCACAGGGTCGCTACCGGGGGGCTCGTGGTGGTGGAGGTGTCTCCTCACTTCTACGTGAGCGTCGACCCCAAAACGGTCAACCCGATATGAGTTGGCCTGAGGCGTTCTTCTACTCTGTGTGCGTGGTGGTCGGCGCGTCCCTCATGCTGAAGGCGGGGTCGGGAGCGGCGGCTGTGTGGCTTGCTCGGCAGAAGACACGTGTCCACGCCAAAGCTTTGAGGGACCTCACTGATGGACTGATAGCAGCTTCCGAGGAGGAGGAGCGATGAAGCACGCGAGACTGCCGGCCTCCGCGGCCCACCGCTGGTCGAGGTGCCCGGCCTCCGCCTACATGGACGAGTCCGGCGACCGCCGCGGGTCGGTGTACGCCTCCGAGGGCACGGCCGCCCACTTCCTCGTCGAGGAGTGCCTCGTCGACGACCTGGATCCGAGGGACCAGGTCGGTCGGCTCATATACGTCGACGAGGAGGGCGACGCCGGTTGGATAGGAGAAGACGAGGCCCACGTCTATGCAAGGGAGTGGATCTTCGAGGTCGACCCCGACATGGTGGGCGGCGCGATGACCTTCCTGCAGTGCGCGCAGGACGCGCTCCTCACGATGGAGCCGGACGGCGTTCAGTACGTGGAGGAGCGCGTCAGCCCGGGTCACCCGGACCTCGGCGGCATCTTGGACTGGGCCTACGTGTCCGGCGACAGGGCGGCGATCGCGGACCTGAAGTACGGGCGCGGCGTCGTGGTCGAGGTGCAGGACAACCCTCAGCAGATGATCTACGCCCTAGGCCTGCTGGCCGAGCACCCCGAGATCAGGGGGGTGGACTCCTACATCGTGCAGCCGCGCGCCCCGCACGCGGGCGGCCCGATACGGTGGGCGTCCTACACCCGCGAGGAGCTCGAGGACTTCTACCGGTGGCTGCTGAAACGCGTGGAGGCGGCGCAGACGCCTGGCGCCCCGCGGGTGGCCGGCGAGCACTGTCGGTTCTGCCCCGAGCTGTCGACCTGCCCCGCCGTCTTCGAGCTGGCGGAACAGGCGGCGGCCACGGACTTCGAGGACGTGGACGAGGAGAGCCTCGGCACCGTGATCTCTGGCGCCCTCGACCTTGTGTCGACGGTGGAGGCCTGGGCCAAGTCCGTCCGCAAGCGGGCCCTAGACCTGCTCATGGGCGAGTGCGAGGTGCCGGGCTGGAAGCTCGTCCACGGGCGGGGCACGCGGGAGTGGACGGCGGAGGAGGTAGAGGTCATCAGAATAGCCAGGGCGGCCGGGCTCCTCAAGGCGGCCTGCTTCTCCGCGCCCAAGCTGCTCTCGCCCTACGGGATGGAGCAGGCCGCGGCGAAGGGGGGAAAGCTGTCTGGCCGCGAGGCCAAGGGGCACTTCGGAGACCTCTGGGAGAACATCCCAGGAGGTCCAGCCGTGGCCCCAGAAGACGACCCACGCGCGGCCTTCCGCCGTTCTCCGGAGGACGACTTTGCGATAGAATGAATTTCACAGCAGCGCGGCGGGCCGCGGATTGGAAAGATCGTCAGTTCCCCTTCGCGAGTCCACATCAAAGAGCAGCGCAGAGGACCTGTTGGTTGGGTCTGGTCCGCGGTCTCGTCGCACTCAACTTCAGTCGCCGTCGAGAGACGAGAACCAGTAAAAGGAGAGAGGCGACATGGCGAGAGAAAAGGTAGTTACTCCCCCATTCCGGGTGAGCTTCCCTGCGGTATTCGAGGCGCGCGGATTTGAGGGCTCGAAGCCCAAATTTTCCGTGTGCGCTGTATTTGATCCGTCGGCGTTCGCCGCGAAGGAGCACGCCGCCTTCAAGCGGATGGTCGCCCTGGTAGAGGCGGCGGCTCAGGAGAAGTTCCGCAAGCCGCACACTGATCCCTCCCTGCGCAGCCCGTTCAGGGACGGCGCCGAGAAGGCCGACCTTGAGGGCTTCGGCGAGGGCCTCGTGTTCTGCACGCTGTCCTCCATGATGCGCCCCGGCCTGATCGGCCGCGACGTGCAGCCGATCCTCGACGAGGCCGACTTCTACGCGGGCTGCTACGCGCGGGCGACGGTCACGGCCTACGCGTACTCCAACGTCTCGAAGGGCGTCGGCCTCGGGCTCCACAACCTCCAGAAGCTGGGCGACGGGGAGAACCTCACCGGCCGCGCGGCGGCGGAGGACGACTTCGAGGGAGACGCGCCAGCCTGGGGCGACGTCGAGCCCGTGGGGTCAGGCACGGAGGACGACCCGCTGTTAGGATAGATATGCACCTCCCCTAACGCGGGGCAGCCTGGGAGCTGAACAACGGCCGTTAGCCATCATCTTTCGGCCGGTGGCCCCGGCTCCTGGGCTCGCCCCCCGCGCTTGAAGAGCGAGGCGCCCCAAGCCGTGATACACCTAGACTTTGAGACGAGGTCCGAGGCCAACATCAACCGCGTCGGCTCCTGGGCCTACGCCGAGCACCCGTCCACGGAGGTGATGTGCGCCTCCTGGGCGATCGACGACGGGCCGATCCGCCTCTGGCACCGGGCGCACCCCGGGATAAGGGGGAGCGACCCGCCGGAGGAGCTGCTCGACGAGATCTTCCTCGGCGAGACGTTGGAGGCCCACAACGCGAATTTTGAGAGGGCCATCATGCTCGTGACGTGGCCCCGGGAGTTCTCCTGGGCGAGGCCTGCCTCCAGGGACGTGGTCGACCCTGGCAGGTGGCGGTGCTCGGCCGCCGCCGCCGCGTCGTTCGCCCTCCCGCGTGCCCTCGGGGGCGCCGCCGAGGCGCTCCGCCTCGACGTCGAGAAGGACAGGGCGGGGCAGCAGCTTATGTGGATCATGTCGAAGCCCAGGCCGGAGAACCAGGGCGGGGGATGGAACGAGGATCCGGACGACCTGCTGAGGCTCTGGGAATACTGCAGGAACGACGTCCGCACGGAGCGCGAGATCTCGAGGGCCATCCGCCCGCTCAGCGACGCGGAGCAGGCGCTGTGGGAGGCGGACTGCAGGATGAACGAGCGCGGCGTGACGTTCGACGCGGAGTACGCGAGGTCCGCGCTCCGGCTGATCGAGGAGGAGAAGAGGGCCCTGAACTCCGAGGTCGAGCGGCTGACCGACGGCGTCGTAGAGAGGGCTACGCAGAGGGCCAGGGTGATATCGTGGGCCGAGGGTCTGGGTGTGAGCCTGCCAGACACGAAGGCCCGCACCATAAAGGACATGCTGGCGCCCATGCAGAAGGAGACGGACAGCCACTTCTTAGAGTCCCTCCGCCACGCGACGGGGGACAGGCAGGTCGAGGCCCACCTCCCGCCGGACGTGGCGCGCGTGCTCGAGATCATGACCGTCGTCAACAAGACGAGCGTGAAGAAGTTCTCCGTCGCCCTGGAGGGCGAGTCTAGCGGGGCCAAGCTGCGGAACACCCAGATGTTTCACGGGGCGAACACGGGCAGGTGGTCGGGCAAGGGAATCCAGCCGCACAACTTCCCGCGCGGCCTCGGGCCGGGCGGGTGCGAGGCGATGAGGCAGGACGCCGTGAGCATGGACTACGAGGACTTCATCCTCCTCCACGGCGACGTGGCGAACATATTATCGAAGGCGCTCCGCGGGATAATCGTGTCGCCCCCAGGGAGGGAGCTGTTCGTCGCGGATTACTCCTCAATCGAGGCGCGGATCGTGTTCTGGATAGCGGGCGAGCAGGGAGCCCTCGACCTGTACGCGGGCGGGGCGGACCTGTACGTCGACATGGCGTGCTCTATCTACAAGTGCCGGCCGGAGGACGTGGACTTCCCGCGCAGGTGGATGGGGAAGCAGGGCATCCTTGGCCTCGGGTACAACATGGGGGCCATGAAGTTCAAGCAGCGCTGCATCGAGGAGGGTTACATAGATGTGCCCATCGAGTTCTGCAAGGAGGTGGTCTCGATCTACCGTCAGGAGAAGTACCCGCTCGTCGCCGAGTTCTGGGGTAAGCTGGAGAGGGCCGCCATGAGCGCCGTGAAAAAAGGGGGACCGGCTAAAGCCGGGGACAGGCTGACGTTCTTCATGAGCGGCAGGTTCCTCCACGCCAGACTGCCCAGCGGGAGGCTACTCTCGTACGCCGAGCCGATCGTCGTCCCGCTCCGCTGGTGGATGTTCCCGTGCCTCACCAAGGAGGGGGAGGAGATGTTCGTCGCCACCCAGACAAAGCCCACCGCCCCCGCGCCCACGGGACACGCGCGGAAGCTGGCGAAGGATAACGGGTGGGAGCTCCTCAAGGTCCCGCCGAGGACCAGGGACGGCATGACCCTGACCTACATGACGTCTAGGGGCGCAGGGACGTGGAGGCGCGAGGACACCTACGGCGGGAAGCTCACGGAGAACGTGACCCAGGCCATAGCGAGAGACATGCTCGCGGCGGCCATCGTGCGGCTCGACCGCAGCCGCGACTTCTCAGACGTGGTGATGACCGTCCACGACGAGGTCGTGTGCGAGTGCGACCCTTCCGCAGACCTCAGGGAATTCGAGGCCCTGGTGGCGGAGCCTCCGCCGTGGGCGGACGGCCTTCCCGTCGCCGTCGAGGCGTGGCAAGGGCCGAGGTACGGCAAAGCATGAAAGTGCCCCCCCTCTGGAAGCACCAGGCCGCAGAGGTCGAGGCGCACGGTCGCGACCGGGCCCGCGGTCTGCTCTGGTCCATGAGAACGGGCAAGACCAGGCCCATAATAGAGAGTGCCCGCCGGCTGCGCGAGTCAGGCGAGGTGACCGGCCTGCTCGTGATAGCCCCGAACGGGGTTCACGCGCAGTGGATCGACAGGGAAATCCCTAGGTGGATGCCGGAGGGCGTTCACGCGTCGCTCGCCTGGAGATCAGGATCGACCAAGCCAGAGGACGCGCGCGACGTCCTGGCCGACTCGCGCGAGCTAGGACTCCGCTGCCTGGCGCTCAACGTGGACGCGCTGCGCGTCGAGCGGGCCCAGTTCCTCGTGCGGTCATTCCTAAAGTCTAACGGCGGCGGCGAGCGGGTCATGGTGGCGTTCGACGAGTCCCACGAGTTCAGGCGGCCAGGGGCCAGGAAGACCAGGCTCGCGCGCGGGCTCGCGGGCCGCTGCCGCTATCGCAGGATCCTCACTGGCACGGCGGCGCTGAACAGCCCGCTCCACCTGTGGTCGCAGTTCGAGTTGCTGTGGCCGTGCGCGCTCGGGCACAGGACCTTCGGGGAGTTTCAGTCTTACCACGCGGAGTTCCGACAGCAGCGGCGCAGGGACGGGAGATCGTACCCTCAGATCACGGGGTACAGGCGGCTGGAGGAGCTGCGGGAGTGGGTCAGCCTCTGGGCGTCGGTCGTCCCGAGGTCAGAGGCGGACGTGCCCGACGTGCTGAGGACGACGAGGATCGTCGCGCTGAGCGCGAAGCAGAGGAGGGCGTACGACGACCTCAAGCGAGACACCCTCAAGGTGGCGGCGGAGGGCGGCGGCGAGGTCGAGGTCAAGGCTCACATGATGAAGCTCCAGCAGGTACTCGGAGGGTTCGTGCACACGGACTCGACCCTGCGAGAGGCTAAGGTCCACAGCGTCGACGACGACCCGCCTCGCCTCTCCGCTCTAGTCGAGGAGGTCGTCGGGTCCGAGCCCTGCAAGGTGATCGTCTGGTGTCGCTTCAGGGAGGACATCCGCCGGTGCGTCGCGGCGCTGAGGAAGGCCGGCGTCGAGACCGTCGAGTATCACGGCGGGGTCAACGCCGCGGATCGGGAGTCCGCCATCGTTAGATTCCAGGGTGGCTCCGAGCCCGTCGCCTTCGTCGGGCAGCCGCAGGCGGCGGGCCAGGGGTTAGACCTGTCCGCCGCCTCGACCATCATCTGGTACAGCCACGTCCACGACGCGATCGTCCGCGAGCAGGCGTCCGCGCGAGCGTCCGCGCGCGGAGACACGGCGGTCGTGCTCGTGGACTTGGTCGCTGAGGGCACGTTAGATCAGGGTATGTTAGATCTGTTAGACGGCAAGGCGTCGCTTGCAGAAGCGCTTACGGGCGAGGGGCTAGCAGCTTTGCTGTCGGGCGCTTCCCCAACATTTTCCAATTTTAAAGGAAAAGGGCTTTTATCTGATGAACTTTCAGAGTATGATGTTCCTATCACATCACGCGGGAGACGCGAGTCGTCGCCGCATCAGGGAGAGAGAGACATGGCACAGCGTAAGAAAGTCACCAGGAAGGCAGCTTCCAAGAAGACAGCCTCCAAGAAGGCTACTTCCAAGAAACGCACCGGTCCTACCATCGGCGAGACGGCCTGCAAGGCCATCAAGGGAGGCGCCACCAACGAGGAGGCCCTCACCGCCGTCAAGGCCGCGCACCCCGAGGGGCGGACTACGATGTCGTCCATCGCCTGGTACCGCAACGACATGCGGAAGCGGGGCGAGAAGGTCAAGACCTCGCGCGAAATCAGCTCGGCTCGCCGCGCCAAGAAGGCAAAGGCAGCCAAGGGTTCCTGACGCCGCAGAACGAGGCGCTCAGGGTCAGAGGGCCATGCCTCCTAGGTTCGCGGGAGCCGGGGGAGGCCCACCTCTGGGAGACGCGTCGCCGCGGCGGCTCTTTCAGGAGTCGCTGCGGCGCCGTCCGTTCTGGATGCTGGCGGCGTGCGTGCTGGTCAACAGGACCACGTGGCGGCAGGCCCGACCCGTGCACCTGGAGCTGATGCGGAGGCACACGATCCGGACCCTTGCCGCGGCCGACCCGGAGCGTGACGTCAGGCCGCTGCTCGTGCCGCTGGGCCTGCACGGCGCCAGGTCCCGGAGCCTGGTCGCGATGGCCGCGTCGTGGACGCGGCGGAGGCCGAAGACGGCCGACGACGTGGCCCGCCTCCCTGGGTGCGGGCAGTACGCCGCCGACAGCTGGGCGATATTCATAGATGGGGAAACGGACATAGAGCCCGACGACGGCAAACTCGCCGGGTACCTGAGGAGGGTTGAGAATGGCTAGGGACCTGCTCGCCGCGCCGTGCGCGTGGTGTGGACACAACGGACCAAACTACTGGGAGGTCGGCTCGCACAGGGTCGGCTGCCCGTGGCGCGACGTGGGCGGTGAGGTAGAGCGAACCGATCGTCTCCGCGACCGCGTGCTGACGCTCATGCCGCTCCCCGGCGTGGGTACCCCGCTCGACGAGCTGCTAGCCGCGGTCGGCGAGTTCCACCGAACCGTGCTTCAGCAGGAGCCGCGGGAGCCCGGCATGCTGGAGGGCGACGAGCTGGAGCACCGCTTAGAGTTCCTGCGCGAGGAGACGAGCGAGCTGGAGCAGGCGGACACGGTCGACGGCCAGGCCGACGCCCTGGTCGACCTCGCGTACGTGGCGCTCGGCGGCCTCGTGCTCATGGGCGTGGCGCCGGGGGCTGCGTTCGACACCGTCCACGCTGCGAACATACGCAAGGCCCCGGGACACGACGCGAGCAGGACGCGCGACCGGGAGGGGGTAATCGACTCCGTCAAGCTGGACGGCTGGCGACCGCCGGACCTCGGCGAGGCCCTGTCGGTGCACCTCGCCGACGTGCTGGCCGCCCGCGAGCCGCTGTTCCGCGACTGCTCCGCCCTGAGGCAACAACGGGGGGTGCAGTACAACCAGGGCGGGGTCAGCCTCGACGACTACTTCCCCTACGGGCACACCAGCCACGCGCAGATGGTGCACGTGAAGGCGACCCGCATACTCGCCGAGATGCTGGGCGCCGACATGCACCCGGACGTTAGGGACATGGCCGAGCACGTGCGGGACCTCACGAACTACCTGTCCTTCTGGTACCGCCTGCTCACGGGGAGACGATGATGACCCTCTACAAGCACTACGCCGCCCAGTACACCGACCTGCTGCGGGCCCTGCTCGACCCGTCCGCCTTCCGCGACGTGAACGAGCGGACCGGAGTCGGCATCTCCTTCGCGCCGCAGGGGTGGACCCTCACCACCAACGTGGGGCGCGGGCTCCCGCTCGTCGACATCCGCAGGACGCACCCACGCACCGCCGCGGCGGAGGTCGAGTGGTTCGTCTCCGGGGAGAAGTCACTCAGCCGCCTGCACGCACACAAGATCCACGTGTGGGACGCCTTCGCCAGGCTCATGAAAGGCGTACCTGTGCCGGAGTTGGTGGTCGACACGGCCTACGGGTACCGCTGGCGCAGGCACTTCGGCCGTGACCAGCTGAGGGAGGCGGTCAACACCCTAGCCGAGGAGCCCACCAGCCGGCGGGTGGTCGTGGCCGCGTGGGACCCGGGCGCGGACGGCATGAGGGCGGAGCAGTTGGCCACCCCCTGCCCGTTCGGGTTCAGCCTGTCGACGTCGCGGACACCGGGGGGGTACGAAATTCGGCGCCGGCGAGCGCGCGTCACCACGACGCTTCATCCGGGAAATAACCCCGTTGGCACGGACCCGGAGCGCCCGCCGGCGCTCGAACTTGCTTCCCCAGAACGCCGCATGCTCAACTCGTCCCTGTGGATCCGGTCGAGCGACGTGTTCGTCGGCCTGCCCTACGACGTTATGGGACACGCGATGCTGATGGGCCTGCTGGCCGCGGAGCTCGACATGCGACCGGGGTGGCTCAACGTGTCGCTCGCCCACCCGCACCTGTACGACGTCCACAGGGACATGGCGGCGGAGGGACTCGAGCACGTCGCCCTGAGGGGCACGACAACGCCGCGCGTCGTTGTGCCCCACTTGACCCTGAGCGAGGTCGAGGAGACCCCGGGCGTGCTGGTCGTGTGGTACGAGAAGGCGCAGAGCATGACGGAGTGGCCCGCCTTCAACCCGAGACCGGAGGTAGTGAACTGTCTCCGAAGAAGAGGAGTATAGTAAATGTCGATAAACAAGTGGGACGAAAGATTCTGTTCACTGGCCGCCCAGGTCGCCGTCTGGTCTAAGGACCCCGAGAGGCGGGTGGGCGCGGTGCTCGTGGACGCCAAGCGCCGCGTCGTGGGGGTAGGGTTCAACGGGTTCCCGCGCGGGATGGTTGACACGGATGGCCGACTCGCTCACCCCGGGAATCGCCTCTTGATGACGGTCCACGCTGAGGTGAACGCCATCCTCAACTCGGCCTGGACCGAGGGGTCTACACTCTACTGCACCTCCTTCCCCTGCGCCGGGTGCGCGGGAATCATCATCCAGGCGGGTATCATCCGCGTGGTCAGCATGCCGCTGGACCTGGACCCTAAGAGTAGCAGCTGGAGCACCTCGTGGGAGTTCGCCAAGGACATGATGATGGAAGCCGGCGTGCGGGTGAACGAGATATAATGAAGCCCCTAGAGAAGTCCCTGTGGCAGTGGCTCGCCGGGGCCCGCGGGGTAAGCGTCCACCTTGAGCGGGTAGAGAACTCGCTCTCCAGGTCCACGCCGGACGTGAACGCTTCGGTCGGCCGCGGCGGCTTCTGGATAGAGCTCAAGACCGCGACGGAGCCGGTCAGGAAGGAGACGCCTATCGCCGTCAAGTTTCAGCGCGGACAGGTGGGTTGGCTCCGCCGACGCTGGGACGTAGACCGCGGCTCCTGGGTGCTGGTGCAGGTCGGGAGGCTGAGGTACCTCGTCCCGGGGTACTACGCGCCCGAGCTGGAGGTCGGCGTGACCGCGGCCCGCCTCGTCAAGCTGAGCCTGACAACGCAGGAAGCAGATCCCCACGAAGTGCTACGCGTCGCGTCTGAGAATCTAGGACAATGAGGAATTCCAACTATTTTTGCGTTTGGGCTTCCAATCCTACTGTTCTAGGTATATAATTCTCATATGCTTAACGAATCGCATAGGAGCAAGGCAATGAACAAGCGCGACGCACAGAGCCACGTTGACGGGAACAGGAAGGCGGCCAAGATCGCACGCGACGCCGGACACGTCGGCACAGCGAACTTCCGCGAGCGCCTCGCCAACGCGATCGAGCGCGAGCACAACCTGAAGGGAAGCAAGTAAGTGGGCAAGTTCCGAGAGCTGATGAGGAACATCTCCAAGACCAACATGAAGGTTAATCCTATCCACGATCCTGCTAACGGAGAAGCCGCTGAGCTGATCTACGAGGATCTCCAGGACTACAGCAAGGCCGACCTAGTTCACATGGTCGCCGAGGCGATGAGTCAGCAGGACCTCGACGAATTCATGAAGGAGCACTTAGAAGCTAATGAGCTATGACATAAACCGGCTTGGCCCAACAGCCAAAAAGCTTTATGGGCAGGGGCTTGTGTGGTTAGACGATATTTCTACATCGCCCGTGTTGTGCGGCATGGCTTCAGACGGTACGCGTGTGCTGTTGGGTGCTGTCCATGATGCCCCCGCCGTTGCACTGACTGAAGAGTATTTGAAAGACCACCCCACCCCTGATACTTGGTAGCCCCCCTCAGCCCGGGCGGGAGAAACCCCCGTCAGGGGCAAGCTTCTGGTTAAACCCACAGGCCCCAAATAAAAAGGATGGCAGTAAGATGGCTACTGTTAGAGAGCTGCTGAAAGAGTACAACGACACGGCACGCCGCCGCGGGATCCGTAAGGGTCACGCCCGCGAGCTCAAGAGCTGGAAGAGACCTAAGATCGAGCTAGAGTCGCTGGTGGCGCAGCTGAGGCGCGAGCGCGCGGAGTGGGAGATGGACGGCGAGAAGCTGACGATCGGCAGGGTAGCCGAGGACGCGCTCGTGGAGGTCGTGGGTGAGGACGAGGACGGCAACGAGCTGGGTCACCCGTACGAGGACATCCTCGCGATCGTCCGCAGGTTCTTCCCCCAGGCCGAGACGACCGCGCGTTCCCTTGCGTGGTACGCCTCCAAGATGCGGTGCGCCGGCACCCACGTCCCCTACCGCCCGCGTGCGCGGAGGTCCAGTTGAATATCCGTTCGCCAAAAGCAGTAGCCGAGACTCTTAGTAGCATCGATCGGTGGATACGAAACCGGCAACGATGCGGCTTGAGTATCGGTACTCTGCTCCACGCTCGCAAGTACCTAGTCGAGTACCATCAAGTCTGTGCTCGTGTCGCCACTCACCCTTGGGAGGACGGTGAGCTCATCTTACATCGAGCCGCGTCGGTTGGCTGCAATCTAGCTACGACTGAGGCTCGCTATTCTGAGGAGGGAGAGTCAGATATCCTACTGCTAACCACTCCTCTTCCCGAAGACTTCAGGTTTACCCACTTCCTACACGGAGGCTCCAAATGACTCTAAACTGGTACAAGGAGAACGAGAAGGACTACGAAGGTGTCATCTATTTGGGGCAGACAAAGGGGCATACGCCGATCCTACGATCGTCGGTCCCGAGTCCGTTCCCCGGCCGGGATTGCCAGTACAAGGTCATGTACATCGACAGGACAAACTGGCGTAGCGCGGACATCATCGTGAGGACCCTGTTCGGTGGCTAAGAACATCGGCGACGTGGCCCGCGACGCGCTCGCGGCCGGCGCCTCCGACGAGGAGGCGCTCGCCGCGGTGCTGCGGGAGTTCCCGGACGCGAGGACGAAGATCGCCTCCATCAAGTGGTACAGGAGCCAGCTCCGCAGGCAGGCCAAGCGCGGGGAGAGGGAGGTCGGCGGCGAGGGTGAGTCCAGGAGGAGGGCGTCGGGCGGCACCAGCAGCGGCAAGAGGGGGATGACGTCCGAGCTCGCCGCGAGGCTCCGCGAGAACGCGACGAGGAGGCGGGACGAAAAGCACGCGAAGCACATGAAAGATCAAGGGGATAGGGAGAAGGCGAAGGGCCCGGTGCCGGACCGGGCCGACATGATCCTGTCTGCCGCCCGCCGCTACAAAAGGGAGCACGGGACCTGGCCGGCCCCGTCGGACCTGAACATATAAGGGAGGATGATATGAACGCGCTGAGGATGATGGGGGACATGGACCGCCGCGGAGCGTACAGGCGACCCGCCCTCCCCTTGGGGGAGGTGGTCTCGCTGATGGTAGAGGAACTCCGCGGACTGAGCGACTGCCCGGAGTTCCGGGAGACGAAAATCTACGTGCCGAGACGCGCAGAAGATCGCGTGACGCCTGACCTACGACAGACAGGCGATCCCCGGAGGCTGTTCTGCAAGTAGCCTACAGGGCTACGTACTACGGGGACTCCGTGGCCAGCTTAAATCAAAGAGTTTACACGACAGTGAAGGACCGGGCCAACCGGATGGTGCCCCGAGTGTGGGCGCCCCGATCTCGCTGTGACGTGCGCGCGACGTAGAAAAGCTTTGACCCAACGGGCAGCAAGATGGGCACCGCGAAGGTTGTGCTGCCTGTGCCCTCCCACGAATCGGACGGGTCAAGTTGGTGTCTGTCCCTCTCCCACAGTCTCACCCTGCGCCCGTCTCCGGGCTGCGCGTAGAGGGTGCAGGTGACCTCTTGGATTTGGCCGGCGCCCTTCTGCCTGGCTAGCTCATCGGCGCTGCTCGGGTCAGGCTGCTGGTCTCTTGAGGGGATGCCGCCAAACATGCCGATCCAGAAGGATGCGTACAGCAGATACAGCGGGGGCTGCGCATCGTCAACAGGTTGCGGGTAACCAGACCCTCACCAACCGGAAACTCAACCGTCGAGGATGATGTTGCCTCCATCATCCCTGCGCGGCTTCCAGGCTGCCTCTTGCTCTGTCCAATGTATCTGGTCTGAGCGCACAACTACGTCTTCTAGCCTTACAACTTGCATTGATTCACCAATTCCATACGATTACGCCGAACCTCTTGACGTTGATTGCTATGGGCAGCGCCCACACCATGAACGTCTCGAGCCACGTGAGCGGACGCCCCGCCGCCTCCGTGATCAGGTGCTCGACGCCCTTGAAGGCCACCCAGTAGCCGACGCCCTTGGCCATCTCGTCGAGAACCTTCTCCTCGCTGTCCAGGCCCCCCGGCTGCGCGGCGATGCCGGCAGCGTAGGTGCCCAGGTACAGGTGGTGCGGGATCTCTTCGGGCCTTATGTTCAGCCCGCCGCTACCCGCCGAGGCGCAGCCGACCGAGGCCGTCAGGAGTAGTCCCGCACCAAGGAGAAGTAGAGTCTGGTTCTTCATCTACCGAGACGGCGGCGAGGCGTTGACCTTCCGGACGGCGTTGCCGCCGACGGCCTTCATCCCCTCGATGAGCCCGATGCCGGCAGCGAGGGACGCGAACGCGTTGCCTCCTTCGGGCACAGGCACCCCGATCTGTCTGGCGAGTTCTACCGCAGCCGCGAGGATAACGCCCATGACGATCGTGGCGATGGGGTTGGCGAACGACTTGCTGAAGTTCCGCAGAAGGGTGATGACCAGCGGGAGCGCGATCATCAGATAAGGGTTTATCTGCAGGGCGCTTGTGGCCGCCTCGACGGCGGCCTCAGCGGCAGGAGCAGCGTCCTGGGCCAGGCCGACATCGACGGGGACCACCAGCAGGATCAGGACGACGACGAGCATGCGAAGCAGTTTCACGACTACCTCCTTTGGGGAGTGACCGCTAGGCCACAAGGGAAGAGGCGACCGCGGTCAGCCGCCTCTGAATCCGCCCGAACGGCGGGGCGCTACCTGACGCATAGCCAGGGCGCTGGAGAGTGGGGTTCCGAGCGCTCGCGGAGTCGAACGCCGACCAGCCCGGGGTGAACAGGTAGAGGAGACCGGGGCGGCCGTCTGCGTGCGCTTGGGAAAGAGCGTTGCCGAAGTACGCCGCCTCGGCCCCCTCAGCGGCCCTCTGGGAATCCGCGGAGTCGCCCATACCTGATAGTCCTGCTAGGCGTAGCCGTACTCCTCTGGTGACCTTGTAGCGCCTCGTGGCGTGCCCCCAGCCATCGAAGACTAACCACTCGGAGCCGGCCGGGACAGCTTCGCCAGGGTTGACGTGGATCTCGTCGAGGCCGGCTCGGAGGACCCCGGGCGTGGCTATCTGAATCGCGGCGGTGAACAGGTTTGGCGGAGGTTCGAGCGGCCCACCATAGGGCTCTGTCCCGTCGACGAAGATCGCGTCGGGATAGCGCTCCACGGTCTGGGCCCACAGATCGATCCATGCGTCGCGCATCCGTGGGTCTTGGTTAGAGAACCAAGTCGTGAACCACTCGCGCCAGAGCGTGCGCGCGCCGGCGATCTTGACTGCTGGGATGAACGGCTCGAGGCCCTCGCGCTCGCGGGCGTACTGACGGCGACAGTCGGGGAACATGGGTCCGTAGATCACCGCCTTCGCGCCGGCGTCAATGATCTGCCCCACCACGGCGTCTAGCATCCGCCATGCCCACGGCTTTAGCCTTCGGAAGTCGTTCGCCCTCCAGATGGTCGGGCGCTTCCGGAGGGCCTTCGGCTGGATCGGCGGGATCTCGATGGTCGAGAACGGTGCGAGGTTGAAGCCGATGGCGGTCGCGCCTCTGCCGAGGATGGAGGCTAGTATATCCCCCTGCAGTCTCCTCCGGTACGCGGTCAGCTCCTGAATGTAGGGGCCGTGGAGTATCATGTGTTAACCGCCATGCGGATCTCCCGCAGCTGCGAGAGGATCTCTTGGTAGCGTTCGGACTCGATCTCTAGGTGATCGTCGAGCCGGCGCTCGAGGGCCTGCACCGCGGCCCTGTTGAGCGAGGCCTGGTTCCCGTTCGAGATGACCGTGTCTCCGATCCGCGTCTCCCCCCAGACGCGGCCTACGAGCAGCATCAGCGCCGCGACCACGACCGAGAGGAGGAGCTTCGACCAGTCGACCGACCTGAACTCTTCTGTCACTTTGCCCACGATCGTCCCTGTTTATATGGTGAATAAGTACTCGTCGCCGGGGTAGATGCCGGCGACGTCGTCGAACGTGGCCTGCGTCACGTCCGAGACGTTAGTCACGATGATGTCCGTCCAGCCTGCGAACGGCACCACCTCTGTCGCGCCGCCGGCCATCGATGCGTCTATGGTCGCGACCCCGCTCGACTCGGTTGCCTCCGCCACGACGGCGCCCCCGGAGTCGCGGATCTTCGCCTTGAACCCGGTCGGCAGGTCGCGCACGACGACGTCCTTGTTCCTCATGACTATGAAGTCGTCCCACTCGGCGGAGACGCTGGTCCCCGTGCCCGTGCGGACGCCGCCCTCGCCCGTGCCGAGCCAGTTCCCGTCGGTCGCGGCAACGGTGGCGATCGGGCCGCCGGTGCGCTTCTGCGCCCAGCCGTCCTGGACGTTGTCGGCGAGGAAGAACTGGACGTCCCACTCGTCGTTATCGTTGATCGTGATCCCGCTCGATACGGCGACGGGCCCTACGAAGCCGCCCCCGGTCCAGCGCCAGATCCTGAGGAGGTTCTGGAAGGTGGCGAGCTGGAGCATGTAGCCGCCGTTGGGGTCATCCCACTTGCCGGCGAGCGCGATGGGCACGCTGTCGTCGCCCGATCGGCAGAAGCATTGGACGAACATCGTGTCGAGGAGGCTCGGCAAATTCTTGATCGCCGTTATGTCCGTCCCCGTCGGGGTGCCCTGCAGCTCGTTCGAAACGATCGTGGGCGCTACGCCCTGGTACGTGGTCCAGCCGGCTCCGTGGGCGCCGTCGGCGCGGTCGAAGTTGTCGGAGTCGAAGAGGCCCTCGACGACGCGGCTGAGGCCGAGCTCTACTAGGCGCTCCGTGTATTCAAGCCAGCAGTCGCCCACCTCGACGTCGCCCACGGTGTCGCCCGCCACGGCGACGTTGCGCGACAGGAGGAGGATGACCTTGTCCCCGGCGACGCCGCCGTCGAAGTTGGCGAGGTTGACGACGAAGGTCCCTTGGTTGTCGATCGTGCCCGGCACCACCACGACGCCCTCGTTGTCGGTGTCGTAGCTGTCGGCGGCCGTCGGGTCCTCGTCCGACGTGGCCATGACGGCGACCGTGATCCCTAGCGATCCGGTGGCGGCTGCTGCCCGGAAGACTCCTTTCAACCTTCGTACGGGGTCGCCGTCAAAGTCGATTGGTAGCACGAGATCCCAGGAGGCGAACTCCTCGGTGGTGTCGTCGAAGGCCAGGACGCGTGGCCAGCCCGCGGCGCTCGTGATGACCGCCGGCACGTTCACCTCGAGCAGCTCAGCCGCGGCGATAGCGAGCGGGATCGTCCGTATGGGCGTGGGGAGGGACGTCCACTTCATGAGCCCGGGCTCGCTCGTGTCCGGCACGAGGCGCGAGTCGCCGAAGACGGGCGGCGGCAGCAGACCCAGCGTCTCGACCCCCATCGCGACCAGCAGGTTCCCGGGCGTGTACTCCTTGAACCCGGTCCCGCCGAACACGACTCGCAGCGGGGCCTCGATCGTGTATGGGACTATCCTGTCGAAGGCCGGCTTGCCGAACGTGACCTGCTGCTCGGCCGTGACCCCGTCGTGCTTCATCGCCACGCGGTTGCCGATGTAACTCCGCTCCGGCCCCCGGTTGCTGGAGGTGTCGTTGGCGTAGCTGAAGGTCTCGACGAAGCTCACGCCGTCGACCGGGTCCACCGTGAAGGCGTGCGCCTCCTGCGTGTTGGCCGACGCGCTCGCCGGCCGCTCGCGGAACGCGATCGCGCTGTCGGAGAAGAAGCACAGGGAGACGCCGTCCATCTTCGAGGTCGACAGGGCGAGGGTGTCCTCGACGTCGAGGGTGAGCGCGCCGCCGGCGACGTCGATCACCGCGTACCGAACATTGGAAGCATCGGTGCGCGCTACCATGAACAGGCGGGCGTCGTCCTCGTCGATGTCCAGGCTGAGGTAGCTACCGGTTACCACCTGAGTGTCGGAGATCGAGGGCGCGGTCGGGTCGCTGATGTCGATCGAGACCACGTCGGATCCGACGCCCGTCGCGTACAGGAACAGCCCGTCGGACGAGGGGACGCAGGAGTCGGCGGACGACAGCCCCGTGGCGAACTCGTTGTCCAGCGTCGGGTTGGCCGGGTCGCTCACGTCGAAGACGAAGATCGAGCCGCCGCCGGTTTCCGGCCAGTACACGTAGTTGCCGACCCAGGCGCCCTCGGTGTGGATGTTGTTGTCGGTTATGCCTGAGAAGACTACGCTCCCGAGGAATCCGGTGAGGAGGCTCACGACGATGAAGATCGGGTTCGCGCCGTCACGCTCTATGAGGCAGGCCGCCGTGTTGTCCGGCTTGACGATGATGGACTTCTTGAAGCTCGACGTGTTCACCTCGTTCCAGGTGAATATGGTCGACGGCGAGGCCTCCGGTTTGTCGTCGGCGTCGATCGCGCGCATCTCCAGGTGAGACTTCCGCGGCGTGGCGACCGGCCCGCGACCCGCCTCTATCACGTGGCCGCCCTGACCGAAGCTCTGGTGCGTGATGCTGATGGCGACCCCGTCGACGCCCCCCGTCAGCGAGTCCGACAGGGCTCCCTGGAACCACTGGGCGGGGATCTCCACGGGGTCGTGGATGAGCACGCCGGGCGTGGGGAGCACGCGGACGAGCCCGGGCGTCGCCTCGATCTGCATGGGTATGGTCCTGGGCGGGAGCTTGCGGCGGTACTCGCTCTGCCAGGAGCCGTCGAGGAACCCGTCGACCGCCGTGATGGTGTGCCAGAGCTCGCGCACCCCGGGGGAGACGACGGTCTCGACGTTCATGATGAAGAAGGTCCCCTCGTCGATGCCGAGGTTCGGCAGGTCGACGGTCACCTGCTGGCCGATGTCGAAGCCCGAGACGCGGGTCATGGCCGTGAACCTCTGGCGGATCTGCTTCCGCTGCAGGAGGATGCCCTCGGCCTTGACCTCTGCCTGGTTGGCCGACCTGATCTCGGAGTCCTCCACGACGTCGTGGTAGATGCCCGAGCCGCCCTCGACCGCCGCGCGCGCCGAGATCTCGGTGGTGTCGCGGGCTGTGAAGAGGATGGGCAGCTCGGGGTTGCCGCCGACCACGGTGATGGTGTTGGCGTACCCGGTGCGGTCGGGCTGGATGGTAGGCGCCGGGCTGTTCAGCTCGAGGTTCCGAGCGTTGAGCTCGGCGGGCGCCGCCGTCGCGCTCTGGACGTCGATGGTTAGGACCTTCGACGGCGACACGAGCCAGCTGCGTCCGTCGCTCTCGAGGGCGCAGAGGATGTCGAGAGCCTCCGCCACGGTCTCCCCGTTGAACGTGATTGTCTGGACGGAGCCAGCGAGCACCGACAGCGTGATGCCCTCACCGTCGAGGAAGTCCGTGTTGATGTCGGTGACGATGGTCGCGAAGGCGGTGGCCGTGTAGGCCCTCCAGATCCTGCGCTTGTTCAGCCGCAGCTCCCAGGAGGCGACGTCGATCTGGTAGAACGTCAGCTGCTTCGCGGAGTCGGGTCCCCTGAAGTTGCGCGGCCTGCCGTTGATTATGCCGCCGAACCTGTCGACGCCGTCCTCCTTAACTAGGACCTCCATGCCGTCGGTGGGCACGAAGCCGTCGGGGGTGTCCGCGAGGGTGAACCCCGCGTTGCCCTGGCTGTTTATGTCCCGGCTGTACGACAGGCGGTTGTCGCGGTCGATCAGCTTTGACCGGTCGACGCCGTCGATGGTGACGGTAATGTCAGCCATCAGGCTAACCCCAACTTACGCAGGATCTCTGGCGTTAGCTTCACCACCTTTCGCGTGATCGTCTCGCCGTCGAGTTCGAGGTTCAGGACGATTGACCCGCCACCGCCGAGGCCGCCCCCAGCCGCCTGGGTGAAGCGTGATTCAGAGGAAGAGGTGGACTGTAGTCTGTTCGCTCCGAGGCTGCGCATCAGGCGCTCGACGCCGCGGCCCTCCTGCTGCCATATTTGACCCGTGCCAACCGCGGCCTGCTGGTGACTCTCGCCGAGCTGGGCGGCCGCCTCCGAGCCGCGCCGCTCGATGTCGAGTATGGAGGAGCCGCCAACGGTCTGCCGCCGGGCCTCTTCCCAAGAGGTTATGGTGGTGTTCGCCGCGTTAGACCAGGCCCGCGCCGCCCGAGCCCCGGCCCTCTCAGCGGCCTCGGCCATCTTTCGCTGGTTGTCCCTGAACGCTTTTCGCTCCGCGATCATTATCTGTCGCGCCGCTACGAAGGCGGCCCGGATCTCCTGCCGCCTCAGCTTCATCTGACCCTTAACCCACGCCGCCTTGTCCTTCTCACTTAGGCCCAGGTCGTCGGCCTGCGCCCTGAACAGATCACGCTGGGTCTTGTTAAACGCCCTTTGATCCGCGGCCTGCTTGGCGAGCATCGCCTCGAAGACCCGCGTGGCCTGCGCACCCGACAGCCCCATCGCCTTTACGAGGTCCCACAGTTCCTGTTCGGACTTAGCCTTGAACTCCTCGAAGCTGACGCCCGCCTCTTCGGCCCACAGCCGCCACGCGGATTTGTTGTCTTCCACCGCGGCCTGCAGTCCGTCGAACGTGACGCCCAGGGATTCGAGCCAGCCGATGAGCTCATGGGTACCCGCCACGCCCGAGGCCATCAGCGCCTCGATGACCGGTTGCAGGGCGATCGAGGCGGCCTCGGTGTCGCCCAGCCGCGTGATGATGTCGCTCATGGCGGACTGGAAGTCCATCGCAGAGCCGCCGGCCGCGTCGAACGACGGCACCAGGGCCAGCATCGAGTCGGTCATCGAGGAGACAGCCTGCCCGAGCGAGATGAACCCCTCGTCGACGGACGACAGGATCTCGTGAACGCGCTTCACCCACTCATCGAGCTGCGCCTCCGTGGTAATCGTCGCCTCCTCGATGACCTTAGACAGCAGGAGACGGAAGGCGGCCGAGATGTCTCCGGTGTTCTTGGCCAGATCATCGATCGCCTTTGCCATCCCCTCTGACAGTACGATGCTGAACTGCTCTGCGAGATGGTCAGCGGCGTTAGCCTTCTTGAACAGCCCCCGCACTAGACTCTCTAGGGCGTCGATCAGCGGACCAGCGAGGGCGCCGAGTCCTGGTATCACCGCGTTGAACGCGGCGCCGAGTGTGCTCTTGAGCGCGCCCGTGATCGTGCTCAGCGCGCCCTCGATGCCGCCCGTGAACAGGCTCCCCACCGCCGCGGTCAGGCCGCCCACGAGTTGGTCTAGCCCGTCGGTCAGGGCGTCAGAGAAGGTGTCGAGGATGCCCCCGACCTTGGGGGCCTCGCTTTCTAGCCCGGAGAAGAAGTCCGTAGTGGCGCCCCCGAGGTCGTTCACCGCGTCCTCGGTGTCGCCGAGGCTGGACGTCCAGCCCTCCTGCCACTCCTTCATCCGCTCGGCCTGGAGGCGCTCTAAGGCCTCCTCGTACCGTCCGAGGGCCGCCAGCGTGTTCGTGTCGAGCTCGGCGCCCTGGTCTGTCAGCGCCTGAGCGATGAGGTCGAGCTGCTCGCGGACGTCTGGGCCGAGCAGGCCCAGGTCCCCGTACTTCTCGACGAGCTCGTCGACCTTGTCCACCATCTGGGAGGTCGGCACGAGGCCAGTCTCGAAGGCTTTGACGAGCTCGAGCACCTCGGCCTTGGCGTTGGCCGCCGTGACGAACCCGAGCTTGCTGATGAGCTGCTCGAGCTCGTCTATCTCGGCGGCTGCTAGTCCAGCGGCGTCGGCGACCTCGTCTATGGCTGGTGCTAGTTTATCCTCGGCTGCTGCCGCGGCGGCGAGCTCGGCCTCGGCCATCTCGCCGAGCTTCTCCCGCAGCGCGTCGCCCTCGGATGTGCCCTCGGCGAACTCTTTGAAGAGCGCCTTCAGGATGTCCTCGTAGCTCTCGCCGGCGGCGATGCCCTTGGATATCTCGGCGGTGATCGCGGGGAAGGACTCGCGGAAGGAGTCGGCGAGCTCGTTGACCGCCGGTATGTTGTCCGTGAGCGAGCCCCTGATCTCCTCGAAGCTTCCTACTGCACCCGCGGCCCAGTTCTCAAGTAGACCGCCCTCCTTCGAGACGAAGGATGTTATCGCCAGGGCGGCCGCGGCCAGAGCGATGACGAGGCCGACCGGTCCGAGCAGGGAGGCCCCGATCGCCTTGATCATAGTGATGGTAGCCGCACCACCCACGGCGAGCGCGGCCCCAGGGGCGAGGGCCGCGGCGATCGCACCCGCGGCGGAGAGGAGGCCGCCCAGTACGAGGAGCACGGGGCCGGCGGCCGCGGCGATGGCGGCGAGCGCGACGGCGATCGCCTGAACCGGGAAGGGCAGCGCCGCGAATCCCTCGGCGAGCGCGGTCACCGCCGAGATGATGCCGTTGAACAGCGGCATGGCCGCGAGCAGGGAGTCTGCCAGCACGCCGCCCAGGGTGATGGCCGCGTCGAACAGGCCGTCCTTCAGGAGGCCCATCTTGGCCGAGAACGACTCGAGCTGGTTGTCGGCGACCTCCTGGGTCGTGCCGCCCGCGGACCTGAGGTCCGCCTCGTACTGGCGGATGGCCTCGCTCGACCCGAGCAGCGGGAGGATCACGCCCTGGACCCTGGCCGCGAAGCCGAGTTGCTCGAGGGACGCGGTGCGGGTCTTGTCTGACATCCCGCCCAGGGCGCCCTCTAGGTCCTCGACGATGTCGGCGATGTTCCGCATCTTGTCGTTGGCGTCGAAGACCGATATGCCCAGCTCGTCGTAGGCGTCCTTGTTACTGATGGCCGCGCTGGACATCAGGCGCAGGATGCGGGACAGGCCCGTGCCGGCCACCTGCCCCTTGACGCCCTGATCCGCGAAGGCCGCCAGGACGGCGACGCCCTCCTCCACGTCCTTGCCGAACGACTTCAGCGCGGCGCCTGCCTCACTCGTGAGGGCCTCGGAGAACTCCTGGACGGTGGCGTTCGCTATGGTGTTGGCCTTGACCAGCACGTCCGAGACGCGGACCATGTTCTGCATATTCGCGACGGCGTCGTCGCGTATGGCCAGGCCGAGCGCCGACTGGGCATCGGTCAGTAGGTCCGTCGCAATCGCCATGTCGAACATGCCCGCCTGGGCGAACGCGGCGACGGTCGGGAGGACGGCTATGGAGGACTCTGCGTCGAGGCCGGCGGAGGCCAGGAAGAAGTAGGACTCTGCCGCCTGCTTGGCGGAGAACACCGTCGTCTTGGCCATCTCCCGGGCGGCGACGGCCATCTCGTTTTTGAGGGAGTCGGATACGTCCCCCATGATGGCGAGGGACTTGTTCATCGACGAGTCGAAGTCGGCGAAGGTCTTGATCGCGAGCCCGCCGATGGCGACGATGGGGAGCGTGACGGAGCGCGTCAGCGAGCTCCCTACGTTAGAGAGCTGTCGCCCGGAGTCCTGCAGGCTCTTACCTAGAGCCTTCCACTGCTTCTCTGCTTTGGCGGCGGCCTGCTCCCACTCCTTGGTCTTGCGCTTGGCCCTGTCGACGTCGCTGTCGAATCGCCCCTTATCTACGGTAAGGTCGAGTACAGCCTCGCCCAGGGACTCACCCACCGGGGTCTTCCTCGACCCGCACTATCTCGACCCCGATCCCAAACGCAGCAATCTCCGAGATCGCCTCCTCGAGGGTCGCGGCCTGAACCTCCGGCGAGCTCTGACGGCGACGCTTCCCACGTGCCTGGCGCTCCAGGTCACGTAGGTGCTGCTTGCGCATGTGATCCCTCTTGAATACGCCTGCGGCCGCTCTGTCCGTCAGGGCGTTCAAACGTTCTTGCGCTTCCAGGGAGTTGGCGAGGTCGACCCACTTGACGACCCTGCCCATGGGCATTCCTTCCCAGGTCAGTCCCCCTCCTGGGTCTCCGAAGAATCGCTGGCATCGGGCACAGAGCTCAAGCCAGGTTCGCTCGCCCTCTGCATAGTCCTCTCCTGCGAGGCGAGCGCGTTGAAAAAATTGTTGATCTTGAGGTAGCTACCGGGGGTAAGGTTGGCCGCGGCCTCGTCAGTCAGGTCGATCAGGATCATGTGCGCGGACTCGACGATGAGATCCTGCAGCCCCTTGAGCAGCTTGGCCTGGCCCTTGCCGGGCTTCGACGCTTCGGCGGCACGGTCTATCATCGTCTGACCGATGGAGATCTGCCGGCCGAACTGCTTGAAGGTGAGTTCCTCTGCGACCCTCATCTTGAAGTTGCCCTCGGGCAGCTTCACGGTGGGGCGCTCCGGTGCGCCTGTGAGGTCCAGTACTTGTAGCTCGTTCTCGGCCATGAGTTTATCCTCTACGCCTTGTGTTCGACATACTCGATGCCGAACTGTTTGAGTTTCCTTACGAGGGCGGCCCGTTTCTGGGCCGCCTCCCTAAGTTCGAACCGTTCCTCCCGGATCACCTTCTTGTGTTCGGCGATCCGATCGTCTAGCTGGGCGAGTTGCCTACGCGATGGCGGCGACAAGACGACCGGCCGGATTCGACTGGCCCTCGTCGTAGATCACCCTGAAGGCGAGTTCCGCCAGCACGGGATCACCCTTCACGTGGCTGAGCTCGCGCGAGCCGTCCTCCACGACGCGCGGTAGCTCGTACTGCAGGTTGCCCCCGCTGAACTGCGGGGACTTGCCGGTGCCACGCACGAGGATGGCGATCTCGTTGATGTCCAGCCCGACGTCGAGCTGGATGTGGTCGATCGGCGAGGCTGTCGTCACGACGTTCTGGTTGAGGGCGAGGCGCATCTGCGCCAGCGTCATGTCGGCCAGGCTGACCGTGACGCTCACGTCCGCCTCGGTGATGAACGCCTTGCGTGGGTACGGCGAGGCCAGTCCTCGCCAGAAGTTCACGCTCTTGTCAAGGGCGACAGTGACGCCGTCGTCGGAGTAGTTGTGCGCCCCCGACGTGCCGATCAGCGCCCAGTTACCGGCTGGCGCTGCGCTGATTACGGGGAAGGCCTCCCCAACGGGAGCCCAGTACAAGGACAGTGGACCGTTAACAATTTCAAGCTCGGGCATCGCTATGGAACCTCCAGTATATCGGCTAGGATCGTGAAGCTCTGCGACACTGCGGGCCACACGAGATCCGGGTCGACCGACGAGATCGGTCCTCCGGTCGGGTTGATATGATGGATCAGCACGTTGTCGTGCGTCTCCCTTGACAGCAGAGTAAACCGCTGAGTAACTGCCCTACGAAGTTCATCTGCCTCGAAGTCCGTCTCGCCATAACACAGGGCGTCTATGGTTATATTGACTACAGGCATAGTGTCAGCCTTGCCTGTACCGCCTGCCATACGGAGTACGAGAATCTTCGGAGGTTCACGCGTGTCGGCTGCCTCAATAACTTCACGCCGGATCTTGTTGATGTAGATCCGGTCGTCTATGAGGTCGGTAATCGTGGACTCCGCCAGCACTAGCGTACGGAGCGCCTCCATAGCGTCACGCAATGGTGAAGGCCTTCCTTACCCTACCGGCGAGCTTCGGGTATTCGACCTGCGCGGCAGGCCTCAGGAAGGGGTAGGCCGGCGCGTCAACGACCCGACCCAGTTTGTCTTTGCCCTGGAAGCCCAGCTCGAGGCGCCTGGCGTGGACCAGCTGTGCGCCCCAGCGACCGGTCACGCCCTTGCGCGTTCTCTCGGCCTGCCGGATGATCTTGATCCCGCGCTCGGTCTCGCCGCTGTGACTCTCGAACCGGCCGCTGCCCCTCGCTCCTGCGCTGTGGTTGGACCTGGCGAGGATGATGGCGGCGGACATGGTCGCGTCGATGGCGAGCCGAGAGGCTAGGTCGGCCTTACGCTTCACAGCGTCGCCTTTCCAGTTCACCCTACTCTTAGCCATCTACCTGTGCCTCTTAAGCATGAGCAAGAAGTGGGAGGCCCTTGATCCTGAGCCGCCCTTGCGGATTTTCGCTTCGACGAGCATGGGGCCGTCTAACTGCATTACGCCTAGGCGGTCACGTATGACCAACCTGTCCTGTTCCTGTATGTCCGCGCCGACCGGTATGTTGGCGCGTAGGTCCTCTATGATGGCCGACTTGCCGGAGTCGTCCGCGTCTCTCCTGACCTTTGACCAGGCGCGACAGGGTACAGCATTACTCCCACCGGCGATCTCGACAAAGACAGCCTTCGCAGGTCCACCCCATTTATTCGACCCGACGGTCGGGTCACGGGACACAGTGGCCCGCATAGTCATGGTGGATCTAACGCTCATGTCATGCGAAAGGAGATCTTCCCTCCCTGACCTGAGTGAGCAGCTCACGCCGCCGCGCCTTCCAGTCCTTTTGCTCGCCCATCCAGTCATCGCCGGATTTCTCTCGGTCGTAGGCTCGGAACTCGATGTCCACCTGGCTGAGGTCGAGGGCCACCCGGTCGCGGACTGCGGTGTCCACCTCTGGGGTGTACGTGATCTCGACCTCGTTGCCCCAGCAGAAGTTGCCGTTGTCGCCGCCCGTCAGGCGTAGGATGCGGTAGTCACCGACGACCCGGTAGTCGTTGGCCGACAGCGTGACCTGATCGGACGCGTGGCGGCGACGCTCCCCGATGGAGACGATCGCCGTGTGCCGGCGGTTCAGCGCGAGCCACTCCGAACTTGAGGGGAGCTTGACCTCCGTCTCGTCGTCGATGCCGCCGGCGGCGCGGTCGACCGCCCTGACGGCAGAGTCGAGGATGCGCTGCAGGGTAGTCTCGTCAAGGTCGGTCTCAACGCGCGCCCGCAGGTCGACTACCGTGACGGTCATCAGATCTGCACCGCCTCGACGGTGATGCCGGTATCCTCGTCCGTGGACACGTCGAGGTCCCCGTTCGAGTCGTTGTAGATGCCCGGGTCGAAAGGACCGGCCCATACCAGCCCAGTCGTCGCAGCGACTGCGATGGTCCGCTCCGCGATGGCGAGGCCGCCGACCGTGTTGGGGGTCACGACCGTGACGACAGCGGCACCGGCGCCAGTCTTCACGAAGTACAATAACACCCGTCCGTTATTGCGGACAATGTAGTTGTCCGCAGCAGCCATTGCCTGTGGAACAGATGCAGCTCCACCTGGCACAGCAGCCGTTGGGGCTAGCGTTACGTCTCCCATTTGTCACTCTCCTCCGATGACGTCCATGCAATTGTCAGGTGTTGTTCTTGAGGAGCGATCAATCCAGGATGGAGTCGTCCTCGTCCTCATCCTCGTCAGCGTCGTCTTCCTCCAGGCGCGCGGCCAGTTCGGCCTTGTTCCCGGACACGGATAGCTCCCGCGACCTGAGCAGGACCTTCATCTCCGCTGCGGTCCACCCTTCGTAATCCTTGTCGACCTCGTCGACCTCGACCTTCTC
>SDBV01001245.1_pt1 | contig 38313 bp, 30 predicted proteins | sample 2277081 | NCBI WGS metagenome assembly SDBV01 (sample SAMN10402039, study PRJNA504765) | marine sediment metagenome | isolation source: marine sediment core GS10_PC15, 223 cmbsf | place: Arctic Ocean: Southern Knipovich Ridge | collected 2010 | reverse complement strand
GATTCCGGTCCCCGATAATGTCGGGACAGGCAAGCCGGCTTGTCCCGATTTATCGGGGAATGACAACCAGTTAATATTTAATCATTTTTTAACCGGACACTACTGATTTAGCATTTCAAATTTAAAATGATAATTTTGTCCAGCCTCAGGTCGATACGACTCTTCGTTTAGACTCGCTTCGAGCGGATCCGCTGGGGCGGACATTGATAATTTTAAAATGAGTTTCTCCGTGCTCTCTGTGGTTCCCTTCCGCCTTGGGCGGATCTGCCTGGGGAGGAAAATGCATTATTTGTTTTAACAGGCAGGTTAATCCCCCGTATATAAAACACAAGCAGGGAACTCCACATAACAACGCTCAGGTAATTCATCAATATGGAGACTGCAAAATGATAAGGTATGCCAATTACAAAGCCTGCCATTGGAATCATTCTGAATGTTCCGGTTATAATAGTCAAAACGATGTTAATTACCACTACGGCTATAACCAATATGATATAAAACAGAAAAGCTGTTGGTTTATTTGTCAGGAAATTCCATGTGTCCCTGAAAGAATCAATAACCCCTTTTTTACCCACAACCAGGACTATTGCAGCATAAAAAGTAAATATTAAACCCCCGAAGACAATAATCAGACCTGAAAAAATAGCCAGTAAAGTAAAAAATGAAACTATAAAAGTAGAAAGCGTTGTTCCGGAACCGCTATAAGTATGTATTACAAAGAAACCTATAACAGTTAATATCCCAAAAACCATTACAATGCCGGTTATTACAAGAAGCGTAATAGAAAAAAGCCAGAGAAGAGGGGAAAATAAATTCTTAGCCTCTGCAAAAAAAGACGAAAAACTGAACCTGTACTGCGTGTCAATGGCAGAATTTCTCAAAACCCCTAATGTACCCCCAAACGCATACAGGATAATGACAGATGCTACAGTCAAATATAAAATAAATGCGACAAATATCAGGATTGCCAGTCGAAGATATTTTGACAGGATTTCCAATGGGTCAGAAATCAGCCCGTAAAGGATATCCTTTAAATACGGTAAATCCGCACCAACAACGGCGATTACTACAGCAATCGAGATTCCGGCAAAGAGCAACAGCCCGAAAAAATTAATAAAAGTGACAGCCACTTTAAGCAGTATTACCTGCCAGTTTCTGTGGGTAACATTAAATCCCTCTTTAATGCTTTCTATAATCATCCTTATCCCATAGTGTACTGTCTCTAACGCTTCTTTACTTTTTTTGAAGTGTCATTCCGGCTTGTCCGGAATCTTTCTCCTTTTAAATTAAGGATTCTCGACAAGCGAGAATGACAGAATTGTGTAAAGGTATTTCTGAGACAGTACACTAACTACATATACCCCAGAGACCTTAGTTTTTCCATAACCTCTTCCTTGTCCTGACCGCGCCCTGCCCTCTCAGGCGTATTCTCCAGATCCTGCTCCCAAGCAGGGATATCAGAGTTTTTATATGTAGTTCCCTTTGCTCCGAGTGAGCGATAGCCCTGTTTGTATAAAGAGCAAAAAGGAATACTATACATTCGTATAGTATTCCATATATCACGCTCCTTAAAGTGCAAAATAGCCTGGACCCTTTCATGGGAAGGATTATCCCTGTGACTGTAATACACCTCGTCTTTTCTTGCATCCTGCTCGTCCCACCTGATAGCAGTTGAAATTGCCTTAATTTTACTGTTTTCTATAAACGCATTCATGGCAACGGTTTTCATCAAATGGTTGCCCACGAATGACTCAGGTTCAAACGGAAATTCATCTTCATCAAAGCCGAGCCGGGCCAATTCATTCCTGTTCCGCTTATTCAGGCTGTTCACCTTAATCATATCCCCTATGTTTTTCGCATTATCGCTGACATTTGTGTTTTTTACGACTTCAACGTTTAAAGCCCATTCCTTCCTGAGGAGATTAACAATATCCCAAATCTCTTCAAATACATGTCCCTCGTCAATAAACATGCATCCGGGCATCTTAATTGAATGCTCTTTGCATGTCTCCCTGAACAGCCATGTTAATATTGTGCTGTCCTTTCCGCCTGTCCATGCAATAACAAGATTGTCTGAACCAAACCTGTCTATCGCCTGCCTGATTATTTGTTTTGACTGCACAATCTTTTCTTCAAGGGTTAAATTCATTAACTTCATTCTTTCATCATCTGTCATATTTTTATCCATTTCGAGGCTCTCACCCATTTTTTTATGATAAGGTATAAAAACATTAATAAGCAAGAATAAGACTATTTTTGGGGTAACCATTCAGTGAGAAGTGGCATTATATATCTCTAAAGAATGATTCCCGGCATTCATCCTTCGCAGTGCTACGGAGAACGGGAGTGGGAAAAACAAAAACCTTTGTCATCCTTCCCTGTTGTCATTCCGGCTTGTCCGGAATCCCTCTTCTATGCCACCCGTCACTGAATGGTTACTCTCTGACAGCCCTTTTAGATGTATTGACCGATACGCCCTTGAGGGTCGCCCCCCAGTTCTGCTTTCTCCGGAAAGCATGGGGGGTACTTTTTCACCTCCTTTTTTATGTTTATTTTCAACAACTTATATTATATTCCCGCAGACTTGAACTGATGTCCAATTAAAAATTTACATATGGATATTAAAAGAAAACATAGGTATGCAAGAATACTGCCAGAGGATTAGAGGAGTGAAAACAACTTATTTTGAAGCCTTTTTTGACTTAGCAAAAAGACTGCCCGGAGAGGTATTTTTTTTGCTTTGAGGTAAGGGGGTTTTTTTGTTTTGAAAATTATAGCATCTCTTAAAACTTAAACTCTTCAGGTAACTTTGATTCCATTTCTTTATATTCATCTTCTCTTATATGGTATATCGAACCTCTTCCTTTATAACCTATAAAATATTTTATCGTTTTTTCCTTTGAAAAAAACCAAACTCCTTTATATTTTAATTTAAAAACAATTGCAAATTTACCCCATATTTCTTCAAATTTCGCTTGAAAGTATTCTCCAATAAATTTATCAGTTATTTGTGGGTCAATACCACTTATTGTAAATATAGCTGGATGGTTAAAAATACCTTCACTGTGAATGGCATTTACTAATGCTCTTTCTTTAAACGGTTTTCCGAATATTTTTTTCTTAAAATCGAAATATCCCCAACTTAATCCAGTTATTTTCAATGGTTCCTCACCAACATTTTTAAAGATAAATAAAAATTTTACATCGATTTTGTCGCTGTCCACTCGTTTATGTTCAACCTTAACCTCTTCCAAAGCAACTGCTGACTTAATTCGCTCTTTATTGTACCACCAAGATATACCTGCAAAAAAGGCGGATACCAGTGCAGCAATTACTGCTATGATTGCTATTGTGTTGCTTCCAGACATTTTATCTTCTCGAATCTTGATTCTATTTATAAGTCCTTACTGTCCTATTTCAGGCCTTCCCCGGCAGCGCAACCGTTAACTTAATCTTCCAAGGTCTATTCTTGACCGTACCTACAACCCTTTTGCCGTATTTATGCTGTAAGATTTTAATGCATTCAGCCTCTTTACTGCAAGACCGATGCGTATAAAGCCCGCCTTTGTTTGTATAATGCTCTTCTACTATGCCTTAAGTGGCAATGAGGTTGATAATTTAGGATTTAAGCAGGATTTAAAACTACGGAAGTTATTGCTTACACCTCCTACTCAACGATTTTGAAGAACGCCTGATTCTGTTAATAACTTACAGGAAGAAACGATTTGATTTTTTCCTTTTTATGCAACATTATAAACGTAAATCTTCAGGTCGGGACACGTCTGAATACCGGTAATTTCCTACCAGAATCTGCACTGTCTGGATATTTACGAACGTGATGATTAGCGATGAGAATTATAACATTTCAATTTTTAAGTCTGAGACCCCATAGTAGTATCGCATAGTATCACATTCACAAGATTTAAGAACAGACCGAGCATGGCTTGCTTTCTCATGCTATGCTCAATCAAAGAGTTGATGTGGACTAACTGCTTTTTTACCCACTGCATTAGCCAAAGGGATATGATCAGCTGTGTTAGTGGTTAAGATTACTGCATCTTCGGGCGAAATAAAAACAAAAATAGCATCTCCTAGATATACACAGTCTTTATCATGCAATGGTACCTTAGGCGTTCGGAATAATTGACGCAACGTTTTAGCTCTTCGTTTATTTTCTATTTTTTCTGAATCCTTAATGGCATCTCTCATCTTGAGCAATTCGTATGGCTTGCTCTTAAGCAATGGTGCCAATGAACATTCCTCTTCACGATTACATCTTTTAGGTTCCAATTCTAATAAACCACGTTTCTCGTAGGGTGGAGACTCTCTATAACAAGGAAGGGGCTGAATAACATGAGTCGTTATTTTTCGTCGCTTTTTCCATGCACTCATAATAATAAATTTCAGAGTGAGCCTGAACTCATCACATAATATCTTATCTATAGTTGCTTTTTCCCCATACTTCTTTTTTAAAGAGAGTGATGTTTGTCTTCCAATTGACCCAGCAGCTTTTTTAAGCGCTTGCAACGCTGTAGATGTCGTATAACGTTTAGGCGTTCTTGACATTCGTTGAAGTGCATCAAGCGCTATCTCATATGACTCAACAATAGCTAGCTTATTGTGCAACCAGGTAAAATTCTTTAAGGGACCTGCCTTGAATTCTTTAATGGCATATACAGGAAGTAAGGTTTCGTCAAAATAACGTAAAGCTTTTAAGGCATCAGTCTTCGCTTCCCCGGAATTAAGAAGCACGTCGGTGAGAATTGTGGTGTCGACAACAGCTTTACTCACTTAACATATCCGCAGCATACTTAAAATGGGACGGCGCTACATCTAGCTCTACACTCTCCAACAATATCACTTCCTCAACCGACTCCTCGAAACTAATAAATGGTTCCGTATAAATTCGAGTCACAAGATTACGAATCATTTTCAACTGTTCCTCTGTAGGGGGGATTCCCTTCATATTTTTTAATGAGTGAAAAATAGAGTTTACTATAGCACCAAAACCATCGCCCAATTCACGACAACAGAACAATTCTGGTAATAATGCATGAAAGCGTTGCAAGGCATCATCTGATGCTATCAAATCATTCTCAGCAAGCATTTCAAGTGCCTCATTCACGTGCTTGAGTCCTTCATTGAGCAGTTTTAATGCTGTATTTAATGTAGGATTCAACTCAGCTCGAAGTGGGTATAGGTCTTTAGTGTCAATGAGCTCCTCAGGTTTATATCCTACAGTTTCTGATACACTGATGGTGGGTCTAGTTTTAGGAGATTCACCGCCTGTAACATCAGACATTTTAAGTCTAAATTGTAACAATTCACCCATTCTATCCTCCTAAAAATACCCTGCTATCTCGCTTAATTAAATGATAGGCTTGGGAAATCCATTCTTTAATATTTAGCTGACCGTACGACACAGTATCTAAAGTGTAATAGTCTAAATCATAAATAAATTCATGCTTCTCTATATGAACAGGTGAAACCTCCTCAATACCCGGTGAAACAGCTAGATCAATTGTTTCGTCTCTAGCTGTTAATAATGCGCGAATGGCGGTTGATTTGCCTTCCCATACAAGACTATATTGCGGCAACAAAATGCTTCCTTCTATATTAAAATGTTTTCCCTCGGGAACTTTCATCAATTTTGTAGATATTAACGAATCTGCGGCGGAGACTTTATCATTAAATTTCTTGCTATAAATAAGACGAAATCCAAGACGTTCATATTCAGAGATATCCAGAATTTTTGATACTAAATCAATAAACTGTTTTGTATTTTCAATGAATTCTTCTAAACCAGAACTAGGTTTCATATCTATAAAGTGAGCTCTATCTAATTTAACAGCCATCTCGAAACGATCATTTATAATAAATGATGTTATCATAGGTTTAGCCTGCATCATACTTATTTTGGCCCATGTGGAATTTGCATTCGACCAAATGTGACCAGCTCGATCCCAAAGTAGATAAGCATTTTCGTACCTAATCTCCAGAGTAGCTTGATTTAACTTAAGTTGAGATAAATTCATTGTAATAGATTTATTACCCTCCTTTTTTGTCGTTACTACTAAATCAGTTAACTTAGATTTCGTTATAATACCAAACGTACTAGAGGTTGACAAGTATAAATTAAAAAGAAATGGTCAGGTCTTGTTTCTTGCATTTTTCCCTACCCACAAACGGCCTCCTGAGCTATGAGTTCATCAACAGAACAAAAACCTTCATAATCGATTCATAAAAAAGACATTTATCATATCAGGGTCGAAATGGGTATCTGCAAGTGACCGCATATGTTCTCTTGCCTTTTCTTTAGACCAAGCAGGTCTATATGGACGATCCGAACATAATGCATCCCATACATCAGTTACCGTAAATGCCCTCGCCGCGAACGCTATCTCCTCGCCTTTAAGCCCTCTAAGGCTTGAGTAAAGTCACTGACGAGTCGTGAACCTTTTGTTGTATTCATATTATTCTCCCGTATAACGTTGGAGCTGTGGGGCGTAAGCCGCGCGTCCAAACGAGCGATTTGTTAGGCTCCACCTGTTTCTCCTAAGAAACCTACTTGGATATGTCCGCCGCCTTCTAGTTGAACGGGTGCTAAGGATAATATTCTACCCCTTGATTGAACTTCGTAATGCGAAACAATACCTGGGCGCACCACACGTACAGAAAACGTAACATCCAACCTAAGTTTCTCTATTTCCTTTCCATCAACCACTAGCTCCCCGCCATCAAAATCACGTTCATCATGTGCTTCAAGCCCATATGTACCTTCATCTTTATTGCCAGACGGGAAAGTGTTTAAGCGTTTATCTGCGCAGTCCTTCATCCAATCTTGGAGATATTTATTAAGATCAAGTGACTCATCATTCAATTGGCACTCTATATTATCGAGATCAAGATTTACTTTTTTCTTTTTCTCTTTTTTCCCCAAGTTTCGCTCTACAACAACCATATCACCATGCCCTTTTTCTCTTAATACGAAATGAAAGTCGAAAGGTATTGGAATATTTTCAACTGAATATTCAGTGGCACAGAGTAGACTGATTCGTTTATCTTTATTAGCTTGTGCCTTAGCGTAACTAGTGAATGACTTCGCGACAAAAAAACCTTTTTGTGCTTGAACAGCGTCAATCTTTTCCGAAAAAACTATGATTTCATTCTTTCCAATACTGCTTTCCCAATTCTTGCACTCAAATATGAAGATTGATTTGTAGCCCCTTCCATGGTCAATTTCTACCCAAACGTCAATTTCATGCCTCACACCTTCAATAACTACTATTTTCTTACTCTCTATAAGAAAAGTATCTTTTTCTAAGCCGGATGATGACTGAAGAATTGCATGCTCGATTGCTTTAACAGCATTTTCGAGTGCATTACCTTTTTCTAATGGTGTTGTCATGAAATTAGGATTCAAAAATCAAGATAACAGGAAGTAATCCACCCCCTAAGCCTTCTCCGGCAGCGCAACCATCAGCTTAATCTTCCAGGGTTTATTCTTGACCGTACCTACAACCCTTTTGCCGTATTTATGCTGTAAGATTTTAATGCATTCAGCCTCTTTACTGCAAGACCGATGCGTATATAGCCCGCCTTTGTTTGTATAATGCTTTGCTTTAAAGCAATAGCGGTCGTCCCTCCAGACAAAACGCTTCCAGAAAAGAGACATCAGATAAAAATCATAGTCCTGTTTCACCACAAACCAAACAGATTTTTTGCAGGCATTGCCTGCAAATTGCCTGCAAAATTGATTGATTTTGAGCGATATTGACTGATTTGCGAGGTTTCGATATACTACTAACTGCGCTAAATCATTGATTTTTGGGGTGTGGTGAAGTGGTATCACGGCAGATTCTGGTTCTGCTTTCAGGGGTTCGAGTCCTCTCACCCCAGTAAATTTTTTTGTCGCAATAAGAGACACAAACTGTGAATCCGGTCTCCAAGGTTCCTTTTTCAACATCAAGCGTTGGACAAGCACAATTGCTGTCCTGCAGTGGCCCATGCAGATTGCTCTGCACATCTATACTATTGAAACATGGAAAGAAGTACAGTTCCCTCCAAAAGGAGAAGCTGCGCAAATAGCCGACTGTGTAGAATATCGGGAATTTAAATAAATTCATAATTTATTCAACATTTGGAGTTATGTTTAAAGCAAGAAACCCGGCAAAAAAATGAGAAAAATATTCATCATATCACTTTTGATATTAGGATTGTTAGCCACATACAGCATTGCCCAGATGGGTGGCATGATGAGAGGCGGCCGTATGATGGGCGGGATGAATCAGATGATGCAGTGGATGATGGGCCAGGAAATAGAAGTGGACGTGTATGGACCGCGCCCACTAGAAAATGATAACACAATATCTGCAGGACGCAAAATCTACAAGAGACGCTGCGCAGTGTGCCATGGAGAGAGAGGAGATGGCAAAGGGAGCAGGATAGGAGAGCTATATACCAAGCCTCGTGATTTTACCATGGGGGTTTATAAATTCCGCTCTACACCTTCAGGATCATTGCCTACTAATGAGGATATCTATATAGCGATCAGCCGTGGTATCAGAGGTACAGGTATGCTGCCATGGTTTGGTCTCAGCATGAAAGAGAAATGGGCTGTCACGTATTACATCAAAACCTTTTCAGAACGGTTTGAGGAAGAAGAGTTGGATTCTCCTATTGCGGTCCCGGGAGTAACCGTTTTCCCTGCGGAGTTAGTAAACCAGGGGCTAACGGTTTTTGAGCAGGCAAAGTGCTGGGAATGCCATGGAAAAAAAGGGCGTGGTGACGGCCCTAAGGCAAATGAACTTAAGGATGACTGGGGCTATCGTATCAGGCCGCGGAATTTCACCTCTGAAAAATTCAAGCGTGGAGCAGGCATAGAAGATATATTCCTCACTGTGGCAACTGGCCTCGATGGCACACCTATGGCATCCTATAGAGACACCATGCCAGTCAAAGATATCCTTGCAGTAGCTACATATGTGAAATCTCTTGCCGGACAGCGCCCCCGTCAAAGAGGCGGCATGATGGGAATGATGAACATGACACCGGATGAACGAGCCGGCATGATGATTGATCATCCCGGCATGCCGGGAATGATGGGATCTGGAATGATGCGCTGAATTATGCATTGCAGGGTTTAGCCTATAGCAGTCAAATCAGGAATATAGTCCGAGCCCACCTAACGAGGTGGACTCCTCTTAATAAATATTCCTGCTCTTCTGTTCCATGCATAACAACCTTACATTCTTAACTTAAGACTCTATCAACTCAGCCCTAAGGCTTTCAACATGACTTTTAAAATCTGTGAGTAGCTTGGTCCGGGCCCACCTGCGAGGTGGACTCGTCTTTCTTGACGCTGCATACTCAATGTAAGTATAATTAACAGTATAGAAATTTAGAAGTTTCCGAAGCAACGGAGGTAATCAATGATTACGAGAGATAAAAAATTATTAGCCAGCCTGATTGGACTCTTAATGATCGTCTTATGTTTTACCGTATCTGTAGAAGGAGCAGAGCAAAGCATCAAGGAAGATGTTCCTTTAGTCACTGACGGTAAAAAAGTTAGGGTTCATTATACATTAACTGTTGAAGGCAATATCATTTATAGTTCAAGAAAGCATGGACCAATGGAGATTCAGGTCGGAAGCCGTCAAGCAATACCCGGATTTGAAAAAGCTATTAAAGGCATGAAAGTTGGAGAGAAGAAATCATTCGAAGTCAGCCCCGAAGAAGGGTACGGGTTAGAGAATCCAAAAGCCAGACAGGAAATATCAAGGGATAAATTACCCCCTGATATAAAACCAGAGCCAGGCATGACATTACACGCAAGTGACAAAAACAATCTTCCTATGCCGGTAAAGATTATGGAGGTGAAGAAGGATGTGGTTGTAATCAACCTCAACCACCCCCTTGCGGGCAAGACTTTGAAATTTGAAGTGGAAATTATCGAGATATTGAGTGTTCAGAAACCAGTTTCTGAAGAGCAGAAAGAAAACATCAAAAAATGAAATGCTTGTTCAATGAGTCCGAGCCCGCCTGCGAGGTGGGCTCGTCTTAATAAATAATCTTGCCCTTCTGTTCCAGTCTTAACAACCTTACATTCTTAACTTAAGACTCTATCAACTCAGCCCTGAGGCTTTCAACATGACTTTTAAAATCTGTGAGTAGCTTGACAGGAACTGATTTCCCTCTTGGAAGAGCTATCTTTAATGGATTAACGAATTTACTGTAACGCTTGATGCTGTAATGCAAATGGGGGCCGGTGGAAAGCCCGGTGCTGCCAACAAACCCTATAATCTCACCCTGGCTGACCTTTTTCCCTTTTCTTATTCCCTTTTTTATCCTTGAGAGATGTCCATAGTATGTCTCATAGCCATTAGGATGTTTGATTATTACGGCTTTACCAAACTGCCCCTTCCAGCCAGAGTACTTGACGGTGCCGCTGCCTGCTGTTGAGACAGGTGTTCCCCGGGGCGCAGCATAATCTACACCAAGGTGCGGACTTTTTATTTTCAGGATAGGATGTTTTCTCCTGTAATTAAAACCTGAACTTATATATTTGAATCTGAGAGGAGACCTGAGAAGAGCCTTTTTGAGGAAACGCCCTTTAGTGTCATAGTAGTCAGCCTTTCCATCTACCTCATACCTGTAAGCCTCATAGGTCTTGCCATTATTTAAAAATTTTGCAGCAACTATATTGCCATATCTTTTAAAAACCCCATCAAGCCATAGTTCTTCTACAAGTAACCTGTAACTGTCACCTTCTCTGAGTTCCGTTATAAAGTCAATTTCATATTCAAAGATCTCTGCAAGGTTATAGGCTAAAAGAAGATGTTCCCGGCTGTTACCAACAGAATTGTTAAGATTATCCTTTATGGTTCCTTGAATAAGTGACGATCGCTTGTCATAAGGCACCCTCCCCTTTTTAGCAATAAAGCTATCTTGTTCTTTTATTACCTTAAGATATTGAAAGTCATCTATGGAGTACCTAAAGCTCTTTATCTCTTCGCTGGTAGAATCGTCGAGCCTAAGGGTAGTTATTAAATAAGCATGGGAAGGCTTTACCTTAGCAAGATTATAGACCTTCTTTGAAGCACTTGTAATTTCGTATAAAGTTTGTATGTCAAGACCATGTTTTTTAAAGATATCGAAGAGCGTCTCACTTTCTTTTACAGACCCTGTTATATTTGTAACCTCAGGGGAAGTAAGAGATGCAGGAGATCCTGGCAGGTCACCTGGGTTTTCACGCCTGGAAAGACTATTGATATAAATGGCAAAAAAAAATATCAAAATAAGGGATAAACCGATATGTGTTTTCTTCATTACGATATTATAATTGTGTCTCAGCTACTATTACAAGAAAAAACCGAATAGGTATATATTTCTATGAGGAATGCGCTTATACCTGCTTTCTCTCCGTAATCATCAATCCCTATAACGACTTCAAACTAAAAAAATACAACTTTAGTCCTCTGAACTGCACACTAACCTGTCTGAGTTCATTATTCGTTCATAAGTAAAATAAGAGTAAAATAAAATGCATTACTGTCTGATGATATAATGAATACTGAAATGGGGAAACAACTGGTTTTTGTTGGTGGAGGACACGCCCACCTTACCGCGCTGGTAAATATCAAGGAGTTTGTAAAGCGCGGCCATAGAATAACGCTCATAAGCGTTAGCCCTTACCATTATTATTCAGGAATGGGATCGGGTATGCTCTCCGGTATTTACCGTCCTGAAGAGATTCGCTTTAATGTAAAAAAGCTGTCTGAAGACCGCGGAGCCACCTTTGTTAAAGACAAAGTGATAAGAATTGACCCTGAAAGGCGAATCCTTTTTCTTGAATCCGGCAATGAAACAGGATATGATGTTGTCTCTTTTAATTCAGGGAGCGATATAGTGACAGTATCATATAAAATCCAGGATGAAAATATCTTCACCGTTAAGCCGATTGTGAATCTTTTAAAGGCCCGCCTTATGATCCTGGATCAGATAAAAAACAAAACACTGAATCTAACAGTTATCGGCGGGGGAGCAGCAGGAGTTGAGATTTCGGCAAACCTCTGGAGACTTCTTCACGACAATAATGGCAGGGGAAACATAACCCTTATTGCGGGCAAAAAGCTTCTCAGAACAGTTCCGGACAGGGCGCGAAAGATTGCCCTGAACTCTCTTATTGAAAGAGGGATTGAGATAGTAGAAGGAGAGCATGTCAATAAAATAGAAGGTGGCAGGGTGACCCTGACTAATGGAAGAGACATTCCCTGTGACATAGGAATTCTCTGCACAGGGGTGACGCCCTCGGCTATTTTTCGTAACTCAGGGCTTCCGGTCGGCAAAGATGGAGGTCTTCTTGTAAATAAGTATTTGCAGAGCGTTGCTTATCCGGATATATTCGGTGGCGGTGACTGTATAAGTCTTGAAAATCATCAGTTACAGAAAGTTGGAGTTTATGCTGTCAGAGAGAATCCAACAATTTATCTTAATCTCTTTGTTGCCCTCGAGGGAGGACAAATGACGGCCTTTAACCCCGGAGGCGCTTTTTTGTTAATACTAAATCTGGGCAATGGAAAAGGCCTGTTCTGGAGAAAAGACATGGTATGGAACGGAAGACCGGCATTTTCATTAAAGGACTTAATAGACAGAAGATTTATGAGGAAGTTCCAGTTATCAGGGGAAATGGAAGAAAAGAGGTGAGCTGCGAAAGAATCTTATTTTTTTAACATGTTAAATTTTTCAGTGTATTGCAGGACTGCCCACACAAAAGAGGAATGGCTCCATGTCAGCGGTGAAACAGAAAGAGGGGAACTGTTTACAGGGTGCACCTGCTCCGCAAGCACACCGGAAGGAAGAGCATTCTTTCCACACCATTCAAGATAAGGAATGGCCGCGTGAAGTTCCTTAAGACTTTCGGCGCGGGCTATAAAATATTCTCCTAACCAGAGCGTTGATATAAACCATGGGTTACCCGGAATATCTGCCGGAATATCACCTGGCCTGTGATAAACATCATTCTGATAACGGGCACAACCTCCAACAGGTGTTTTCAGCCATAGTTGACTGCGTATTGCCTCCATTGTTTCGACCATCCTCGGATCTCCGGGCGGTAATATTCCCAGTATAGTGAGCCCTAACAGACTGACATCAATTACTTCATTGAGTTCATAGCCCTTGCCTTTTTTATGTCCGGTGCGGGCATATCTTTTCAGACCTGTATCGTACAGATGCCTGACAAGCCCCTCCTTCATTTGTTCGGCAGCTTTGTCATATTTCCCTGCCAGGGAGGCATCCTGAAAGAGCTTTGCAAAGTTCGATGCAGCCCTGAGACCGGCAATCACTGCCGCAACAGTAAAGGTGTGAACTCCAAATCGCTCTTCCCAGAGATCATAGCAGGGGATGGGCAGCAGGGTCTCTGAATCCCGGTGGGTTACCAAAAAATCTGCGGACTTTTTTATAAGCTTATTGTAAAGAGTCCTGATGAATTCTATGTCTTTTGAATTCTCGTAGTGTATCCAGAGCGCCCATATAATCAAAGCGGTCGAGTCCTCCTGTATGGGTAACACTTCCTTCCCATCAACTAACCAGGGATGCCAGCTGCTGGCCAGTGATCCATCAGGATTATAATGCTGGTAAAGATACCCTTCCTCTGACAGAACACGGGAGCAAAAGTCGTAAAATTTCATACAGACATGCGTGTAGCCGGCCTTTGCCAGTGCAGCAGCTACAAAAGCCCCATCCCGGCCCCACATGTAAGAATATGTATCTCTTCCGAAACGGACTATATCCGAGTCATTAGCAGCTATTATTGCTCCGCGGTTATCAATCTGTGTTCTTAAAATGAGCAGGCTCCGGTTGAAAATGTCGGTGATGTTTTTAGGAAGATCTCCGAATGATCTGGATTCCTTTTTGACCCATGCTCCCCAGTAATCCGATGTACGTTTAATCAGTTCATCCGGCGTCTTTTCTATAACGTCCCGGTTAAGTTGAGCCACCTCATTGTAATGTCTGCCTGCTGCAATCCAGTAAAAAGCTTCTGCTTTCCCTCCGGGGGGCAATTGCAGCCATATTCCTATTGCAGAGTCGGCAGAGCCCCATGAAATCTGGTTACCGCTGAGTTCACCGTCCTCGGCATCTTTCCAGGTTCCTTCCCTTCCCGGCACCTCCTTGTCTCCGCATGCATAGTACTTAACACCGGATTGTCCGTTCCCGTAACAGTTAATGAGAAAATACCGGTTTGCTTTGTAATGAATGATGGAGCAGGTCCGTGGATCAAAATAAGCCGTGTCTCCGATATCATTGCCATAAAGATGAAAATCGTGACTGAAAAAGAGCCTTACCTGGCGCTCATTCCCTTGCAGATTTGTCACCTCGACCTTTTTAATATATACGTTCAAGTCCACATCAACCACGTCATGGCAGCACAGTTCCAGACCCAGAGACTTGTTTCTCAGAAAAACATTGGTAACGAGGCTGTTATCATGATACCGCATATCCTTTTCCCATTCAGGTCCCATCCATGAGCAGCGGCCGTCTACCCACACTCCGAATCTAAAAGGGTCTCCTTTTGAATGGTTTTCCTGTCCTATAAATGGGAAATACACATCCCTGATCTGATAATATGAGTCAAAATTTAAAAGAAGATTTCCGTTACTTACCGGGATGTCTTTGGGCATGGATTTTTATGTGGCTATTGGGCCGTGATGAAGAGGTTTAGGAAAATAACCGGAGGACAGCCTGCTGTAGCTGTCTGATATTTGACGACTGACAATTATCTGTTGATACAGCCCTGAATATTTAGAGGCCATCCTTGTTATAGAGAAATGATTCTGCACATGTCTACGGCACTCATGAGGATCAATACTATTGATGTGGTCAACTGCCTCAATCATAGCGTCCACGGAATCAACCACGAACCCTGTTTTTCCGTCCAGCATTATTTCAGGAACAGCGCCTCTGTTCAATGCTATGACCGGTGTACCGCATGCCATTGACTCAACCAGGACAAGTCCAAACGGCTCTCCCCACTGTATAGGGAATAAAGTGGCCCTGGCATGCCTGTACCATTGTTTTTTATGATCACTGCTGATTTCTCCAATATATATAATCTGTTTGCCGCAGTTCAATAACGGCTTTATTACTCTGTCATAATAGTCGTTATCAACGGGTTGTTTTCCGACATCAACAAACAGGTCAATGGAGTTCTTCAAGCTTTCGAAAAATCCCCTGTCCGCCTGTTTGTTCTGGACACATCCGGCAATGATAAGTTTAGAACCTGTTTTTTTTGCAATTTCTATGGCCTTATCCTGTCCCTTGTCACGGGTTACCCTGCCTATAGTGAATAAATAGCTTCCTTTGTCAGGTTTTTCTTTAAAAGGGTATTTCTCTGCTTCAATTCCGTGGTAGACAACATCTTCTATGCAGAGCAGCCCCTTATATTGCTGTTTTTGATATTCACTTATGGGAACACAGTACACCAAAGGAAATGCCATGAGATTACACCAGCGCTCATGGCTTTTTTTTGTCAATATCTCTTTTACAGACACGTGAATGGTCATCACAATTGGCACATACATGCTGAATAACCCGTTATGAATGTACTCAGCAGTTTTTATATCATGTGTGTGGATGACGTCAATATCACCCATCTTTGCCCTGTCCAATGCCTTTGACAGGTGAATGCTTATGTCCCTGCGCCTCTCTGGTGTGTCGTCACTCCAATAGTCACCGATACTTTTTTCAATAGTCAGGCAATGCTCTCCAGCAACTCTGGAATCGCCTGAACAGGCAATGATCGACCGGTGACCTGAAAGATGAAGTCCTTTATCAATATTATAAATGATCGTTTCAACTGGGCCGTAACCAAGGTCTGACCTGATCGGCTGGTTAAGTGTTGCCACATGCAGTACAGTCGGTTTTTCATTTTTTGTCTTTATTATCATAATTGAATTCTACAGCCTTCTTCCCAAGATTTTCTTTTTAATCAAAATATTAAGGCTCCATGCAATCCCGAAGTTTCGCGCTACAGAATCTGACTGCTTTCAGGCAAGTTACACTCACTGTTCATTTCAGTACAGGCTTTGCTGGCAATTATTCTGTCGCTCTCTCTCGGAGGGATTGTCTTTTAAGATAAAACCTGTATATAAAGAGATTAGGTTCAGATTATTTCCTGCCTGTCCCCTTGTTAAGAAATTCCCAATTTCTAAGGGGATTATTAATTGTTTTATTATACCTGAAACCTGGACAAAACACATAAATATTTCTCATTTACCTGTAACCATTCAGTGAAAAGTGGAATTACATATCTCTAAAGAATGATTCTCGAAGTGAGTCGGAGTTTAGTCGGTCCGACCGAAGAGTCGCTTCGGCCTGCCAGCCTGTTTACCGTCAGGCTGGCACTTCGTTTGTTTTGCATTTGGTAGATGGTATTTGGTAAAATCATCTGGTTACATCTTTATATCAGGTTATGCTGAGAAAGCAGTTAAGACGTTCAGGAGTAATTTATATATGTTTTCAGTTAACCGGTGACTAATAACTGATTACAGTTCACTAGTTACGGCAGTTAATGGTCCCATCGTCTAGTGGCCCAGGACGCTGGCCTCTCACGCCGGAAACACGGGTTCGAAACCCGTTGGGACTACCATTAAAGACATCCTGTAAGGATGTCTCAGGTATAATGAACATTATATCAGAGGAGAAGAAATGTCAAAAAAATATAACATTGCTGTTATTCCGGGAGATGGTACAGGGCCGGAGGTAATTGCTGAAGGTATAAAGGTTCTAAAGGCTGTCTCAGAGAAAGCGGGATTTGAAATTGTCCTTAATTATTTTGATTTCGGCGGCGAGAAATATCTTAAAACAGGCGAAATACTACCGGACAGAAGCATTGAGGAGCTTAAAAAGCACGATGCTATCTATCTCGGCGCAATAGGTCACCCTGAAGTAAAACCAGGGATACTTGAAAAAGGCATTCTCCTGAAACTGCGCTTTGAGTTGGATCAGTATATTAACCTCAGGCCTGTAAAGCTTTATCCCGGTGTTGACTGCCCGCTCAAAGACAAAGGGCCTGAGCATGTAGACTTTATTGTTGTCAGAGAGAATACAGAGGGTCTTTATGCGGGCGCCGGCGGTGTGCTCAAAAAAGGCACTCCTGACGAAGTGGCGATTCAGGAATCAATAAACACGAGAAAAGGTGTAGAAAGGTGCATACGCTATGCATTCGATTATTGCCGGAAGAGAAACAAGATGAACAAACTTACCCTGTGCGGAAAAACAAATGTGCTTACCTTTGCTTTTGACCTCTGGGAAAGAACATTTCAGGAGGTCGCAACAGAGTATGCTGACATAAAGACTGATTATGCACATGTTGATGCAATTACCATGTGGTTTATAAAAAACCCCGAGTGGTTTGATGTGATTGTAACGGATAATATGTTCGGTGATATTATTACTGACCTCGGCGCAATGATTCAGGGCGGCATGGGTATTGCTGCAGGAGGAAATATAAACCCTGACGGCATATCCATGTTTGAACCAATAGGCGGATCTGCGCCCAAATATACGGGCAAAAACATGATAAACCCGCTTGCTGCAATATGCGCGGCCGGCATGATGCTGGAGCATATTGGAGAAGAAGAGGCTGGAACAGCAGTAGAGCGGGCTGTTATGCAGATTACAGGAAAACATCTAAAAAGCCTGTCAGCTGAACATATGGGGCACACAACAACTGAAGTGGGAGATCTTGTTGTGAAATACATTCAGGAGCAAAAACTTTAGCATAGACACAATGAACAAAAAATTTCAAAATTATCATTGTCCGCCTCGGCGGATCCGCTCGAAGCGAGTCTAAGCGAAGAGTCGTATCGACCTGAGGTTGGAGAAAATTAGCATTTAACAATGATAGATGACAGGGATTAAAAGGGGTAACTTGCTCAAAAAGAAAGATAAATATATTGTGGCTGTTGTGGGAGCAACAGGCGCGGTTGGAAACGAGATGGTTGCGATTCTCGAGCAAAGGGATTTTCCGGCAGGCAGGCTCCGCCTTTTTGCTTCAGAGCGTTCATCAGGCAAAACCCTTGAATTCCGCAATAAAGAAGTGCATGTTGAGGTGCTCGCAGAGGATGTCTTTAGGGGCATAGACATTGCGCTTTTTTCAGCAGGCGGCGAAAGAAGCAAACATTTTGCGCCAATCGCTGTTAAGGCAGGCTGTGTTGTTATTGACAATTCAAGCGCATGGAGAATGGACTCAGAAGTACCGCTTGTCGTGCCAGAGGTAAATGCAAACGACCTGGAATGGCACAAAGGTATAATAGCAAATCCTAACTGCTCTACAATCCAGATGGTTGTCGCACTAAAGCCAATACATGACGCTTCCAGAATCAAAAGGGTTGTTGTGACCACATTTCAGTCAGTCTCAGGCACTGGTAAAAAAGCCATGGATGAGTTATTGCACCAGACCTCTGATGTATTGAATTTTAAGGATATAAAGCCGGAGGTCTATCCGCATCAGATAGCCTTTAACTGCCTTCCGCATATTGACGCGTTTACTGACAGCGGATACACAAAGGAAGAGCTCAAGATGATAAACGAGACAAAGAAGATTCTTGGTGATAATTCTATAAGGATTACTGCTACTGCTGTAAGGGTCCCGGTGTTCAGATGCCATTCAGAATCCATCAATATTGAAACCGAGAAAAAACTTGGCGCTGACGAAGTAAGGGCACTGCTTTCAAAAGCACCGGGCATTATAGTCTTTGATGCACCCGGGAAAAATATTTATCCACTGCCGGTCGATGCCGATGGTAAAGACGAGGTGTATGTCGGCAGAATCAGGGAAGACAGTTCCGCAGAAAACGGCATTAATATATGGGTTGTCTCGGACAATTTAAGAAAAGGCGCAGCGCTTAATGCCGTTCAGATAGCTGAGAAACTGATAAAGACTTAAATAAGAAACCTGCCTGCCGATAGGCAGGTTCGAAACAAAAATGTACTATCTTTTAATAGTACGACTAAGGATAAACTGATGCAACAGGTTGATTTTATTCTAAGAGCAGATTACCTGCTTACAATGGAAAGCGACCTTGCCGTATCAAGAGACGGCGCAGTTGCAGTTACAGGCAAAACTATTACAGATGTTGGAACATTTACTGATATCTCCGGAAAATACACGTCAAAAAAAATACTGGAGGGCAAAGGCAAGGTCATATTCCCCGGCTTAATTAATACCCACACTCATGCGGCAATGGTATATTTCAGGGGGCTTGCTGATGACCTGCCTCTGAATGAATGGCTTGAGAAGCATATCTGGCCTGCAGAGGCAAAATGGCTCAGTAATGAATTTGTCTCAGATGCTGTTGAGCTTGCATGCCTTGAGATGCTTAAGGCTGGCATTACAACCTTCTCTGACATGTATTTCTATTCAGATGCTGTTGCAAGGGCAACTGAAAAGGCCGGAATGAGAGCAGTCCTTGGGATTGGCATACTCGACTCTCCTACAAAATTTGCCTCAACTACTGATGAATATTTTGAAAATGCCGAAAGGTTTATTAATGACTGGAAGGGCAAAGAGACTATAACCCCATGTATTGCGCCTCATGCCACCTACACATGCGGCCCCGAAGTCTTTAAAAGGGCAGCAGAGGTTGCAGAAAGACATGATATACCAATGCACACACATCTTTCAGAAACAAAATGGGAGCTCTCTGAGATTAAAAAACGCTACGGCAAAACACCCGTTGAATATTTAGACAGCACAGGTTTCCTGAATGAACGCTTGAACGCGGCACACTGTGTATGGCTTACTGATGGGGAAATTGAGATTCTGGCAAAGAGAAAGGCCGGTGTTTCTCACTGCATAGAAAGCAATCTTAAGCTTGCCTCCGGCATCGCACCTGTGACTAAGATGCTCAATGCAGGCGTAAAGCTCGGTCTTGGCACTGACAGCGCCGCAAGCAATAATGACCTTAACATATTAAGTGAGCTGTCGACTGCTGCAAAGATCCACAAGGCTGTCTCAGGGGACCCGACAGCAGTTGACAGTAAAACAGCATTTTCAATGGCAACAAAATGGGGTGCCGAAGTTCTTGGCATGGGCGATAAAATTGGTTCTATCAGGTCCGGCAAACGAGCTGACCTTGTTATTGCTAATTTAGAAAGCCCGCACCTCACACCAATTTATGACATCTATTCAGCCATTACGTACAGCATGAGGCCCTCAGATGTAGAGACAGTAATGGTAAATGGAAAAATCGTGGTTGACAACAGTGAACTTGTTACAATGGATGAATCTGAAATAATAACAAAATCCCGAAAATGGCAGGAAAAGATTAGAGGGCAATAAAACTTACTAGTGTCATGTCAACCTTGCAATGTCGGGGTGTTTGAATTGTCATTCCCGCTACGTTGGGAATCTTACTCCTCTTTGATTCCGGACAAGCCGGAATGACACTTGAGAGTTGACGGGACACTAAGCAAGAGCCTTTAATGTTTCTGAAAGGCTCTTTGTATCTTCAACATTTAAAATCTTCACATCTCCATTTATTCTTTTGATAAGTCCGGAGAGAACCCTTTTAGGGCCGAGTTCAATAAATGTTCCTACCCCTTTTTCAATAATAAGCCTTACAGAGTCCTCCCATAACAGAGGATTGTTTAACTGTTTTATCAGTGATTGTCTGATTTCCTCCGGTTTTTCAAGGAACACAGTATCTGAGTTGCTGATAACAGGTATCTGAGGTGATTGAAAATTGATAGTATCGAACAGCGCTGAAAGCCTCTTTGATGCATCTGTCATAAGGCTTGAATGGGAAGGAACTGATACAGCCAGAGGTATTGCCCTTTTGGCGCCGGCATCCCCGGCAAGCCGGACTGCCTCCTGAACAGCATTCTTTTCACCTGAGATAACAATCTGGCCCGGGCAGTTATAGTTTGCAGGTGTAACATAACCTGATTTAACTGTATTGCATATTTTAATAACCGCATTTCTGTCAAGTCCTAAAACAGCGGCCATAAGCCCCCTGCCCTCCGGCACTGCCTCCTGCATGTACTGCCCTCTTGCTTCAGTGAGTTTAACTGCTTCTTTAAATAAGAAGACTCCGGAGGATGTAACCGCAGAATATTCACCAAGGCTGTGTCCTGCCATGCAAAAAGGTTTTATTCCCTTTGATGAGAGTACCCTAAAAGCAGAAAAGCCCGCTGTTAAAAGACATGGCTGGGTTTTAAAGGTTTTGTTAAGTTCTTCCAGAGGCCCGTTAAAGCTGAGGTCAGCAACATCATAACTCAGGGAATCTGAGGCTTCCTGATATATTTTCCTGACCTCTTCGAAATTATCATAAAGGTCTTTTCCCATGCCGACATACTGCGAACCCTGCCCCGGGAAAACAAATGCAATCTTCATATAATCTCCACTATCTATCTGCCGGACTTTTCACTGCCAGTCCAAGCCTGTTCAGAACATTAGTATAAATCATTATACGACTTCAATAAATACTTGTTAATCAAGAGTTTTCCCTTGACTTCAAATATAGCTTTTTCCATAATGTAAAACAAAAGAAGGTGTTAAGGTGTTATGGTAATAACTGAAGTGGTCACTGTTACTCAATTTTTAAATATAGCATATTCATATAACAAAATCTATCTAATATCTGTTAGATGAAAGAAATAAAATGCCAAGATTTAAAGCTATAGTTTAAATATCATGACGCTTAATTGGATTTTGTTTTTGCTTGCGGCTGTTTTTGAAATTGGAGGCTGCTACGCCTTTTGGACATGGTTGCGATTGGGAAAATCCCCATTATGGATTTTGCCGGGTATTATCAGCCTCATTATCTTTGCCCTAATCCTCACACGCATTGACACTGTTTTTGCTGGCCGGGCATTCGCGGCATATGGAGGTGTTTACATTGCAGCGTCACTTGCGTGGTTGAAGATTATTGAACACGCAAATCCAATACTCTCAGATTATCTTGGCGCTGGTTTGTGTCTTACGGGTGCAGCAATTATTATAATTGGCCCAGGATTATAAGGAGGAATTACAATTTTATGTATGATGAGATGATTTTTTTGGATTTTGATAGTGATTGTTAAACATGTTTTTATCTGTTAATATTATTGAGTCCCCTGTTTTTTTACTCATCCCCCTTGCTTTCTTGCGAAAGAAGGAATGGGGGAGAAAGCAGGAAGGGGGATGAACTCTCGCGCTATTTCATTTAATAGAAAGGATAATAAAAAACCATGATTAGTCATTCCGAACATGCCGCCTTTACTTTAATAGACAAAAAAACCGGAAAGAAATATGAGATTCCGGTTTTGGAGAGCACTGAAGGTCCAAACGCCCTGGATATTCGGAATCTCTATCATCAGACCGGAATGTTCACCTATGACCCTGCTTATGTCTCCACTTCATCGTGCAAGTCCAAAATTACTTTTATCGACGGGGAAAAAGGTATTTTGAGACACAGGGGTTACCCAATTGAGGAATTGGCCGCTAACAGTGATTTTATGGAAGTATGCTATCTCCTGCTTCATGGTGAACTACCCTCCCCTGCCGATAAAGCTCAATTTGTTAAGTACATTAAGGACCGCACCATGGTACACGAACAGATAATTCATTTCTTTAAGGGTTTCAGGAGAGATGCTCACCCCATGGCGATTATGCTCGGTGTTGTTGGTGCATTATCGGCATTTTACCATGACAGCACTGATATCAACGATCCACATCAGAGAATGGTTGCCTCATACCGGCTAATCGCAAAAATGCCGACTATCGCTTCAATGGCCTACAAATATTCTGTCGGAGAGCCGTTCGTATATCCAAAGACTGAACTTTCTTATTCTGAAAATTTTCTTTATATGACATTTTCCAAACCTTCAGAAGATTACAGGATTTCGCCTGTTTTGGTACGGGCTATGAACAAATTCTTAATCCTGCATGCTGACCATGAGCAGAATGCTTCCACGTCAACGGTTCGGCTTGCCGGTTCAACAGCAGCCAGTCCCTATGCATGTATTGCTGCCGGAATGGTATCTTTGTGGGGACCCGCCCATGGAGGAGCAAATGAAGCTGCAGTTAAAATGCTGCAGGAAATCGGGACAAAGGAAAGAATTCCGGAATACATTGCAAGAGCAAAAGACAAAAAAGACCCTTTCAGGTTAAGTGGTTTTGGCCACAGGATTTATAAAAACTACGACCCCAGGGCACAGATACTGAGAGAAACATGCCATGAAGTGCTGGATGAAATAGGCATAAAAAAAGACCCCCTGTTTGAACTCGCACTGGAACTTGAAAGGATTGCACTCTCTGATGACTATTTTATAAGTAAAAAACTATATCCCAATGTAGATTTTTATTCGGGAATAATAATCAGGGCAATGGGATTGCCGACAAGTATGTTTACCGCTCTCTTTGCAATCGGAAGAACAGCCGGGTGGATAGCCAACTGGAAGGAGATGGTTGAGGAGCAGGAGGTGTTGAAAATCGGAAGGCCAAGACAGCTTTATGTCGGGAAAACAAAGAGGGAATACAAGAGTATTGATAAAAGAGCCAAGAAATCGATTTTCAACTGGTTATGGGATAAAAATGAAAAAATAAAGCACTAAGCTGTCATTACTATCAGCGTGGTGGTTCGGGCAGCTGGTTGCCCGTATAGGCCAGACATGCATTAGACTTCAATGTGAGAGAATACATGTTTTTCCCTCTTCTTTATGTAAAATAAAAGACCCTATTTAATACTTATGCTTTCCTGTTATCTTAGCCAGGGCTTCTGAAGCAATTTCCCCAACAGATATTTCCTTTAATTCACCATCATCATAGAGTGTGAAATTGTTTTTATCGTCCCTGAGTTTTTCCAGCCCATGGATTGCTCCGGGCGGTCTTATTTCACCAAGAGCCCATGCCGCATAACCCCGGAGAGTCTGGTCAGAACTCTTAAGATAATCAAGGATTATCGGAACCGAATAATTAACCATACCGGCATCAGTCCTTCCAATTCTTCCCAAAGCCCAGAGAACACCTGAAGTCAGCATGGTTTCTTTATGAAAAGAAGCCATTATCGAGGCAATATCTGAACATAGTTCCGGACTGTTTCTCGTTATCTCACCGAGCATTTCCGGAGCGCTCCAGCCGATTCCTCCGGATTCGTCTCTTATCATCCACAGAAGGCGGCCGACAAAGTTTCTGACAAGCTCGGGGTCAGCCTTTGATATGACCCCTGTCAGCGAACCAGCGGCTTCAATTGCCCGCCAGGATATGAGACTTGTTTTATCGTAAGACAGAGAAATCAGATTTCTAAAGATTTTGTTTCTGCTGTGCGGCAAGGAAAGAAGATCATGGTATCTTCTTTCCTTTAACAGACTAATTATATCTTCTCTTACAGGCACTATCGTCTTACCCCGGGTCCTTGAAAAACGACTTTAATATCAGGCATTCTCTCATTAAACGCCTCCTTGATACAACTGCTCTCACAATCCATACATTGACCTCCAATCTGTAAGAAAACAGTATTGCCTTTTACCTCCACGAGCTCAGCAAAACTATCATGGGCATCCAGCAGCCATTTCAGGCTGTTTAACATTTCTTCAATATCTTTTCCCGTTTTATTCATAACTGGTTTCTTCTCCAGAACCTCTTCCCCAATTTTTTTAGGTCCAAAAAATGTACTATACACAGCGTCTTAAATTATTGCGCATGTTGTGTCATTCCCGCTTGTCGGGAATCTTTCTTCCAAGAAGGATGCCGGACAAGCCGGCATGACAGACTTTGGGAGAATTTTATATTATGCGCAATTTTATAAGTTGTCATGTATAATTCATCATACCTGTTAATTTAAGGGAATCAAAGACGACCAGTTGATTTTTTTATAATCTCACAACCCTTTTCTTTCTTTTATCTTACTCGTAAGCAGAGGCACAATCTCAAACAAATCTCCAACTATCCCGTAAGTCGCAACATTAAAAATCGGAGCCTCGGGATTTTTATTTATGGCTATAATTATGTCAGATGACTGCATACCCACCAGATGCTGGACAGCCCCTGAAATTCCACATGCAATATATAGTTTAGGGTTCACAGTCTTACCGGTCTGTCCTACCTGATGGCTGTACGGAATCCATCCCTCATCAACAACAGCCCTTGATGCGCCGACAGCGCCGCCCATAACTCCTGCCAGCTCCTCAAGAAGTTTAAACCCCTTTGCATCACCCAAACCCCTGCCGCCTGCCACAATAATATCTGTCTCGTGCAGGTTTACTGTTATTTCCGAGGCCTCTTTTACAGAGTCAATAACCCTTGTCCTGGAAACCAGATTGTCTGCGCTGACATGCACAATATCACCGATTTTACCTGAGTTATATTTCCCTTTTTTCATTACACGCGGCCTGACAGTTGCCATCTGGGGCCTGTAGTCAGGACATAATATTGTAGCCATTATATTTCCGCCAAATGCCGGCCTTATTTGAAGAAGATTTTTCGTTTCTTTATCAATTTCAAGTGAAGTACAGTCAGCGGTAAGACCTGTTCTGAGTCTTGCCGCTACCCTTGGAATAAATGACCTTCCTGCTGGTGTTGCGCCGGCAAGGACAATGGATGGTTTATGTTCTTTAACAAGTTTTGAGAACACCTCAGTATAGGGATCATCGTTAAATTTCTCTAAAAGCTCTCCCCTGCAATGATATACTCTGTCAACGCCCCATTTTATAAGTTCCTTTGCCTCTGTTTCATCAGCTCCCAACAGCACTGCGGACAGCTCTGTTTCAAGCTCATCCGCCAGCTTTCTTCCAGCACCCAACAGCTCAAAAGAAACTGATGCAACCTTCCCTTCTCTCTGCTCGGCAAAAACCCAGACACCCTTATAATCCGTAACAGGCAGCGCGTGACTGGCGACAGTGCCTGTTATCTGAATCTCTTTTATGGCTTTTTCCTGACAGACTTCGAGGCAGGCCTTACATTCATTACAATATTCATTAATAAATGCCTTTTCTTCCTGCATCTCAATAGCGTCAAAAGGGCACGAAGACAGGCATGTTTCACAGCCAGTGCACTTATCTTTTTTTATGACTATAGACATTGGTGGTCACCCTTCGGGTAAGCACAATGTAAAGAAGCATTAACTATTATCATATTCACTCTCATCCGTTCGCTAAACATTCAGGTGGTCACCCTCCGGGTAAGCACAATGTAAGGAAGCATTAACTATTATCATATTCACTCGCCTGCCGCCTGCCTGCCGGCAGGCAGGCTCGTTATACATTCAATATTCCCTTTAGTTCGTTTATTAAGACATTAATCTGTTCTTCCGGTGTTCCGTTAATCATCATTTTTTCCGCCCTTGACCCGGGCGAAAAGATGTTCTTAACCCGGGTAGGAGAACCTTTAAGCCCAAGATTGTTTTCAGCAGCGCCTATTTCTTGCATTCCCATTTTCTGAATCTCTGCCTTTTTTGCTTTCATTCTGCCTTTTAAAGACGGCATTCCGGGCTTGTTTAATTCTTTAACAACTGTAAGCAAAACAGGAATTGAGGATTCAACAACATCATATCCTTCATCCATAAGACGCTGTACCCTTATATAATTATTCTTAACTTCTTCTATCCTTCTAACATATGCGATATGTGGGATATTTAAGAACTCTGCTGTCTCAGGGCCGACCTGAGCTGTATCTCCGTCTATTGCCTGTTTGCCGCAAAAAATTATATCAGCGCCGATTTTCCTGATTGCCCCTGCAAGCGAATATGAAGTAGCCAATGTATCAGAACCTGCAAATGCCCTGTCTGTAAGAAGAACTGCATCATCAGCGCCAATTGAGAGCGCCTCCCTCAATGAACTCTCTGCCTGCGGCGGTCCCATGGTCAGAACAGTCACCCTGCCGCCAATGCTGTCCCGTATGTGAAGTCCTGCCTCAAGTGCATGAAGGTCAAAAGGATTAATAATACTCGGCACCCCTTCCCTGATCAGAGTATTTGTTGCCGGGTCAATCCTGATCTCGGCTGTGTCAGGAACCTGTTTTATACAGACAATAATGTTCAATATGTTTTGTTCTCCTGAAAAGATAAACAGTAAACGATAGCAAAATAGACTATTAATTTGATATAAAAAGATTATTATACGACATTAGGTTTAAACAGGTAAATATGAATATAATTAGAAAAGAAAAAGAACGTATTTGTGAGTAATATGACTGACCTTAATACCGGGATTAAGTGCTTTCTGAACTACTTCTTTTTTGCAGTCTCTTTTATCAGTGCCTGGCCTATGATATTTCTCTGAATCTGGTTTGTGCCTTCATATATTTGAAGTATCTTTGCATCCCGCATCATCTTCTCTACAGGGTACTCCCGCATGTACCCGGAGCCGCCCATTATCTGCACAGCATCAACAGTAACCTTCATTGCAACGTCTGTAGCAAAAACTTTAGCCATTGCAGAATTTTTAGAAACGTTTTTTGCGCCGCTGTCAATAAATTTGGCAACAGAATAAACCAGTGCACGGGCCGCCTCAATCTGAGTAGCCATATCAGCAAGCAAATGCTGGACCGCCTGAAAACGTATTACAGGCTGACCAAACTGAACTCTTTTCCCTGCATAATCCGCAGCAGCCTCAAACGCGCCCTGCGCAACACCAACGCCCTGAGCGCCTACTCCGGTTCTGGTACGATCAAGAGTTTTCATCGCCAGAATAAACCCCATGCCTGTTTTTGCAATAATATTCTCTTTGGGAATACGGCAGTTTTTAAATATCAGCTCCCTTGTGGATGATGCCCTTATACCCATTTTATTTTCTTTTTTACCAAAGCTGAATCCCGGGGTTCCTTTTTCAACGATAAATGCAGTTGCACCTCTGGCTCCCTTGGCCCTGTCCGTTATCGCTATTACCGTGTATATTTCAGCCTCACCGCCATTTGTAATCCACTGTTTTGTGCCATTGATAACATATTCGCTGCCATCCAGTTGTGCAGTAGTTTGAACACCTGCCGCATCACTGCCAGCGCCTGCCTCAGTAAGTGCAAATGCAACAAGCTTTTTACCTGCTGCTATGTCGGGCAGATACTTTTTCTTTTGGGCTTCTGAACCGTAGAGAAGGATAGGATATGTCCCGAGGACATTGGCAGCATAAGTTGTCGATACACCAAGACATGCCCTGCTGAACTCTTCAACTGCAATTGCCAGTTCAAATCCTCCTTTGCCTAGTCCGCCATAAGCAACGGGTATAAAAATTCCGAAAAAATCTGACCGTGCAAGGTCTTTCATAATCTCCCACGGAAATTCTTCTGCTTCATCCAGTTCAGCCCTTACAGGAACTATTTTCTCATCAGCTATCTGACGGGCAAGGTCTCTTATCATTGTCTGTTCTTCATTCAAAAAATAATCCACAAAATCCTCCTGATATGATATTTATCATACCTGATTACACCGATTTCAAAAGATGATTACACAGATTTTTTTATCTGAGTAATCTGTGCTTCTCCATCTGAGTAATCAGACATCCTGATCTTTATTTAGGATGTCACCATTTTATAAGTGCCGAGCCCCATGTAAGTCCCCCTCCAAATGCCTCCAGAAGTATGTAATCATTCTGCCGGACTCTTCCAGTCCTCACGGCCTCGTCAAGTGCCATTGGGATTGAAGCGCTGGAGGTATTGCCGAATTTGTCAATATTGACAACAACTTTATCCATTGGCAGATTAAGTCTCTTGGCAGTTGCCTGCAGTATTCTTAAATTGGCCTGATGCGGAATAAGAAGTGAAAGGTCTGACGGCTTTATTCCATTTGCCTTTAGAGTCTCCACTGTAAGTTTTTCAAGGGTCTTCACTGCAATCTTAAAGGTCTCATTGCCCTTCATTTTTATATAATGCAACCTCTGCCTGAGGCTTTCTTTAGATGGAGGGTATTTCGAACCTCCTCCGGGCAGATAAAGCAGATCCCAAAGATTGCCGTTCGAATGAAGATGTGTTGACATTATGCCGCTGTTTTTCCTGGTGGCTTCGATAACAACTGCACCGGCTGCATCACCAAATAATATACAGGTAGACCTGTCTTTCCAGTCGGTAAACCTTGACAGAATCTCTGTGCCAACAAGCAAAATTTTTTTAAATTTCCCTCCTTTTATAAAACTGTCTGCAACCGAAAGCCCGTATAAAAATCCAGTACATGCAGCATTAACGTCAAAAACAGCCGCATCTTTTATTCCAAGTTTACTCTGGATGAAAGATGCCGTGGACGGAACCGGCATATCACCACTTATAGTGGCGGCGATAATCATGTCTATCTCTTTCGGTTTTACTCCTGCACTCTGCAGTGCCTTTTTTGAAGCAATGGCGCCTAAATCTGATGCAGCCTCACTGGAGTCAGCAATCCTTCTTTCCCTTATGCCTGTCCTTTCAGTAATCCATTTATCTGATGTATTAACCAGCTTTGCAAGGTCTACATTAGTAAGAACCTTTTTCGGTACATGAGAGCCAGTGCCTGTTATCCTGCTTCTCAACTGCAAATCTTTCCCTTCTTCAAAATTTTCGAGCTAAATTCGGCTGATATAATATCAAGAACCCTTTTTTTGCAAAATTCTTCTGCGAGAGCTATAGCATTTTTTATAGCCTTGGAAGAAGATCGGCCGTGGCTGATTATGCATGGCTTGCTTACCCCGAGGAGCGGGGCTCCGCCATATTCTGCATAATCAGTCTTTTTTTTAAAACTCCTCAGGGCACCTTTCAGAAATAAATATCCAATCTTTCCCATTGCCCCCTGTGAAATTTCCTTTTTTAGTATTTTCACAATTACTTCAGCCAGACCTTCGCTTATTTTAAGTGTTATGTTGCCGACAAAACCGTCGCATACAACGACATCAGCATCACCCATAAAAACATTTTTACCCTCTATATTCCCGATAAAGTTGATGCCTGAATCTTTCAACAGCTTAAAAGTCTCTTTTGTGAGTTCATTGCCTTTTACATCCTCTTCACCAATTCCAAGCAGACCTACCTTGGGATTATCAATGTCAAAGATGCTCTTTGCATATGACTCGCCCATAATCGCAAACTGCAATAAATGACCCGGCTTACAATCTACATTGGCGCCGGCATCAATCAGAACAAAAAGGCCTTTTAACGTGGGCATTACAGTAGCAATTGCAGGCCTGTCAATACCGCGCAGCTTGCCGAGAATAAAAAGCGCCTTAGCTATAACCACCCCCGAGTTACCGGCACTGACTATTGCATCCGCTTCACCTGATTTTACAAGATCTACAGCTACCTTTATCGAAGAATCCTTTTTGCGTCTTAAGGCTGTCATGGGGGTTTCATCCATTTCTACAACCTGGGAGGCATGCTTTATACTCAATGAAGCGGAAGGATATTTTTTCCCCTTAAGCTCTTTGATCAGTTCTGTCTCATTCCCCACAAGAATTACAGACAGATCAGCAGATTCATTTACAGCCTCAATGGCACCTTCAACTGTGACAGCAGGGGCGTGGTCACAGCCCATTGCATCCAGAGCAATTTTCATTTAGCTTCTTTTTCAACTATTTCAATAATCTTTTTCCCTCTGTAGATTCCACAACTGGGACACACCCTGTGTGAAATCGCAGGCTCACTGCATTCAGGGCAGACTATTATATTGGGGGGCGAATCAATTTTCCAGTTGGCTCTTCTTTTATCTCTTCTCGATCGTGTATGTCTGTGTGTTGGATTAGCCATTTTTACTCCTTTCAATTTTTCAAAAATTATTTAAGCTTTTTAAGCAGACTTAAACGCAAACCTGTTTCGCCAGCACGGCATTGACAGCCTGACACATTCAGACTTCTACCGCATCGGGGACACAGGCCTTTACAGCCTAACTCGCATAATGGTTTTATCGGGATTATAAAAGGCGTTTATAAAGCGTAAAATTATAGAAGAATTATAAGAATTATATTATGCTTTTGTCAATTAACCTTACCTGACTTAATGCAGGGGTATAATATCCATACTTATATCAACTGCAACTGCAGAGTGCGTAAGGGCGCCTATGGAAATCAAATCAACGCCGGCCTCTGCCACCGCTCTGATATTTTCCAGCCTTATATTGCCTGAGGCCTCAATAATCACTCCCGGGTTTTGCCTGCGTATTATTCCAACAGCCCTTTTTATTTCTTCAGGGGACATATTGTCCAGCATTATTCTCTCTGCACCCGAAGCCAAAACGCTCCTCACTTCTCTGATATTTTTAGCTTCTACTTCAATCCTTGGTGCATGACCAACATTTTTTCTGGCAAGCCTGACCGCCTTCCTGATACTGCCGACGGCACTAATGTGATTGTCTTTTATAAGTATGCCGTCAAAAAGCCCGAATCTGTGATTATGCCCGCCCCCGACTCTCACAGCATATTTCTCAAAAAATCGCAGCCCGGGTGTCGTCTTTCTGGTATCAAGGATTTTTACCGGGAGTCCTTCAACAAGCTCTATAAACCTGCGGGTAAGAGTTGCTATTCCTGAAAGTCTTTGCAGAAAGTTCAGGCAGGTTCTCTCCCCGGTCAATAAGCCTCTGGTACTTCCGGTAATTTTTGCAATACTTGCTCCTTTCTTTACAATGTCACCGTCTTTTTTACCGGCTTTAAACCTTAACGCAGGACATACAAGTCTAAAAATTTTTTCAGCAAAGGGAAGACCCGCCAAAATAAAATTTTCCCCTGCAACCAGGACTGCCCTGGACCTGTGGGAAGCAGGAACAATAGCACATGTCGTAATATCACCGTTTCCCAGGTCCTCTAAAAGTGCCTGCATGAGGATTGAATCTGTCTTAATCAAATCAGTCATTTAAACAGCCTTGCTATCCCCTGCCCACTCACTCATTTCTGCCAAGAGCAGTAACCATTCAGTGAAAAGTGGAATTATATATCTCTAAAGAATGATTCCCGCCAAGCGGGAATGACAAACAACTTTATCGTCCTTCCCTGTTGTCATTCTTCCGATGCTTCGGGATCCGGTCGGAGCGACTCTTCGCGGAGACTCGCTTCGAGAATCCCTCTTCTATGCCACCCATCACTGAATGGTTACCAGGAGCACGGAAGATTTTACTGTTCCCATTGCCGGAGTTTTTCAACTCTATCTTGAATTGCCAGAATTTTTTCTTTATATTTCTGATAATTATATGTATTTTCTTCAACAACTGCTTTAGGAGCCTTTTTCATAAATTTTTCATTTGCAAGCTTTCTCTGGATAAGAGCGAGAGACTCTTCTATTTTATTAATCTCCTTGTTCAGTCTTTTAACCTCTGCCTCAACATTAAATAAACCCTTTAACGGCACAAAAATTTCCATCCCCGGATTTATAGATACAGCGGCATCTTCCGGTTTACGTACATCATGCCCTATCTCAATATTTGCGGTTTTAGCCAACTTTGAAACATAAGAAATATTCTCATTCAGGATATTCGTTGTTTTATCAGGAGTCTTTATTGTCACGTTCAGTTCAAGAGACGGCGGTAAATTAAGTTCACCCCTGATATTCCTTATTCCGGATACAACATCCATAATGAGCCCCATTTCATACTCTGCATCTTTATCTTCAATACCATCTGCCTTTGTGGGAAATCTGCGTATGCACAGGCTTTCAGTTTTATTACCAATTGGAAGATACTGCCAGAGCTCCTCAGTTACAAAAGGGATAAAGGGATGGAGAAGGCCAAGGGCTGCCTCAAACACGTGAACAAGTGTGCTAACAGCGGCCTTTTTTGAATTCCCGTCTTCTCCGTATAGGGCAGGTTTGGTCATCTCAAGATACCAATCGCAGAACTCATGCCAGACAAACTGGTATAAAAGATTTGCTGAATCATTGAATCTGTACTCTTCAAGGGATTTATTTACTTCCGAGGCAACTGAAGAAAGCCTGCTCAGAATCCACTTATCTGCAAGACTTAAATATGAGGTATCCCTTAAATGCCCTACCTCGCTGTCCTCTCCCGCATTAACCAAAATAAACCTCGCCGCATTCCATATCTTGTTTATAAAATGCCTGTATCCCTCAACTCTTTTTTCTGAAAATTTTATATCCCTCCCCTGAGCTGCAAAGGCAGTCAGAGTAAATCTGAATGAATCAGTACCATAAATATCCGTCATTTCCAGAGGGTCGACCACATTCCCCTTTGACTTACTCATCTTCTCACCGCTGTCCGTCCTTATCAGGGCATGGATATATGTATGATTAAAGGGCTCTTTATTCATAAATTTCAGCCCCATCATAATCATTCTGGCTACCCAGAAAAAAAGTATGTCAAATCCGGTTATCAGAACATTTGTGGGGTAAAACGTCCTGAGGTCCTCTGTTTCATCAGGCCAGCCAAGGGTTGAAAACGGCCAGAGCGCAGAAGAAAACCATGTGTCAAGAACATCTTCGTCCTGAACCAGTGCCGATGCTCCAGCACCGCAATGAGGACATTCTTTTGGTATTTCGGCAGAAACTATTATCCCATTCTGCATTTTACATTCAGTACTGCGCATGTCCTTACAGTACCAAACGGGAATCCTGTGTCCCCACCAGATCTGTCTTGATATGCACCAGTCCCTGATGTTCTCCATCCAGTCGAGATAGCTGTTAACCCAGCCTGAAGGAATAATCTTTACCCTGCCATCCTTAACCGCACTGATTGCCCCTTCGGCAAGGGGCTTCATTTTTATAAACCACTGTTTTGAAAGATACGGTTCAACAATAGTCTTGCATCTGTAGCAATAGCCAAGACTCAGGGTGTGTTCATCTGCCTTAAGCAGCAGGTCTGAGGCCTCTAAATCCCTGAGAACATTTTTCCTGCACTCAAACCTTTCCTGTCCATAATACGGACCGGCCTCCATTGTCATTTTTCCTTCACCTGTCATTATTTTTATAAACGGCAATCCGTGTCTCCCTGCTATTTCAAAGTCATTGTGGTCGTGCGCAGGTGTCACCTTCACAGCGCCTGTACCGAATGACATATCAACAAATTCATCGGCAATCACGGGAATCTCTCTACCCAAAAGAGGTAATTTAAGATTTTTCCCAAGAATGTTTTTATATCTTTGATCTTCCGGATTAACCGCAACAGCAGTATCACCAAGGAGTGTTTCGGGTCTTGTAGTGGCAACAACAACCTGTCCGCTGTCATCAGCAAACTGATATTTAATGTAATAGAGTTTACCTTTTTTTTCCTCATGATCAACTTCAAGGTCTGACAGGGCAGTCTGACACCGCGGACACCAGTTGATTATATAGTCGCCTCTGTATATCAGACCTTCTTTATAGAGCCTTACAAAGACTTCTTTTACAGCTATTGACAAACCCTTATCAAGGGTAAACCTCTCACGGCTCCAGTCACAGGATGCGCCAAGACGTTTAAGTTGATGGATAATTCTGCCGCCATACTGTTCCTTCCATTTCCAGACCTGCTTAACAAATTCCTCTCTCCCGAGTTTATGTCTGTCAATCCCCTGTTTTTTAAGTTCCTTCTCCACTACATTCTGGGTTGCAATACCGGCATGGTCTGTACCCGGAAGCCAGAGCGTGTTATAACCGCTCATTCTCTTCCACCTTATAAGAATGTCCTGTAACGTAACGTCAAGGGCATGTCCAATATGAAGAGACCCTGTAACGTTGGGAGGAGGAATTACTATACAGAAAGGAGGTTTGTCACTTTTGGAATCAGCGCGGAAATAGCCTCTTGTATTCCAGAAATCATACCACTTCTCTTCTATGCCTTTGGGATTATAACTCTTTTCCAACATAACCTAATTTGCAGAATTCTAAGATTTCTCGTGCAGACTCGCTTTGAAATTCGAGCCTGCCTGCCGGCAGGCAGGGGGCCGAGTGTAAAGTATCCCGATACAAGATACACGATACAGACAAAAAATGGTCAAGGTCAGGGTTCTGAACTTTACATGCTATTCTTCTTTATCTTTTCTATCTCTTCAGTAATAGCCTTTTCAACTATATACGGGATTCTATCTTCTGCGGCTTTTCCAATAGCATTTATTAATTCTGATATAAGCCTCTGCGACTCATTCCTGACATGCCCATGCACCATTTCCTCAACAAGTTTGTCTGTTATATGAGGCATTGCCTTAGACAAAATTTTTCCTGTTGATTCCTTTAATTTATTTAATTCCTTATTACTTTCATCAGCTCTTTTTTCAGCCCCGAGCAGTTCATCCCTGAGCCGGTTAATTGTGTTTTCTGAAGCCTCTGCAGTGTCTATCTTGCTCTGTAAAAGCTCTGTTACCTTATCGGCTTTTTGTTCAGCTTTCTGTAACTTATTTCCAAGCCGGGCAACAGTATCTTTTAAATTCTTGGCCGTATCAACCCTGTTCAGTAACTCCTGAGGCTCAAAAGGCTTGATTAAGTAATCATCAGCACCTGCCTTTTTAGCCCTTTCCCCATCAAATTTTTTTACTGATTCAACCATCAATATTACAGGCACATTCTCTAAAGAAGGCTCTTTTTTAATTGCACTGCATAATTCATAACCGTTCATCTCCGGCAGGTCAATGTCAGCGAGAACAATGTCAGGAACTTCATTCTTTATAACCTTCAGGGCCTCTTCTCCGTCGCTGATAATCTCTATATCAATGTTTCTTTCAGAAAGAACCAGTTCAACGGTTTTATGGATAATTATGCTCTCATCGGCCAATATTAGTTTGCGTCTCATCCATCCCCCTTTGTCTGCAAATTTTATTGATATATGAAATAAATGTCAAGGATTGATTTCCTTTTTCCCCTCTGTCTTTTTCTCTGAAAGCCTTCTTCTCATCTCATAGAGTTTGTTAAGGGCCTCAATTGGCGTAATACTCAGAATATCAAGACCCAGGAGTTCCTTCATTACAGGGTCTGCCTGCGTAGAAAAAAGGTCCAGCTGTCCGCGTCGTACATTGTCAGGTGAAACAGATCCAGGTGAATATGCGAGCTTTGGCGCCCCGAGCTCATTAAGCTCAGCCTTCTCAAGGTTTGACAAAACCTCTTTTGCCCTCATGATTGTATCTTCGGGAAGGCCGGCAAGTCTGGCAACCTGAATGCCGTAGCTCTTGTCAGCAGGTCCCTCTTCTATTTTTCTGAGAAAAATTATTTCATCACCCCACTCCTTTACAGCCGCGTTCAGATTCTTAATTCCTTCAAGACAGAGGGAAAGTTCTGTAAGTTCGTGGTAATGAGTGGCAAAAAGCGTTCTTGCCTTTAAATTTTTTACAATAAATTCGGCAACTGCCCAGGCAATACTTATGCCGTCAAATGTGCTTGTCCCTCTTCCAACCTCATCAAGCAGAATAAGACTTTTTGCTGTTGCATTATTCAGGATATTGGCTGTTTCAATCATCTCGACCATGAAAGTGCTCTGTCCTTTGGTTATCACATCTGACGCACCTATTCTGGTAAATATTCTGTCAACAGTTCCTATCCTCGCCTCCTTTGCAGGTACAAAACTGCCTATCTGTGCAAGTATTACTATTAAGGCGGTCTGCCTCATATAGGTTGACTTGCCAGCCATATTCGGGCCTGTTATTATCAGGATTTTATTGGAGTCTGTATCGATTAATATGTCATTAGGTATAAATTTTTCTATGAGCGAGAGTCTCTCAAGAACAGGATGCCTTCCATCCGAGAACTGGATAACACTTCCATCGTCCACAACAGGACACGAGTAATTGTACTTTTCAGCGACAAATGCAAGGCTGTGAAGGGCGTCAATCTCTGAGACTGCATAAGATGTCTTTTGAAGCCTTTCTGTTTCTCTGGAAATATCGTTTCTTATACCGGCAAAACAGTCATACTCCAGATTTTTGAGCCTATCCTCTGCGCCGAGTATTTTAGCCTCATACTCTTTAAGTTCAGGGGTTATAAATCTCTCACCGCTGACAAGGGTCTGTTTTCTGATGTAGTCCTCATGGACCTGCGAAAGATTGGGTTTTGTTACCTCTATGTAATAGCCATAGATTCTGTTATAGCCTACTTTAAGTGACGATATCCCGGTACGTTTCCGTTCCTTTACCTGAAGAGCGGCTATGAAATCTTTTCCACTTCCGCTTATCGCTCTGAGTTCGTCTATCTCAGGATTAAACCCTTCTCTTATCAGGCCTCCGTCTCTCAGACCTAAAGGAGGATTTTCTGCAACAGCCTGCTCAATAACAGATCTTACGTCAGACAACACATCAATCTGCGCTGATAAAGAACTGATTTTTTTATTTTCATATTCCTGAAGCAGGTTTTTAAGCCCGGGCAATATTCCCAAAGAATTCTTTAAAGACACAATATCTCTTGCATTGGCAGTTCCGTTGCTTATCTTTGATGTCTGGCGTTCAATATCTGATATCACTTCTAAAAAGCCCTGCATCTTTCTGTGCCTGCCTGTATCACTAATCAGGGCGCTCACTGCCCTCTGTCTTTGTGCAATCGCTTCAGTATCGAGCAGGGGATTTAGAAGCCATGACCTTAAAAGTCTGCCTCCCATGGAGGTATGTGTTTCATCTATGACCCACAGAAGGGTGTTTTCTTTCTCGCCCTCTTTCATGGCCTTTGTAATCTCAAGGTTTTTCTGTGCAGATGCATCTAGCAGCATATGCGACTTATGACTCAGCACACTGATTTTCTTGAAGGTAGCTGTCTGCTTCTGAGTTTCTTCAAGGTAATTAAGCAGCGCACCTGCAGAAGAAATGGCTACCATCATACCCTCGCACCCATACCCGTCAAGCGAAGATACCTTGAAGTGGCCTAAAAGTTTTCTGTATGCCTCAATGTAATCAAAATACCAGTCATCATATGCAGTAAGGTAAAAGCCGTTAAGGCTGTTAACTATGGCAGGATTATTCTTAAGGCTGACCGGATAAAGAATCTCTTTGGGTTCGAATCTGCTTATCTCATCATCAAGATTTCCATGAAACTGATAAATTAAAAACTCCCCGGTGCTTATATCTGCCACAGCAATACCAAAGATGTTTTCTTTCTGGGAAAACCCAAGTATATAATTGTTCTCTTTAGGGTTTTCAGGAAGAAAAGTTCCGGGTGTAACAACTCTCACAACTTCTCTCCTGACTATCCCCTTTGCCTCTTTCGGGTCTTCTACCTGCTCACAGACAGCGACCTTATGGCCGGCCTTTATAAGTTTTGATATATAGGCGTCTGCAGTAAAGTGCGGAAAACCGCACATGGGAACAGGGATCTCCTTCCCCTTTTCTCTGGTGGTAAGGGTTATCCTGAGAATCTTAGAGGCATTAACAGCGTCATTCCCGAACATCTCATAAAAATCACCAAGACGGAAAAAAACAATACAGTCCGGATAACTCCGCTTGATATCATTAAACTGTTTCATTAAAGGGGTTAGTTCAGACATAATCAAT
>SDBV01001244.1_pt1 | contig 38320 bp, 35 predicted proteins | sample 2277081 | NCBI WGS metagenome assembly SDBV01 (sample SAMN10402039, study PRJNA504765) | marine sediment metagenome | isolation source: marine sediment core GS10_PC15, 223 cmbsf | place: Arctic Ocean: Southern Knipovich Ridge | collected 2010 | reverse complement strand
TTGACCAGCATATCTCGCAACTCCGGAAACGCATTGAGAAGGACCACAAGAACCCGGCGATAATTCGTACAGTACACGGCGTCGGCTACCGTTACGACGCCTGAATCCGTGGACCGATGATACACCGGGATCCTGCTTTGCGGTGCGGTGGCTGAGCGAAAACGACGAGATTGCCATTGGTCTGGACCGGCGGCAAAGGAATGAGAGCCGTGAGAATCACCAAGAAATATCTGGAAACTCGCCAGGAGCGTTTCCCGTCAAGACCCCAGAAATGCACCCGAAATGTGAGAGCACTTATGAGAGAGATGTCGAAGGGCCGACTTCCGGGAGGCCCTTTCTCAATGCGCCAGAACGCCTTTTCGAGAGAGGGGGGGGGGGCGGTCACCACGAGATGTCCGTCAAGCGCCAAACATCAGCGCGTCGAGTGCAGGGCCCAGACCCCTCAACGGCTCCGAAGGATGCCAGAAACGAGCTGTGGTGCACGCTTCCCTGGCCCCGGCAAAGACGAGTAGGGCGCTAGGTCTTGTGTTGCTCTTCCCGACTGTCCCATCCGGCCGCATGAAGGGAATCCTCATACCCGTCACAAAGATGATATACGCCGCTTTGTGGGCGGCCGCTGCCCATCTCCGGGTTGATGTGTCGGCGTGGACGAGTGCCACTGTCAGCGCGCCGTTCAGTGATGCCGCATACGCCTTCTCCAGCCACGGTTGGATGTTACTATACGGTGGATTCATCCGACAGACACTGCGCCCCCACGAGCACTCAAGAGCATTTCGCCTTCTTGGGTCGTCGTGGTCGGGACCAAGGTAGAGCCGACATTTGCGATTTCGCCTATTTGCGGTTACGTCAAGTGTGAACCAGAACTCCTTGTTCAGCAGTCTGAAGAACCAGTCTGGTGTCGACCACTCATATTTTTCCATGAGTTGTTATCCCCGTGTTATCCCTTAACGTCCTTATCCGCGTAAACCCTTCTATCCCAATGCCGGTCACGTGATAATCAATCCCTCAATCCGCAATCGTTAGTAACCATCAGGAGAGACTATTCCCATGAGCAAATTCGAGAGTATTGTCTATGAGAAGGAAAACGGCCGGGCCCGCATCATCCTTTCGCGGCCGGAGAAGATGAACGCGCTGACCCTGAAGTTGCTGGAGGAGCTCAATGAGGCGCTTTGGGAGGCCGATAATGACAACGCGGTACATTGCGTAATCCTGAAGGGGGCAGGCCGTTGCTTCTCGGCAGGCTACGATCTGACGGGGGCAGACTCCTATATTCCGACCTCCAGGGTGACTGACACGGAGGCGAACGAGTACCGGAGTGGCTCGAGCCTTGATAACGATACCTGGAGTCTGGAGCGGGCCCAGAGGTATCGCATGGCGATATTCGACATGCACAAGCCGGTCATTGCGCAGATTCACGGCTATTGCCTGGCGGGGGGGACCGATATTGCCTTGCTGTGTGACATGGTGATTGCGGCTGAAGACACCCAAATCGGCTTCCCGCCTGCACGGGACTTGGGCGCACTTCCCAACAACATGTGGCTCTACAACGTTGGCCCGCAATGGGCAAAACGGATCACCATGACGGGCGATTTGATCGACGGCAAGGATGCGCAGCAGATCGGTCTTGTTATGAAGGCTGTTCCGCTCGAGTATCTGGAGACGGAAGTCGAGCAGTTGGCCGACAGGCTGGCGCTGATTGACCCCGACCTCCTCACCGTAAACAAACGCATCATCAATCTCGGTATGGAGTTGATGGGAGCCAGGACCTTACAAAGACTCGCGTGTGAGAACGATATGCGTGGCCATAATGCGAAGGGGGCCAAAGAGTTCTCGAAACAGCTCAGGACCGAAGGTCTTCAGGCGGCGCTCAAAGGCAGAAAAGAGAAGTTCCCCGACAGCCGGATTCGCGTCAATGGCCCCGAAATCCGAAATGAAGACGGATATCTGATTGACCTGGACCAACTCGCTCCTAAGTAAGTCCTTAGGCCTGGCGCATAGGGATTGGCGGGACGGCATGAACATGGAAATCATTCGAGATGGCCAGGTGGACCCAAGCGAGATTGAGGGTCTGCGGGAGGCCGTGGGGTGGGATAGATCCGAGGGCAACCTTGAGCGGATCTTGGCCGCGCATGCCGCCCATTACACGGTGCGGGACGGGGACGGGCTGCTCGTCGGGTACGTGTCGGTCCTGAGCGACGGCATCGCGGACGCCCTTCTACTTGATCTGATCGTGCGCCCTGAATGCCATCACAAGGGGATTGGGACACGTCTGGTCCGCAGGGCAATTGGCGATATGAAGGAAGCTGGCATTCAGTGCGTTCACGTCACCTTCGAGGACCATCTTCAGCCGTTCTACGCTCAGTGCGGACTTGGCATCATCAAGGCTGGGATCGTCGACTTTAAGAACATGAAATGGGAGGTTGAATAGGAAATTGTGAATAACCAAGAGCACGCCAGGCCGCCTTCTGGCAGACACTGACAGTTTGGCGACCGGCGATGGCCCTATACTTTGCCCTGAGCAAACGGATCCGCCTAAGCAACTGCCCCTGGGATATGTTCCAGTGGCCTGACGCACTTCATCGTCAGGGAATGGGTCTCGTTGCAGACCAGGACGCACACGCCGCAGCCCCAGCACTTGTCGGGTTCGATGGCGGCCTTGAGTTTCTTCGTCCTCTTGCCTTTCGGGGCGCCTTCCGGTTTGACCATCTCTATGGCATCGAAATGGCACCGCTCGACGCAGTCCTGGCACCCGTCACAGGTCTCCTGGTCGATGACGGCCTGATAGCGGCTCTTCTCCCAGACCTTGTCCATGGGCAGGTCGAGCATGTCCATCGGGACGTAGCTCATGCAGCAGTCGCGGCAGCACTGGCACGTCGTGTGGAAGCCCGTCATGGCGACGGTGTTGGGCCAGATGTGGAGCAAGCCGTCCTCCGCGAGTTTGTCCACGAGCGCCAGCGTTTCTTCGGGCGACAACTCAATGCCCGAGTCGCGCTTGATCACATAGTCGGCGGCGCGTCCTAGCTGCAGACAGGTCCAGCCCGCCTCTTCGTCGCAGCAGTCACAGGGCTCGCCAATCGCCGCCGTTCGATAGCGGCAAGCGCATGGCACCACCGCAACGCGTTCCTGGGCCTTCATGATCTCACGGAAATCCTCGTAAGGCTGCATGTCCGGCAGGTCCTTGATGGATTGGTAGGCCGGAACGATCCGCGAGTGCGCCCTGTCGCGCGCGTTCTGCTGCTTGCCCATGTCGGGATACCATTCGTTAAGGCAGAAGTCGTGCCAGAGTTCGTAGAATTCCTTGTCGCGCACGAGATCGCGTTTCTTGGTGGCCTGAGTGGCATCGTGAAGTTGCATCGTGCCCTTGGCGAATCGAAAGTACTCGCGGGTCACAAAGTCGCCGCGCGCGAAAACCACGCCCTTGAAGAACAGGCTATCCAGTTCTTCCTGAATCGTGGCCGCCCCGAATCCCGTCTTCCCGGCCACTTCGGCCGCGGTACCGGGCAAGGCCGCTGCCATCTTGGCCTGATCCGGCGTCATCAGGTTCTCCAGGACCTTGCGCAGGCGGGGCGACCCTGGATACAACAGCTTCTCCAAAAGAACAGAATATGCGTCACTCATTTAAGCAATCTCCCTTTGCCATGTAGCTCGATTCGCAGCGAACAACTGAATATATCGTTCGATGCGCCAGAATACAACCTCTCCATCAGAAAGCGCCGGCAGAGGCCCGGACCCTAGTTGGAGCGAACTGAGAAAGGCACAACTCGCCCATGGCCGACTTCAGCTTGAGCGAAGGGTCCAAGTCCCCCTACCCGGCGTAGCCGGAACCAGAAAGTTGACATCGTTCTTGATTGTAACAATGCCCCTATAAATACAGGCCCATAAGGGTGTTCCAAAAGAATATTCTGTCCAAGAATGAACCAAACTGAAGTGCTAAGGGACTTAAAGGTATGAAGAATTCTGCCCCGAAGGGGCTGTGGCATGTAGCCGGGGGATGAGCGAAGCGATTCCCCTGGTCAACGTTCCACCATACGAGCTTCCCCGAAGGGGATGCGGCGGTTCTGGTTTCACTGACCGGTCGGCCCATTTTCAGATCGCCTCGCGGTCGTAGTCGACATGACGGGCCTCCAACAAGGCGATGAACTCCGCTTTGAAATCCTTTGTCCGGTGGTGCTCCTCCTGGTTCTGGATGTATGCCTTCACCTTGCCCACTTGAGAATAGCTTACGGTGAATGCCCCGTAGCCCTCTTGCCAGCAAAAGTCTCTAAGATCGGGAAAGGTATCGTGGATCCAGATAGTCGCGTTCCGCTTGATACTCCCGACCAGATTAGAGATGGTTTCGTCCGGCCGCCAGCCGATGAGAACATGGATGTGGTCCTCCATGCCGCCGACTTCGTAGAGGACTTCTTTCTCGTCACGAATGGCTCCGCCGAGATACGAGTAGATCCTCGGCGATATCTCGGGAGCCAAGATGGGTTGGCGGTTCTTCGTGCTGAATACGATGTGATAAACGATGTTGGTAAACGTCCCGGCCATTGGATACTCTTTTGCCGCCGTATCCCCTTCGGGGAAACATCGAGTGGGGGGCGTTGACCGGGGGAATCGCTTCGCTCATCCCCCGGCTACAGCCCGCAGCCCCTTCGGGGCAAAAATCTCACCGACATCATTAGACGCAGTCAGCAAGACTCTTGTCCAGTGCCCAACCCGGCGTAGCCGGAACCAAAAAGTTGACATCGTTCTTGATTATAACAATGCCCCTATAAATACAGGCCCATAAGGGTGTTCCAAAAACTATTCTGCCCAAAATAAACCAAACTGAAGTGCTAAGGGGCTAAGGCCAACTACACAGCCCCGGCATCCCGCAACTGGCCAATTTCATCCGTAGCGAAGCCCCAATCCGTCAAGACGGCCTCCGAGTGCTCCCCCGCCTTGGGCGGAGGTCCCTGGATTTCCGCCGGCGTCCGGCTGAAACGCGGCGCTGGGGCCTGGTGCATGACGCCATCCAGCTCGACAAACGCGTTGCGCGCCTTGTTGTGAGGATGCTCCGCAATCTCCTCGAAATCCAATACCGGGGCAAAACAGATGTCCGTTCCCTCCATGATCTCACACCATTCGGCCCGGGTCTTCGTCTTGAAGATAGCGGCCAGCTTTGTCTTGAACTCGGGCCACTGCTTGCGATCATGCTGGGCCTGAAGAGAAGCGTCATCGGTGCCAAGATGTTCAAGCAAGAGCGCATAGAACTGCGGTTCGATGGATCCCACCGACACATACTTGCCGTCGGCGCATTCGTAGGTCCCGTAAAAGTGGGCGCCGCCATCCAGCGTATTCGCACCTCGCCTGTTGAGCCACCCGCCCGCGGCATAGCCGCCGTAAACGCTTGCCAAGAGCGCTGCCGAACCATCGACCATCGCCGCGTCGATGACCTGTCCCTCCCCGGACTTCTGCGTCTCGAGAAGCGCGCTCACCAGCCCCAGCGCCATCAACATGCCGCCGCCCCCGAAGTCCCCCACCAGGTTCAACGGCGGTACCGGCGGCGCCCCAGGCGTGCCGATCGCATGCAGAATCCCGTTCAGCGAGATGTAGTTAATGTCGTGCCCGGCCGCAAGGGCGAGCGGACCTTCCTGACCCCACCCCGTCATCCGTCCATACACGAGTTTCGGGTTCCGCGCAAGACACACGTCCGGCCCAATCTTGAGCCGCTCCATGACACCCGGCCGGAAGCCCTCGAACAACGCGTCCGCCTTCTCGACCATGCGCAACACGACCTCGACCGACTCGGGGACCTTAAGGTCCAGGGCGAGCGAGCGCCTCCCGCGATTCAGCACGTCATACGGCGATCCCGCCCCCGCCGAACTCTTGCGATCGATCCGTATGACCTCCGCGCCGAGGTCGGACAACATCATTGCGCAAAACGGGCCTGGCCCGATACCCGCAAACTCAAGAATACGATATCCCTTCAAGGGACCCATGGCTTCACTCCTCTCGACAATCCAAAACACACATCCTAGAGGCTCGGGTCAAAACGATACCGATTGGAGAAATCATATGCGCCAACCGCAGCAAATAAAAGGGCTGTAGATCGTTTCAGGCTGAGTCTCCACCAAAGGACCCTCTACTGGCGGGTCCCTAAAAAAACTGTTAATCGCAAGTAATCCTACGCAATAAGATCATTGACCTTACAGTGTCGGCGGTACAAGGTCAACTGATGCCCCGGGTCGTCATAGCTTGTCCTCGGGCCGCTCCAGAATCACATCTTCCCGCGGAGGAAAGCGACGCATTCGTCGACATCCGGCTCGCCGAGTCCATGGAGTATCACCGGCACGTCGATCGCGAGATTCCCGAGCAAGGATAGATACCGGTCGTAATCCAGCAGGCCCTTTCCCGCGGCGAGGTGTCCCGCCGCGCCATCGTGGTCAAGGTCTTTGGCATGGGCGATAACGATGTCCTCGCCAAGAAGCTCGAAGGCCTCATCGAGGATTTCCGTCATCCGCGGCAGCTCGCCGGTGTGAAAGACGTTGGCGCCGTCCATCGCTACCTTGAGATAGGGCGAGCGCATCTCGTCCAGTATGCACCGGGACTTCTTGGCCGAGTCGACGACGTTGGATACTTCGGGCTCGAAGGCGAGGGTGACCTTGTGTTCCTCGGCGATCTTGAGCGCCTGCTCCATCGAGGCGGTCAAGTCGTCCCAGGCCTCGGGCGTATCGTTGTCAGGATGGGGCAGCCACATCAGCTGGGTATTTCGCGAACCCGTGCACAGGACGATGACCGAAGTGTCCAGTTTTTCGCAGGCAGGGGCGAGCACGCGCAGTTTCTCCAGGCCGCGCTCGCGCTGTTCCGGGTCGGGATGAATCATGTTGTACATGCCATTGACGCCCGACATGCTAATCTTGCGGGCGCTCATGGCCTCCCGAATCCTATCGCAATCGGTTTCATCGATCTGATTGGGCAGTGAGCGAAGTCCGGCGCTGGAAAGATCGAATTGCATGCACTTCAGGCCATGGCCGGCCACTGCGTCCAGTTCCTCCTCAAGGCTTGAGCGCGAAAAGGTCTTGGACATGATTCCAATCTGCATGTGCACTTCCTCCTCATTGGTGAATTGCCCATGGACGTGCAACCGGCGGGCGCGCAAACGCGGGCCACGGCGCCCGGTTCTGACGATGACAATTTTGGATTGGCATTTGAGCACGATTCACGGTGGCACTTCAACCGGCGTGAGGTGTCTCCCTCGCCAGAGTTGACAACGCTTCGCACGTTGCGCATAGTGGGGAGAAGCGCGCTCGCGGTGGTCGCGGGCAGACGCACATGGAAAACCTCGGAAATGGCGCGGATGTGGGGCCTCCGATTAGGCGGTGTACCACTGAATGGCCTGGAGAAGACACGTTCATGGTCTGCGGCGTCTGACAGACGCTGATGCGTTACGAGTCGGAATGGGGCATGTCGGCCGCAACGGAATCCAGCGAGGATCGATCTAACTGAAGGAGATATCCAATGGCGAAACTACTAGAGGGTAAAGTCGCAGTTGTTACTGGCGCGGGCCGTGGTATCGGAAGAGGCGAAGCCATCGCGTTCGCGGAAGCCGGGGCACAGGTTGTTGTCAATGACCTCGGGGGCGCTGGAGACGGAACGGGCAGTGACGCAACTCCGGCCCAGCAGGTGGTGGACGAAATCAAGGCTATGGGCGGCGAGGCCGTGGCAAATACGGATTCTGTCGCTGATGTGGAGGGCGGCGAAAGCATCGTCCAATCGGCCATAGACGCTTTTGGCCGGATCGATATCCTGGTAAACAATGCAGGCATATTGAGAGACAAGATGGTATTTAACATGAGCGATGAAGAATGGGACATCGTCCTCAAAGTCCATCTATACGGTCACTTCTATTGCTCGCGTGCGGCCTGCAGGCACATGCGCGCGCAAAAATGGGGACGGATCGTCAACACATCTTCAACCGCGGGTCTGGCATCGGGCTTCGGTCAAGCCAATTATGGGGCCGCCAAAGAAGGCATCATCGGTCTCACGCGTAACGTCGCCCGGGACATGGCAAAATACAACGTCACATGCAACGCCATTCGGCCTACGGCCGCCAGCCGGCTGACTCTGAATCCGGACTTGATAGCGGCCTGGGAAAGAGCGGGAAGAGCTGGTGGCAAAGAGAGAGTCGAGGCCAACCAGGCTGATGATATTGCGCCGTTCATTCTGTTCCTCTGCACAGATTCAGCCTCTAACATTAGCGGCCGGACCTTTGACGTGGTCAGCGGCCAGATCAGCCTCTATTCCGAGCCTACACAGGAGAAGACCATCTATAAGGAAGGCAGATGGACCCTGGAAGAGCTGATGACGATCGCTCCGGCAACACTCGGCCGCGGCTTGGAAGTTCGTGGGATCAGTTAGAACTTCACGCCCTAGAAGTCCGGCCAGAAAGGTACTTTCTGGCCGCGCCCCTAGAGCCTAAGACAGAAAGAAAGAAGCAGCAAGGCTAACCGGACGGTGGGCGGGCCTCGCGGCGTTTGCGTCCAGCACACGCCGCGCCGCCACCCTAAGCCGCCTGCCATTCACAGCGCCAAGGCCATGGTCCAATACACGAACTACGCCCGTGCACCCGCCACGGTTCGGTCAGACGGAATCCCGCTCTATAGCGCGTCGATGATCGCGTTGAAAGTTGCGCTGGGACGCATGGCCTTTGACGTCAATTCAGGATCGGGGAGATAATAGCCGCCGATATCGACAGGCGCGCCCTGAGCTGCCAAGAGTTCCGCGATAATCTTCTCCTCATTATCCTCGAGGGCCTTCGCCACCGCCGCGAACTTGGTCTTGAGGGTCTCATCCTTGTCCTGGGCCGCCAACGCTTGGGCCCAGTACATCGACAGGTAGAAAGTGCTTCCTCGATTGTCGATTTCGTTGACCTTTCGCGAAGGATAGCGCGCGTTCTCCAGGTAGGTGGTGATTCCCTTGTCCAGCGTTTCCGCCAACAGGGCCGCGGTCTCATTCTTATGGTTCTCGGCAATCAGTTCCAGACTCGGAACGAGGGCGCAATATTCGCCCAACGAATCCCATCGTGTGTGGCCCTCCTTCAGGAACTGCGCCACGTGCTTCGGGGCCGAGCCGCCGGCGCCCGTCTCGAAGAGTCCGCCACCATTCATCAGAGGAACGATCGAGAGCATTCGGGCGCTCGTGCCGAGCTCCAGAATCGGGAAAAGGTCCGTAAGATAATCGCGCAGCACATTGCCGGTGACCGAGATCGTGTCTTCGCCCTTGCGGATTCTCTCCAGCGAGAACACCATCGCGTCGACGGGCTTCATCGTGCGGATATCCAGGCCCTGCGTGTCGTGCTCGGGCAGGTACTTCTGGATCTTCTTGATGATTTCGCTATCGTGTCCGCGGTCCTCATCCAGCCAGAAAATAGCCGGCGAGCCCGACGCTCTTGCGCGCGATACGGCAAGTTTTACCCAATCGCGGATCGGCGCGTCCTTGGCCTGGCACATCCGGAAAATATCGCCGGTCTCGACCTCTTGTTCGAGCAACACGGCGCCTGAAGCGTCAACCACGCGGATTGTGCCTTCGGACGGCGCCTCGAAAGTCTTGTCGTGGGAGCCATACTCTTCGGCCTTCTGGGCCATCAGTCCGACATTGGAGACGCTGCCCATCGTCGAAGGATCGAACTGGCCGTGCTCGCGGCAATCTTCCAGAATAGCCTTGTAAATGGTCGCGTAGCAACGGTCCGGCACCATCGCGATGGTGTCTTGAAGCTCATCGTCGTTGTTCCACATCTTGCCGCCGTCACGCACCACATTGGGCATCGAGGCATCGACGATGATGTTGTTAGGCACGTGCAAATTCGTAATGCCGTTTCTCGAGTCGACCATCGCCAAATCGGGGCGCGTCTCATAAACGGCCGCAATATCAGCTTCGATTTCCGCCCTCTTCTCTTCGGGCAGCCGGTCTAGTTTTTCGAGCACGTCGGTCAGGCCGTTGTTGACATTGGCGCCAATTTCCTCGAGCGCGGCCGCATGTTTATCCAGAGCGGCCTTATAGTAGACGGACACGCAATGCCCGAACATGATCGGGTCCGAGATCTTCATCATCGTCGCTTTGAGATGCAGCGAGAGCAGCACCCCGTCCTTCTTCGCCTCTTCGATCTGCTGGGCGTAAAACTCGCGCAACGCGGCCACATTCATGACCGATGAGTCGATAACTTCGCCCGCCAGCAGGGCCAGGCCCTCCTTCAGGACGGTCGCGCTACCGTCCTTGCCGGCAAACTCGATCTTAACGGTAGTCGCCTCTTCGATCGTTGTAGACTTCTCGCTTTCGTAGAAGTCTTTGCCGTCCATATGGGAGACACGCGCCTTCGAGCCGCTCTCGGGCCAATCCTGCATCATCTTGTGAGGGTGTTTCTGCGCGAACTTCTTGACCGAAGCCGCTGCCCTGCGGTCGGAGTTTCCTTCGCGCAGCACCGGATTGACGGCCGAGCCGAGGACCTTGGCAAACCGGGCTTGGAGCGCTACTTCCTCGTCATTCTTCGGCTCTTCAGGATAATCGGGGATATCGTATCCTTTTTCCTGTAGTTCCTTAATCGCCTCTTGGAGCTGCGGAATCGTGGCGCTAATATTGGGAAGCTTAATGATATTGGCTTCAGGAGTCTGTGCGAGCTCTCCCAGCATTGTCAGATTATCGGCGATCTTCTGTTCCTCGCTCAGATTATCGGGAAAATTAGCGATGATTCTGCCTGATAACGAGATATCGCTGGTTTCAACATCGATGCCAGAGCCTTTCGTGTAGGCCTGGACGATCGGCAGCAAGACATATGTGGCCAATGCCGGGGCTTCGTCGATCTTAGTCCATATAATTCGTGCGTTTGCCATGTTTCATCCTCTACTTTTGAAGGAACGTAAATCAGTCTTCGTTTGAACGGCTGGATGCAATCCTGTGTCGCCGACCAAGGCTACCGCCTAACCGCCTTCGGTAACTCAGGCCACGGCAAGAGCGGGAAGCCGCATGGCAGCGAACTGGCGGGCGCTGGCACGTGTCCATGCCGACCTGTCACGATCTAGGCATGGCGCCTTGGAACTTATGGGCCGGCCCCGGAACGGCATTCAAACGTTCCGATTGAGCAATGGGAGGCTGAGCGCACCGTGGACTCGACCTGCGTCACTTGGGGAGCATGACAGTTCATGCGGCTTCACGATACCACCGCGCTACGATACCACAAAATTCGTTCGTGCCACAAACTCGGGCCTCTGTTTCCGCCGCAGAGTTCTCGGCCAGGGCGGTGTCGTCTCGACCAAGGCCTGGCGCGATGGCGCGCCGTTAGGGGATGTAGCGGAGAAGAATATAGACCGTGGAAATCGCCAGGGTTATTAACATGACGGGCAGGCCGTAGGACATGAAGCGGAAGAACGAAATGTCGCGGTCGTTGTTCCTGGCGATCTGGACGACAACGAGATTGGCCGCGGTGCCGAACATGGTGCCGTTGCCGCCCAGGCATGCGCCCAGCGCCAGAGACCACCATAGGGCCATGCCCACAAGCTCGGCATCGACTGCGGAATGCTCGGCAATGACGGGGATGATGTTGTGGACGACGGGAATAAGGGTGGTCACGAGGGGCACGGCGCCTATGAGGGCGGCGGCGATGGCCCCAAACCAAAGGAGGACCAGGGCCGTTGGCGCCAGCTCGTTACCCGTCATCGAAAGCGCCAGCTCGGCCAGCTTATCGAGCACTCCCGTACCCCGCAGACCTTCAACCATGATGAAGAGCCCAACGAAGAAGAATAGCGTGGGCCATTCGACGGCTTTGAACGCCTCTTCGGGGTCTGCCCGGGTAAGAAGCAAGATGGTGGCCGCCCCTGCCAACGCCACGGTGGCCGGCTTGAGGTGGACCACTTCATGCACGAGAAAGAGCGCGAAAACCGCGCACAGCACACAGCCGGTCTTCAAGAGGAGTTTTCGGTCACGGATGGCGCGCGAAGCATTCATCTCCATGACCCGCGCACGCACCTCCGAAGAGACGTGGGCCTGCCGGCGGATAAGGAGGACGGCCATGAGAAGCAGGGCGGCGAGGCAGACGACCACCACCGGTCCCAGATTAATCAGAAAATCGTTGAAACTCAGGTCCGCGGCGCTGCCGATGATGATGTTGGGCGGGTCGCCGATGAGCGTGGCGGTCCCGCCGATGTTCGAGGCCAGGGCTTCGAGGATGAGATAGGGGATGGGCGAGACTTCGAGCTGTTCGGTGATGAGAAAGGTGACGGGCGCGATGAGCAAGACCGTGGTTACGTTGTCGACGAGTGCGGACAGGACGGCCGTGACCGTGCAAAGGAGCAGAAGGAGTGGGATGGGCCGTCCCCTGGCCACATGGGCCAGACGGATGGCGACAAAGCCGAAGAAACCGCTTTCGGCGAGGAAATGAACGATGATCATCATTCCAGTCAGCAGGAAGATAACGCTTAGATCCACCGCAGCGAAGGCTTCCTCTTCGCTGACGATGCGGAGCAGCAGCATCGCACTGCCCCCGAGGAGGGCGGCCACGGTCTTGTGTACCTTCTCGCTCAACATCACGGCGTAGGTAACGATGAAGATACCCACGGCGATGATCATCTGTGTATCCATTAGGCGCGTAGAATCCTCGATATTATGTCGGCCCTGTCAATCGTGCCTACGTAGCGGCCGTCTTCCTGAACGTAGGCAAAACTGTGGTTCTCTTGGTTCATCCGGAAGGCGACCTGAATCATGGGGTCGCCGGCTTCGACAATCAGCGGACTGAGGTTCTGAATGTCCTTCACCTTGGTGGTCGTCTCACGTTTGAAGAACTCCTCGAAAGGACTGTATTCATCCAGGAACGCGATGTCGTGAAGACTGGACAGGTAGTTGGGGAAACCGGCCTTAAGGATCTCCTGCGACGTGACGGCCCCAATAATCTCGCCTTCAGGGCCGCACACAAGGGCCTTCTGCGCGCCCCGCTCGAAGAGCTTATCAAGAAGTTCGCGCAGGGGCATGTCTTCATGGGCGATAACCGCCGTTTCCCGCATAAGGTCGCGCGCACAGAGCCCCTTCTTGACCCGAATGCCGGCCTCTTCGATACACTTCCAGATGGCTTCCCGCGTGCCGGCTTCCCGCAAGACGGCCAGCAAGTCCGGGTCCGCGGCGATGGCCGCAAGCGCGGCCAAGGTTTGAAGCATCACAATATTCTTCTCATTGTTGGACAGGATCACGAAAACGAGGTCGACTGCCCGTCCATCGCTGCCCTTGTCTTCGAGCGGCACGGGCGCCACGCCCAAGAGGAGATGAAAATCCTTCAGGCCCGATATGCGGGCATGGGGCACAGCAACGCCGTTGGCGAGCGCCGTACTGCCCTGCGCTTCGCGGTCCAGTATCGCGGAATGGATTTCCGCGATAGGCGTCGAGGGGTGGAAGCGGACGGCGCGTTCAAGGATCTCCAGGACGGCATCGCCAAGAGTTCGCGCCTTCAATTCCGGCACGACGCAAGACCGCAGGAGCAGACTAGATAGTTTCACAGATCGCCTCCCCAGCTATGTGCCCTTGGTTACGTTCAACATGTGTCGGCGATGCGTGATTATCCCGAGACAACGTCGTGGATTCAAACGTGGCAGGGGACAACGAAGCGCCGGGCACCGCCCACGAAGGCGTCCCCACAACTGAGGGCCTCGTCAATGGCCTGAAGCAATGGTCTGCCCCAACGGGGAACTGGACACTTCTCTCCTACGCCGCCACTTGCTTCACTTCCAAACAGCTTGCCTGCCGTCTAGCTCTCCCTCGCCTTCTCATCCGCCTTGGTCCTGGCACGTGAGGCATCAAGATCGAGGCCGCCGCCTCCTGACCGGCCGACTCGTCCCAGGGCGTTGAGCTGACGGTGATAGGCGAAGACAGCTCCTCTACCCATTATCTCGGCGTGGGTGTTGAAGGCCTCCTTCTGGATCGCGATTGCGTCCGGTGGGGCATCGGCGAAAGTCTGTGCCATCTTCCACACCTCTTCCTCAAGCTTGTCGGCAGGTACCGCCTTATTGACCAGCCCAATACGCTCGGCCTCCTTACCATCGATGACCTTCTGGGTCAAGAGCATTTCCTTGGCTTTTCGCATCCCGAGGTAGGTCACCCACAGAGGCATACTGTCGACCCCACCCCGGCCGACGGGATGTCCGAGGCTTGCGTCCTCAGCGGCAATGGCTATGTCGCACAGCATTTCAAGATAGCATCCCGCGGAGAGACAATAGCCGTGTATCTGGGCGATGACCGGCTTGGGTATGTTCATGATCCTCAGGTAGCGTTCGCTGATACTCCGCAAGGTACTCAGGGCGTTGCTGGTGGTCCACTGCTCCTGGCCCTCCGGACCGGTGATGTAGTAGCTCTTCTTGAGGTCCCACCCGGCGCAGAACGCCTTCCCGGTGCCGCACAGAATGACGACCCTGACTTCAGGGTCATCCTCTGCCTCCGCAAAGGCGGCAAGCAGGTCGTCCCACAACGAATGATTCAGGGCGTTCATCTTGTCGCCCCGGTTCATCGTAATCCTGGCGATGTTCTCCTTGACCTCGTAGATGACAGACTCATATTTCATTGCAGTCGCTCCCTTTCAGCGATGACTTGGATTCGGGTTAAGCCCAAGTTTGAGTAAGATTATCGAATTGTGAATGGCCGCCCTACGTCGCCAGAAGGCCCTCCAGCCGGCCGCGAATGAGTTCCTCGGCCTCGGCCATGATGCCGTCGATCAGTTCCTTACAAGTCGGAATGTCGTGAATAAGCCCAGCGACCATGCCGCAACTCCACACGCCGGCGTCCATTTCGCCGTCTTGCAGCACCTTGCGGTTCCCATCGCCGCCCACGAGATGCCCGATGTCGTCAATGGTGGTCTCGCTGCCCTTCTCGCGCTCGATCGCGGCGACTGCGCTCGCGACCGCATTCTTCAGCACGCGCTCGGTGTTGCGCAACGGACGCATGATCAGCTGTGTCTGCAACTCGTCCGCATCGATCAGCGCCTGTTTGACGTTGTCGTGCACGGGGGCTTCCTTGGTCGCGATGAAGCGCGTCCCCATGTTCATGCCGTCCGCACCGAGCGCAAGAGACGCCACCAGACTGCGTCCGTTCGCCATGCCTCCCGACGCCACGAACGGTATGGTCAACTCCTCCGCCGCGCGCGGCAACAGGATCATGTTCGGGATATCGTCCTCGCCTGGGTGTCCGCCGCACTCGAAACCGTCCACGCTTACGGCGTCACAACCGATCCGTTCCGCCTTCAGCGAATGCCGCACCGACGTGCACTTGTGGATGACCTTGATCCCTGCATCTTTTAGGGCCGGCATGAATTTCTCCGGACTGCGGCCCGCTGTCTCCACCACCTTCACGCCCCCCTCCGCGATCGCCTGGATGATTTCCGGGTACGGCGGCTCTTTGAAACTCGGCAGCAACGTAATGTTCACCCCAAAGGGCTTGTCCGTCATCTCGCGGCATGTGGCGATCTCTTTGGCGAGGTCCTCCGGTGTCGGCAACGAGAGGGCCGTGATGATGCCCAGTCCGCCCGCGTTCGACACCGCCGAAGCCATCTTGGCGAGGCCGACATTGTGCATACCGCCTTGAATGATCGGATGTTGAATGCCAAACAGTTCTGTTATGCGGGTCTTCATGTCATTCTCCTGTCGTTAATGTCCGCTGTCTTCCGAAATCTCCCATTGGCTGGCAGATGTTCTCCACTTTTTGCGTAACACACCACTGTACACGAAGCCGCGCCTCAAGCCAAGACTGTCGATAGACGCCAAAAAGCCGTCCCGAAAGGGGTTTTAGTAGCAGTTCCGTGTCATATTAATACTCAAGAAACCACGGGCTGCTACGCGAGAAGGCCTTGGATGCGCTTTCGGACTTTCTCGAAGCGTTTTCGCATCTCTTTCGAGTCGGACTTCACGGCCACCATGTCGAGGCGGGTGGTCCGGTAGGAGGGGTCGCGCCAGGTGGCTGAATCCACTTCGGCAAGAAGCACGAGGCCCGCGTCGTGCACTGCGCTACGGATTTCCTGTCCGGTATAGACGCGTTCGCGCACAAGCGTTTCTGGCCCTGTGTTGATACGTATGCGGATGTCGGCGATTGCGGTGGCGCGATCGAAGGAGCCTTTCCATGTCGTCGAAAAGGACCCATTGTCCTCTGTCCAGTGCATGTCCGCGAAATGCTCAGTCACCATGCGCTCGGTGATCATGTCGAAGTAGAACACGCCATTGTCCAACAGCAAGTCGGCCGCCGATTGGAACGCGCGGTGGAGTTGCCCGGGGTCTAGGAGGAAATTGAGACTGTCAAATATGCATGTGGCGTACTCAAAGCGCGGTACGAAGGGCAGGTTGCACAGGTCGGCGGCGGCCACCCTTGCACGAAAAGGGCCCTTTTGCGCTTCGCGCAGCATCGCGTGTGAGACATCGATGCCGACGCTGTCCCAGCCGTGCTGGATGAGTCGCTTGAGCAGGTGGCCGGTCCCGCACGCGAGGTCGATGTGCCTGAATTCGTGTTGCCCGCACAGTTCTGCAACGACGGTCGAGACCACGAGCCACCGATCGTAGTCCACTTCGCGCATGATGGGGTCGTAGAACCGCGCGAGGTCGCTGAACGTGTCCCTAGGAGTCATGAAGCGAACTCGCAACCGGCCCACTTTGCGAAATCTTGTGAGTTCGGATGCAGGCCATGGCGCCTTCGCACTTGGGCCAGTTTGTGGTCAATCGCGAACAGTAGGGCCGCGTCGAAGCCGTCGCGGTGGAGGATTTCGCGCGCCTCGCTGGCGCCGTCGTGAGTGCGCAACGGCTCGCAGTAGTCGGCAATGTATAGCGCTTGTCCCACGCGCGCCCAGCCGGCGCGGCCGGTCGTGTGCCAACGGATCGCCTCGAGCCCGCCCTCGTCTTCGATGCCCAGCCATCGGCGGCACTCCTCGGCGGCGACTCGCCCGTGCAGCAGGTTCGGCCTGCCTAGGTCCGCCGTGATGCCGTATACCGTAGCGGCCTCAATGAGCTCCGCCGGCTTCATCGCCTTGCAGAGGTCGTGCAGAAGGCCCGCGGTAACGGCCTGTTCGGCCGTAATCCCCCCCTCCTCGGCGATGGACAGCATCATCCTCGCGACCGAAACGCAGTGGGCGTACGTCTTCTTGGACACCCGCGAGCGCAGGAGCTCTTGAAATTCTTCGGCACGCTCGACGGGGAACTCACTCATTGTAGATCCCCTTCTCGCGAATCAAGCGCGCGACAGCGGCGGGAACGAGCGCATCGATCGGCTCTTCGCGCGCGACACGGCGGCGGATGCCGGTCGAGGACACGTCGCTCTCCTTGAAAGGCATGAAGTCGTACTTCCCCTCCAACAGCGGCGGGACGACGCTGCCGTCACCCTCGCGCGGCGCCACGAGCAGCCGCGCCCGGTCAAGGAGGTCCTCTGGATCCTTCCAGTTCGGGATATCGAGGAGAGAATCAAGGCCAACAATCAGGAAAAGCTCCGCCCCAGGGTAGATCTGCTGAAGGTCGCGCAGGGTCTCGCGCGTGTACGAGGGTCCCTCGCGGTGAAGCTCGATGTCACAGGGCTCGAAGTCCGGCGCGTGCTCGATGGCGGCCTCAAGCATCTCGAGCCGTTGCTCGGCCGACGCGCCGGTGTCGTCCCGCTTGTGAGGCGGCCGCGCTGAGAGCACGAATAAAACCGCGTCCAGGTCCGCGGTCTCCACGGCGGCACGCGCCATCTCAAGGTGCGTGTTGTGGATGGGGTCGAAGGTGCCGCCCAGGACCCCGATACGCTTAAGATGGCTGCTCATCGGCGTAGTGTATCGAATCAGGTGCGAATTTGGCCATTGCCGCGGATGATCCACTTGAGCGACGTGAGCTCTTTGAGCGCCATCGGCCCGCGACAGTGCAGCTTGCCCGTGCTAATCCCCAGCTCGGCACCCAGCCCAAACTGAAAACCGTCCGTGAAATAGGTGGAGGCGTTGACGTAGACCGTTGCGCTGTCGACGTCATTCAGGAAGCGTTCGGCCGCCGCGTGATCTTCAGTGACGATGGCGTCGGAATGGTGCGAACCGTACTCATTGACATGCGCGATCGCGGCGTCCAGCGAATCGACGATCTTGATCGACAGGATCTTGTCGAGGTACTCCGTCGTCCAATCCTCGCCGGTCGCGGGCACGCAGTCGACGATCCTTTGCGTGCGCCCGCATCCGCGCAACTCGCACCCGGCCGCGCCGAAATCGGCCGCGATGTCCGTCAGGAACGGTCCGGCAATCGCCTGGTCCACGAGCATCGTTTCCATTGCGTTGCAGACGCCCGGCCGCTGAAGTTTCGCGTTCAAGCAGATGGCCTTCGCCATCGCGAGGTCCGCGCCTGAATGCACGTAGGTGTGGCAGATGCCGTCGAGGTGCGCCACCACGGGGATGCGCGAGTCGTCGTAAATGCGTTCGATAAGCGATTTCCCGCCGCGCGGCACGATGACGTCAATGTAGTCGTTGAGCTTGAGCATTTCGCCGACCGCTTCGCGGTCGGTCGTCGTGATGATTTGTACGGCGTGCTCTGGAACGCCTGCCGACTTCGCGCCTTCGATGAAGATCTTCGCGATGGTAATGTTCGAGTGAATCGCTTCGGATCCGCCGCGAAGCACGACGGCGTTGCCCGATTTGAGACAGAGGCCCGCGGCGTCCGCCGTGACGTTTGGCCGGCTTTCGTAAATGATGCCAACGACTCCGAGGGGATGGCGCACCTGCGCGATGCGAAGCCCGTTCGGGCGGACCGTCTGGCTGACGATATCGCCGACGGGGTCGGGCAGCGCGGCGACGGCCTCAAGACCCTCGGCCATCGTCTCGATGCGCGCGCCCGTCAATTCGAGGCGGTCGAGCATGGCGCTCGACAGGCCCTTGCCGCGGCCGGCGTCGAGGTCCTTCTTGTTCTCGGCCTGCAGTGCGGCCTTCGACGCCCGGAGCCGCGTCGCCACTTCGTGCAGCGCCTCGTCCTTGACCGACCGCGTCATCGAACGCAGCCTGTCCGAGGCCCTCCGTGCCTGCCGGCCAATGCGCTCAAGCTCCTCGCGCAGCGATTTGTCTGCAACGGCCATCTGGCGAAGTTTCCTCCATCCTGTATCGGGTGAAAAGGGTCCCGTTTCCTGGAATCCCCGCGCGAAACGCTCTATAAGATTACCAAATTGTCCCGGTGAATGACTTCGTCGAAGTCTTTGCGGCCGAGTTTGGTGGCAATTTCTTGGCTTTTCAGGCCCTTGATGGCGCCGAGGTCGCTGCTGGAATAGTTGGTGAGGCCACGTGCGATGTCGCGGCCCGCTGAATCCTTCATGGTGATCGCTTCCCCGGCTTCGAATCCGCCGTTGACGGCGACAATGCCGACCGCGAGCAGGCTCGTACCCCTTTCGACCAGGGCGGCGCGGGCGCCGTTGTCGATTTGCACGGAGCCTTTGGGCGCGCGCCCGAAGGCGATCCAGCGTTTGCGGTGGGTCATGCCGATTTCCGACGCGCCAAAAACGGTCATGGCGCCGTCGCCCTCGAGCACGGCGCTGATGACGTTCTCGCGGTGGCCGTTGGCGATGACCGTTGGCAGACCCGAGGCGCAGGCGATCTTTACCGCCTCGAGCTTGGTCTTCATGCCGCCTATGGACGTCGGCGTGAGCGTGTCCTCCGCGAAATCCTCGATCTCGTGGGTCACGGCTTCGACGTGGCGGATAAGATTGGCGTCTGGGTGCGTGAGCGGATCCTTGTCATACAGCCCGTCGACGTTGCTCAGGATAATCAGCAAGTCGGCGTCGATCTTCGCCGCAACTTTCGCGGCGAGCGTGTCGTTGTCGCCGAAACGCAGTTCGTCCGGCACGGTCGAGTCGTTTTCGTTGACGATCGGCACGACGTTCTCGAATTCGAAAAGCGCGTTGATCGTGTTTCGGACATTGAGGTAGGACTGCCGGTCGTCGAGGTCGTAGGTGGTCAGGAGCACCTGCGCCGCGTGCAGGCCGTCGCCGCAGGTCTGGAACAGCGTCTCGTATAGGTGCATGAGCCGCGATTGGCCGACCGCCGCGGTCGCCTGCTTGCGCGGCAGGGCGGTGGGGCGTTCCTTGATACCGAGCCGGTCCATACCGCAGCCCATGGCGCCCGACGAGACGATCAGCAGCTTGATGCCGCGCGCGTGCTTGATGCGCGCGAGGTCCTTCACAACGCCCTCGAGCACCTGGCCATCGAAGCCGTGCTCATCGCCGAGAAGGGTTGTTCCGATCTTCACGACGAGCGTCTTGATATCGCTGAATCCGGTGGTCACGTTTGTGGTCCGTCCCTACTGGGAGTGGTATTCGAGCTCTATGCCCGCGATGTAGATGCTCTGGCCGTCTTCGGCCCCCATGCGCTCCAGGGCCTTGTACAGTCCCATCTTCTTGAGCGTGCGGTCGAGATGGTGGACGGCCTGTTCATTCTCAAAGTCCGTCATGCGCACTGCGCGTACGACCTTCCGGCCTTCGATGCAAAAACCTTCGGCTTCGGCTTCGATGGTAAATGGCGCTTCGTAGCGGTATTCGGCTTCGCTCGAAGGGCCAACGGCGATATCCTCATGCTGCTCGCGGTTGTAACGGTCGAGCGCCTGCCACACGGCCTCAAGCAGTTCCCCGACGCCTTCACCGGTCACGGCCGAGATCAAATGCGGCGAATCGAATTCGTGTTTGAGCTCCTCGAAACTCGTGCAGTTCTCCGGAATGTCCGCCTTGTTAAAAGCGACCACGCGCGGGCGCCTCTGGAACGCGTCGCTGTGTTGCGCCAGCTCATCCTCAAGCGTTCTCAGCGTCTCCCTGGGATCGGCGTCGCCTGGATCGATCAGAAACAGCAGGACCTTTGTGCGTTCGATATGGCGCAGGAAATCGTGACCGAGGCCCTTGCCTTCGGCCGCCCCTTCGCTGATGCCGGGGATATCTGCGAGTGTAAGAGTGCGATAGTCGCTAAGTTCCACGACCCCGAGATTGGGGCTGATCGTGGTGAAGGGATAGTCGGCTATTTTGGGCGTGGCCGCACTCACTCGTGAGAGGAGCGTCGATTTCCCCGCGTTCGGCAAGCCCACTATGCCGACGTCGGCGATAAGCTTCAGTTCGAGATCGAGCAAGACCTCCTCGCCCGGCTCGCCTTTCTCGGCGAAGAGGGGGGCCCGATTGGTGGACGAGGTGAAACGCGCGTTCCCGCGGCCCCCTTTGCCGCCACGCGCCGCCAGATAGCGTTGTCCTTCCTGGGAGAGGTCGCACAATACCGTTCCGGAGTCTCTCTCCCGGACGACGGTTCCGACGGGGACCTCAATAGGCGTTTCCTTGCCGTTCTTGCCGTGCATATCGCTGCCCTGGCCGTGTTGGCCGCGATTGCCCTTCCAGGTGGCGTGGTAGCGCAGGTGATTCAATGCATTGTGGCGCGGCGTGGCGACGAGGTAGACATCGCCCCCATCTCCGCCGTCGCCGCCGCTGGGGCCGCCGTGCGGGACGTATTTCTCGCGCCGGAAACTACAGCAGCCGTTGCCCCCTGCTCCAGCGGTCACATTGATGCGCGCGCGATCGACGAACATGGATGGCCGCCATTAGTAAACCTGAAAGGTTCAGGACCCGCTCGGGAGGACGTCGATACACTGCCGGTTTTTGCGCAGGTGTCTGAACTGGACCACGCCGTCGGCCTTGGCGAAGAGGGTATGGTCGTTGCCGATCCCCACGTTCTGACCGGGATGGAAATGGGTGCCGCGCTGGCGCACGAGGATATTGCCCGCGATGACCTCCTGGCCGCCGTACTTCTTGACGCCGAGGCGTTTGGATTCGGAGTCGCGCCCGTTACGCGTGCTGCCGCCTGCTTTCTTATGGGCCATGAGTATCTCCTGGGGAATACAGCCGCTTCGTGCGCGGCGGACGCCCTTATGCCTTAATTGTGTCCACCTTGAGTTCGGTATAGGGTTGCCGATGTCCGTAGGTGCGGTGATAGTTCTTCCTGCGCTTGAATTTGAATACGCGGATCTTTTTCGCACGGCCCTGGGCGATCACAGTGCATACGACTTTCGCCTTTGCAAGCTTCTCTTCGTCGGTAACCGCGCCGTCATCTTTGGACAGCATCTTGACCTGATCCAGCTCGACGGTATCGCCGACGCTGGCATCGAGCTTTTCAACCCGGATGGTGTCGCCCTGCGACACTTTCACTTGCTTACCGCCCGTGGCTACGACTGCATACATTGTACATTCTCCGTGCCATCGGCATGCGCATCGCGGCACAGCCGTATTCGTCTCTTAGTTCTACCGATTCTGCCAGACAGCTCAGCGGGCCTTGGCAAATCCCGTGGCCGCCGATGCATGTGCAACGAAGGCTTCAGCAACGGCACGCAACTCGGCGATCGCGGACAACGAAGCCAAGTAACTCGACTTTGCGTTTCTGGGTGAAGGCAAATTCTCGGTAGTCGTCCTCAACTGCCCGAAAGCACCCTCCGCCACCACCTCATGGATGTTCCTCGTGGCCCCGGGGTCGGCGATGACGCGGACGCGCGTATCGTCTGGGCCCACGCCTACGAAGCTCAACGAAGCGGCCACGTTCACGTTCTTGGGAAAGGCCTTGACCGCCTCGCGCGCACTTCCCTCAAATACAACAGTCGCCTCTTCGAGGCCGTCCAAATCGATATTGTTTTCTACAAGATGCGGCGCCCCGACGAGACCGGCGGGCGGCTTTCTCGTGGTCAGGGACACACTGTGCAGGCCCGCCTCCATGGCCGCGCGAATACCGTCAAGCCCGCATAAGGCGCCCGAAGGAATGTGTATCTGAACGCCGGCGGCCCGGACCTCTTCGCAGAGATCGGCGTTCGCCAGGAGGCCGCCCACGCTCATGATCAGGCAATCCACGTGATGGCGAACGGCAGATTCGAGCACGGCCTTCACCGCATCGGCGACGGCGCACTCGACGAGAAAGTCCACCTTCGATGCGTTCTCGTCCAAATCGCAAATGGCCGCTTCAAGCTGGAAAGAGCGGAACAGAATCTTGGCGCGCCCTTCGTCTACATCGGTCAGTGCGGCGACCTCAGCCGGTATGTCGCCTTTTTGCAGGGCAATACATAAATCCGCCCCGATATTACCGCATCCAACGATGCCGGTCTTCATTTTTGTCGTCATCATACTCGCCAATGGGTAAGAAAAAAGCCGCTCATCACGGCCGAATCATTTCACTCTCGCTCTGTATACTTGGCGGACAACCCCAAATCCAGCCTGCCAACCGAAAGATACTAACATAGGGTAAAATCGCAAGTCAAGCCCTGCTCCAGACTTATGAGGCATAAGGAGGTTGCCTGTCGCCAGCGCGGCCGCCGCCTGTTTGACACTCTCCTAAGGCCTTTCATTACAATAGTTGTGCCGCTTCCTTTGGGGGAATGCGTGCGGGCCCGGCTGCGGCGCGATCGGGCCACGGGTGGGGGCATCATCTTGGACTACGCGGAAAACTACGAGCGGTGTTGTAAAGAACGCGTTACGTTCCTGCAGCGTCATTTCATGGGCATTCTGTCGCGAAAGGCGCGCGCACTCGGGCAGGAAAGCCACAAGATGTGGTCGCTAAAATACGTTATCGATACGTATTTTGACCAGGCGATTTCGCTGCGGGTGATGGATTGCGGCGCGTGGGACGGCTGGTTTCTCAGCTACGACGCGCCCGTCATTCGCCAGCGCATCGCACTCGATTTCGATTCCGTCTTCGCGCCGCAACTGCGCGATAGCGGCATGGACTTCATATTGGCCGACATGGAGAAGGGCGCTTTCCCTGTCGCTTCGAACTCGCTGGATCTGGTCGCGATGACGAGCACACTTGAGCACCTGTCTTGTCCGGAGAAGATCGCTACGGAAATTCAGCGCGTATTGCGGCCGGGAGGAATCGCATTTATCACTGTGCCGGACATCATGAAGTACAAGTTCCATTTTTGGGACGATGTGACGCACAAGCGGCCCTTCAACCGCTCGTCGCTACGGTTCCTGTTTGAATCGCACAAGATGGAAACGCTTGAGCTCTGTCCCTACAACCACAATCTATTTATCGTCGGCAATCTGTTCCCGGCCCCGCTCCATCGTTTCATGATGAAATTTCGCGGCAACGCCCTGTTGTACATCGGAAGGAAGCCCGGGGAATGAACGGTCAGGCAATCGCCTCGATATTCACCGTCGTGTCGCGGCTGGGCAAGACACATGGCCGATACGTCTGGATCGCCGGGGTCCTCCTCTATCTCGGGTTCATCTGGTATGCCGGTTGGGAAGATGTCGGAAGCGCCCTGGACGGCCTCGGTTTCGGCTATCTTGCGGCCCTGGTCCTCGTCGAAGTGATTGCGCTGGGCATGCGGGCGTGGAAATGGCGTATTGCGCTCGGACCCCGTCAGAAGGCGCTCCGGGCCTGCTTCATCTCGAAGGCCGGGGGGAATCTTACGCCCGCGCGCATCGGTGAATTCTCGCCGCTGCTCCTCGAGGAGCACCGCTCGGCCCAGGTGGGCGCTTGGATCGTACTGGATCGCGTCCTCGAAGCGGCCACGACGCTGGTGCTTGGACTGGTTGGACTGGTTGCCGTCCTCGGCCTCGCGGGCGGCGGCGGGTTGACTTGGTGGGCATTGGCATTCCTCGCCGCGCTGGGAGGCGCGACCTATCTCTTTTCCAAGCGCCGCTTCATGGAAGCTCTGGAGTCCCGCTTCGACCCCGCGGGCCTGATTGGGCGGGCGTTTCCCTTTCTGGGCCCCGTGAGCCGAGAGATGTCTGAGCTCGGCCCGAAGGTGCCCGTTCTGGTGACGCTGACCCTGTGCGCGACGCTGCTCGACCTCGTTATCGGCTACCTGCTGTTCATGTCTTTTGGCATTGGCGTGGCACTGACCGTGCTGGCCCTCGCGCAACTCGTCCATGCCTTGGTCAGCAGCGTCCCGATCGCGCCCAATGCCTCAGGCATCCCGTACGCTGCCGCCGCGGCGGTCATCTACGAGACGGCCGGCATTCCCATCGAGGTGCTCACCGTCGCGATCGGGTTGCGCTTTCTCATCGCGAGCGGCGTGTTCTGGGGCGGCTTCCTCTTTGCGGTACCAGGCCGTCAGGGCCGGGGTCGTTTTGCCTCTCAAGGCGATCTCTTCGACCACCTGGCCAGCGGCGCCGTGCTGTACGAATACGCGCCGGGCGCCCTTGAGAAACTCGACGCGCTGGTGGAAGGCAAGGGAAAACTCCTGGATATCGGCTGTGGCGACGGGGTGATCGCCCAGGCGCTCGACGCCGATGTAACGATGGGAGTGGATCTATCGCCGCGCTGCGCGCGCTTGTCGCGAGATCGGGGCCTGATGGCGTCGGTGGGCGATGCGGCCGCGGGGCTTCCCTTCAGGACAGGGTCCCTAGACACCGTCACCTGCTTCGATGTGCTGCATCATCTGGGCCAGGTGTGGGACGAGATCTTCGTCGAGCTCGACCGGGTCCTGCGGCCCGGAGGGCGCCTATGTATCGTCGAACCCGACGCGCGGAACCCCTTTGTACGGTGGACGCAGGCGCCAGGCTCGCCCATCCGCGTTGCCCCCTGGCGCGACGAACCGGCGATCGACCCCATGGAGTTGATCGCGCGTCTGGAGGGTCTCGGCTACGAGTACACGTGCGAATCCATCAACATCGAAGGCAGGCAGACGGAGCGTTCTGTGTTTCCAATGTGGCAGCGGCTGCTCAAAGCGCCATTCGTGATTCTGCTCGCGTGGTATTTCCGCTCCTCGCCCAACAAATTCGCACTGGTTGCCCGGAAGCCGGCAGGAAAGGCTGAACGTGTTGCTTAGAGACAAGACGGTTCTGATTACCGGCGCATCCCAGGGAATTGGGCAGTACCTCTGCGTCCATTTCGCGCGGAAGGGCGCACGCATGATCGGCGTCGCCCGCTCCGAGAGCGGCTTAAGGAAAACGGCGGGCCTGGTTTCCGATGCGGGGGGCCGCTTCGATTGGCACATTGCCGACCTGAGTGACGCCGCATCGCTCAAAGCGCTCGCAACCGCCCTGCAAGAAGACGACGCAGGTGTCGATGTGCTGATTCACAACGCGGCGGATGTGACCTCCAAGTCTTTTGAGGACACGTCGCTGGACGAGATGGATCGCTTGGTAGCTACGAACGTGACCGGCCCGCTGCAACTGACGAAACTACTCCTGCCGCTGATGGCGGACCGAGGCGACCCGTCTATCGTTACGATCTCCTCCTTGGCGGGGTATAAACCGAACCCTGCGCAGACGGTCTACAGCGTGACCAAGTGGGCCGTGAACGGATTGGCCCATGCATTGCGGGCCGAACTGGGCCCGAGAGGGTTTCACGTGTTGAATGTTGCGCTCTCCTCGGTCGGGACGAAGGATGCAACCGAGCCGGGCCAGGTGCCTGTGGCTGACTTTGCCCAGGCGCTCGAACGCGCCATCGAGCGGCGTGAGGACGAGCTCTTTCTATCAGGCGCGTCGAAATGGCTCATGCGGCTCTATCAACTCTATCCCCCCTTGGCCAAGGTACGATGAGGACTGAAAGGAGGCCGGAACTTTATGCGTAACATTGCGCTTTCCATCTACCGAAAATGCGTGCAAAAAGCGACCGGGTACGGCCTGGACAATGTTCGGGTCGTCCACGCTCTGCACGGACAGATGCTGCGCCGGCTCCGGCCGGAGAGCGTTACGGTCTTCGGCAAGCGGCTCTATCTCGATGATGCGGACAGCCTGAATCTCTCGATTCACGGCGAGCATGAACCCGACACTACGGCACTATTCAAGTCGCTGGTGCGCGATGGCGATGCGATACTCGATATCGGTGCGCACATCGGATATTTTACGCTGCTCATGGCCGGGCTCGCGGGTGAGTCGGGCCGAGTAACCGCCTTCGAGGCCCACCCGGACAACGCCGCCCTCCTGCGAAAGACGATTGACGAGAGCGGCTACAGCAACGTCGTCATCGAAAACAAGGCCGTGACCTCACGGACCGGTCCCCTCTATCTCATCCCGGACCAGGAGGGCACGGTAGACCACCGCACGATGGATGTGATCGAGGGCCCGGAGCAAATCGGAATCGAGGGCGTGGCGCTTGACGACTATTTCGACGCGGCTACAAATGTGGACATCATCAAGATGGACATACAAGGCGCCGAGGGACACGCGCTGCTGGGTATGGAGCGCCTCGTCGCCCGCCAGGACCGGCTTACGCTGATTACGGAGTTCGAGCCTTGGGGCCTCGATGAATCCGGCACCGGCGCGCGGAAATATCTGGAAATGCTCCATGACTTCGGGTTCACGGTCTACGATCTCCAATCCGCCGACGAAGACCACGTTGCTGTCGACCCGGACGCTCTCTGCAAAAAGTACCCGCCAGTCAAAGACGCGTTCACCGATCTGTACTGCGTGAAGGGGCCCCCGCCCCAGGCCCGCGCATGACGCCCAACTCGCCGCTCGAAACGCAGCCCGGACTTTGATAAGGTAGCGCGCGACATGACGGATTCTCCGAAAACGGGCATCCTGCTCGTGAATACCGGCTCGCCGAACGCGCCGGAGGTCTCTGAAACGCGGACCTTCCTCAGAGAGTTTCTCTCCGACCCGCGTGTGATCGACATCGCGCCGCTAAAACGGTGGCTCCTCCTCAATTTGGTGATCCTTCGGCGCCGGCCGAAGGTAAAGGCGGCCGCCTACAGGTCCATCTGGACCGATCGCGGCTCGCCGCTGATCGTAAACAGCGAAGACTTCCGGGACGGGCTGCGCATAGTGCTTCCCGACAGGCTGGTCGAAATCGGTATGGCCTACGGCCGGCCGTCTGTGCCCGAAGCCTTGGACTCACTCATCGGCCAAGGGGCAGGACGGATTGTGGTCGCGCCGATGTTCCCGCAATACGCATCGGCTACCGTGGGGTCGGTCCTCGAGTTGACGTACAAGACTGCGGCCGCGAAACTGAACGTCCCGGCGCTCTCGATCGTCCCGCCCTTCTACGAAGCGCCGGAATTCTTGGATGCCTGGGCGGTGGTTGCACAGCCACAATTGGATGCATTTTCCGCCGACCACATCCTCTTCAGCTACCACGGCCTCCCCGAGCGGCAGATCTTCAAGTCCGACCCGACGGGCAACCACTGCCTAAAACGCGACGACTGCTGCGAGCGCTACGCAGAGGCCAACCCGAACTGCTACCGTGCGCATTGCTTCGCCACGACGCGGGGCATCGTCGAACGCCTGGACCTCGCGGAAGACGGCTATACAATCGCGTTTCAATCGAGGCTCGGTCGCGACCGTTGGCTGGATCCGGCAGCGGACAAGACTATCGTCCGGCTCGCGGAGTCAGGCGTAAAGCGGCTCGCCGTGTTGTCACCGGCCTTCGTGGCGGATTGCATCGAGACGACGGAGGAACTGGGCGTGCGGGGCAGGAAATCGTTTCTTGACCACGGCGGCGAGGCCTTCGAGCAGGTTTCGTCCCTGAACAGCGACCCTGCCTGGGTATCGGGATTCGCTTCAATCCTGCGCCGCTACTGAGTGAGGGCCGGCTGAGAGTCCGGCCAGAAAGATACTCTTGGCCCCGCCGCTAACCTTCCAGGTTCATGACGGATGCGCCGTGCTTGTTAATCGCTGGGGGGACTTCGACGACTTCCTCGCGCTCGATGCCGCTGAAGAGTTCCTGCCACGTATCGCGCATGGACGTCATCAGATTCACGCACTCCTCGATCGGCCCGACCGCCTTCTTGATATTCGCCGTCACAAGAAGATGATGGAAATACTCGTAGGAACGATCGAGGCTCAGTGCCAGTTCGCCCGCATCCATATTCAGGGCGTTGCGGAGCTCGGAAATGATATCCTGCGCCTGAATCAAGTGCTCATGCGCGCCCGCACCGCTCTCGGCCTCGATTTGGCGCTGGGCTTCGACCGCCCGGCTGATGGCGCCATTGAACAACATGACGATCAGGCGGCCTTGTGAGGCCGTTTCAACTTCCACGCGGCGATACGCTTTCGATCCCATCCGTTACCTCCAGGGTTCGCTTAAGGCTATTATGCCCTAAAATGCTCCGAATCCACCGACCAGCCCCACCAGAGAGGCGCCCTGGGCCTGCAAGGAACTGACCATCGTTTCCATTAGAAGGAACTGCCTTCGTAATCGGGCCTCCCGCTGTGCGACTCGGCGCTCCGTGCTTTCGATACGGTCATCCAAAGTGTCTATCTGGCGGTCGATACTTCCGTTCGAGCGGGAGCGGTCGTTCAGAAAACCTGTGGAACTGGTAATGCCGTCCATGTAATCGAAGAGCTGATCGGCGATCCCCGTCTCGGCAGCGTTCGAGAAGAGGCTTTGGACGCCTTCTCGGTTGTCGAGGATGACTGCGCGCAATTCATCGACGTCGAGGCTCAGTTGATACTTGGATGCCGCATCGAATGAGTCTCCCGTGGATATTCCGATGTCCAGAAGGCTTTCGAGGCCCACACCGAGGCCCGGCACCTGTTGGAAGACTTGGGACTTCAGGAAGCTCTCAATGGTGCGCAAAGAGCTGTCGTTTTCGAGTTCTCCGCCTTTACCTATAAGCTCCTGGAGCGCTCCGATCGATTCGTTAAACGTATCCACGAATTTCTGGATTGACTCGATGATGGAATCGTCATCCACGTTTACCGTCACAGAACTCGTCCCGACACTCAGCAGCTGCAAAGTTACCCCGCTGATCGCGTCCGCTACGTCATTGGTGTTCTGTGTCTGGAGCGGGCCGCCGTTGACAGTGAATTGTGAGTCCGAACCGGCTGTCTGTATCGCCGCTGTGAGGTTCGTAATGTCCAAGAAGTTGCTCGTACCTGATGCAAAGGAAATCGTACGGCTGCCGAGCGTGTCGGAAACGACCCGGATCGCGTCTGTCGCCGTGTCGTAGCTCGCCGTCACGCCGGCGTCCGAGGCGTTAATGCGATCAATCACATCCGATATCGAGTCCGCTGCGGGATCGATGGCGATTGATACGCCATTTATGGCGAAACTGCCTGCGGTCACGGCGCCGTTGGCGAAGGAGGCAGCGTTTAGCAGCGTTCCCGGGTTGACCGCACCCAGGTTGCCCTTGCTGGAGACGATCGTCGAGCCGCTGCCGCCCGTCGACTGGGTCGCGCCAACTACCTTGATCCCGGTCAGGAAACTGCTCGTGTCCCCCGACGCGCCAAAGTTGACGATGGACGTGTCGCCTGGCGTTGAGTTCTCGAATGTGACCGTGTCGGTCACGCCGTCATACGTTGCCGTGACGCCAGCCCCGCTCGCGTTGATCGTGTTCAGGATGCCCGTGAGGCTGTCCACCGCCGGATCGATCGTAAACTGCACGCCGTTAATGCTGAACGTGCCAGCGGTGATTCCCGAGGTAATGCCGCTGCTCGCGAGCGTGGCGCCGGGGTTGATGGGCCCACCGAGCTCTGCGCTGCTCGTCGCCACGGTAGCGGACGCGAGTTGAACCACATCGACCAGGAAGGAGCCGGAGGTCGGGTTGCTTCCAGTCTGTTCCGCCACGAGAACGGAATCGTTACTCGACAGCGCCTCAAACTTATTGAAATCGAGACCGAACTGAAGATCCTTGATGAGATTGCGAAACGACAAGAACTGCGTGCGAAGCTCTGCAATGCTGTCCTTCTGCGCTTCCAGGGCTTTTATTCTGCTCTGCAACCGCAGGATGGGCCTGCGCTCGAGTTGCATCAGTTGGGCAATGAGATTATTCGTATCAATCCCGGTTGCGAGCCCGCCAACGTTGAATCCACCACCCATCCCAATACCTCCTGTAAAGATCTCGCCAAACGCGCGCCAGAGCCTGGGCCTGCGGAAGGCCCGGATGTCGCTGGTCGAACTGGCTTTATCATTTATCGGCATGTTTGGAGCTCTGCTTTAGCGTGGGTGCTTTGTAGCAGGCATGAACTAAGAAAACTGCTCAAATCTATCGGAGATAGCCCGGATGGGGCTTCAAGAGACACAAAAAAGGCGGGGCACGGGGCCCCGCCCTCAATATTGCGTACCTGAATTGCTGTTATGAAACGATTTGAGAGAGACTCATGATCGGCATGAAGAGGCCTATGATGATTCCGCCGACTACGATGCCCATGAGAACCAGGAGTATCGGCTCGATCATGCTGGTGAGGTTGTCTACCAACGCCTTGACCTCCGCGTCGTAGAAGTCTCCAATCTTCTCTAACATGACCTCGAGGGCGCCCGTCTTTTCGCCAACGCCGATCATGCGTGTGACCATCGGAGGAAACTCACCGCTTCGTGCAAGCGGATCGGCGAGGGTCTCGCCGTTGCGCACGCCATCAGCCGTCGATCGGATTACTTTTGAGAAGACCTCACTCCCCGCAGTCCGTTCCGCTATTTCCAGGGCCTGAAGGATTGCCACACCACTGCGTATGAGCGTCGCGAGGGTGCGGCTGAATCGGCTAATGGCGACCTTTCTAAGCAACATCCCGAATATGGGAATTCGCAGTTTGATGGCGTCGATATTGTATCGCCCGCTTTCGGTCTGATTGTAAGTGCGAAGGCCAACGATGCCTCCTACGAACGCAGCCACTATAATCAGGGCCTTCCAACTGCGTAGCGTGTTGCTGGCCGCGATGAGGAGCTGAGTAGGCAGGGGCAGTTCAGCACCCATATCCGTGAAGATCTTCTCGAACTGGGGCACAACAAAGAGAATCAGGCACGAAGCGATAAGCATGATGATGGCCAGTGAGACCATGGGATACATCATCGCGCCGCGTACGCGCCTCTTTAATTCTGCCGTGGCTTCGAGGTAATCCGCGAGCCGGGCAAGCACACCGTCGAGGTCGCCACTCACCTCGCCAGCCCGAACCATACTGATGTAGAGGTCGGGAAAGGCCCTTGGGTACGCGCGAAGAGCGTCGGAAAAGGTTTCACCGCCCTCGACGCTGCCTGCAATGTTCGCGATCATTTTTGAAAAGATCGGGTCGTCAGTCTGCTCGCCGAGGATGTCCAGGCACTGCAAAAGAGGAAGCCCGGCATTGATCATCGTCGAGAGCTGCCGGGTGAAAATCATGAGTTCAGCGGACTTGACGCGCCGTTTGCTCAAGTTTTGAAGCTGTCCACCTGAGCCCTTAACTTTGATCGAGCCCCTTTCGGGCGTCAGCCCGCTGCTACGAAGCGCGTTCATCAGGGCCTGACGGTTTTCCGCGTCCAATGAGCCCTTTTTGACCTTGCCCTCGCGGTTTCGTGCGACGTAGGCAAACGTTGGCATGGTGTGTCTCCCCCCCCCCCGATGATCCAGTTAGATGAATTATATCCGCTGTTTCCAGTTTTGACAAGCAATTACCCTCTTTTGTGGGTCGGACAAGCGCTCGATTTGTGACTGAATAGCACCATTTGAGGCCAACTAAGGCCTCAATCTTGTTGGTAGGGCGCGAGAAGATGAGCTAGATAGCCGAACATAGACCCCGGTCAAATCGGAAGACTAAGGAAAACGGGGACTGACGCAAGCGACCAGCGGGAGACGTGTCTGTCCCTGTTTTCCCGATGGCGCGTGCGTACGATCTTAAGTATGAAAACTACGTAATATGATGCAACTCTGGGTGTTGCCGGGGGATGGAATCTTAGGAGCGCCCCGGTACGTCCACCTGAGGATGCTTGAGTGCAAACAATTCTGTATGATTCTATTTGAATTCTAATCGGGGATCTTTGCCGTGAACCTTCAACACGAACTGGGGCTTCAGGTGCCTTTCGAGGACATCCGGCATGAAGCCGTATTGAACGTGGTGCGGACGGCCACCCTCCTCTCGGCGAAGGCATCGCAGCTCTTCCGAAAGTACGACCTGACGGAGGCGCAATTTAACGTGCTGTTCGCGCTGAAATTCAGCAGCGGTGACACGACCCAGGCGGAACTGGGAAAGCGCTTGGTCGTGACCCGCGCGAGTGTTACTTCGGTACTGGACAAGCTCGAAAGCAAGGGCCTGGTCCGCCGCATTGATGTGCCGCAAAATCGCCGCATACATCACGTCGAACTGACCGCGAAGGGAACGAAACTGTTCGATCGCGTCGAGCCCATATACCGCGGCGAAGTGCATAGTGTTCTGGATGATTTCAGCAAGGACGAGTGTGCGAGTTTGATCGACTACATGGAAAAGATCCGTTCGCGAGTGCAGGATTTACGGTCGCCAAGCACGAAGTGACCCGCTGCAAGACGGGCCCGAGCGGCCGGGCCCGTCGCGAGAAGAATCCCATGGCGCAAGGCTACGACAAGTCGAATTACCGGTCCGGATTCTGGGCCCTCATCGTGACGCAGGCCCAGGGCGCGTTCAGCGATAATCTCTTCCGCTGGACCATTGTCTATTTGCTCCTGGGAACGACGGCCACTGCGACGATCGAGTCGTCTGGCAAAATCACGGCTGTAGCGGGGATGTTGTTCGCGCTACCGTTCTTTCTCTTCGTCGGCATATTTGGCGCGATCTCCGACCGCTACGGTAAGCAGCGCGTAATAGTCGCGCTGAAGTATACCGAAATCCTGATCATGGCCGCCGGCGGTCTCGCCCTTCTAACTCAGAACGCGGCCTTTCTCTGGGTAACGCTATTTCTGATGGCGACGCAGAGTGCGCAGTTTTCTCCGTGCAAGTATGCGATTCTTCCTGAAGCGTTGCCCGAAGAGCGGCTCTCATGGGGCAACGGGTTTATCCAGGCCATGACGATGATGGCCATCATCGCGGGTACAGGTCTGGCGGGGCCGCTCTTTTCCTATTTGTATCCTGCCGGCCAACTCCATTGGGTATCTGCCGGGCTGGTTGTACTGGCGATCGGGGGCGTGTTCATAGCACGCCGGATATTCCGGCCTCCCGCAGCCAACCCGAGCCGGATCGTGCCGGTGAATCCCTATGCGGGGACGATGGAGTACTTCAAAATATTCTGGCGCGACAGTTGGCTCGGCCTCTCTGTGCTTGCCTATACCTACTTCTGGTTCTTGGCGGCACTCATCCAGAACAATCTCGTACCCTTCGGCTACGTCACGCGAGGTCTGACGCAAACACAGATCAGCTACATGATGGTGGCTGTCTTTGTGGGTATAGGCATTGGCTCCGTCGCCGCGGGCTATCTTTCGCGGGGCAAGGTCGAGCCTGGCTTGGTTCCCATCGGCGCCCTGGGAATAACCACTTTCGGAGTGCTGCTCGGATTCGACTGGTACAACTTAACCGGTTGCATTTTCCTATTGTTCGGTCTCGGGTTCTCAGCGGGCTTTTTCGATGTTCCCGTCGTTTCGATGATCCAGCGGCGGAGTCCGGCCCATCTGCGCGGTGGTGCGCTAATCACCGCGAACATGCTGACCTCGTTCGGCATTTTTATGGCCAGTGCGTTATATTGGATTTTGAGCAGTTACGGGGTCAGTCCCTATACCGTCTTTCTCGCCAGCGGAATCATATCCTTCGCTGTGGGACTCTGCATCTGTTTTGCGCAGCCGATATTCCTGTTGCGCTCGGTGATATGGCTCCTGTCGAACACAATCTATCGTGTCCGAGTGTTTGGGCGTGAGCATATCCCCGTATCGGGCGGGGCGCTGCTGGTCGCGAACCACACGTCGTTTCTGGACGCGCTGGTCATTCTCGCGTCCATTGACCGCCGGGTTCGCTTCATCATGTACCAGGGCGACTACGACGTGGCGTGGATCAAACCCATCGCTAAGATGATGGGCGCGATCCCCGTTTCGGCGGGCGGCGGGCCGCGCGAGGTCGTTCAGTCGCTGCACAGGGCGACAGACGCGCTTAAGAAGGGCGACCTGGTCTGCATATTCGCGGAGGGGCAAATCACGCGAACAGGACAGATGCTGCCTTTCCGGAAGGGCTTCGACCGGGTTATGAAAGGCGTTGACGCGCCGATCGTCCCGGTGCACATCGACCAGGTCTGGGGCTCGGTCTTCCGCTTTGACGACGGCAAGTTCGCTTGGAAGTGGCCGAGCCGGGTCCCCTTCACGGTGACGGTGGGTTACGGCGCGCCAATGCCTTCGGACAGTAACGCGTATGAATTGCGCGGGGCGATACAAGAGCTGGGTACGGAGGCACATGCGGCCGATGCGGACAAGGTAAAGCTGCTCCATCGCCAATTTGTGAAGAAGGCCCGGCGGCATCCCTTTGCGACGGGAATCGCGGACCAGCGCTCCGGCTCGTTCCGCAATCTGAAAGTGTTGGCCAGCTCCATCGTGTTGGCGCGCAAGCTCAAGCCACTCCTAGCGCAAGACGAGGAAATTGTGGGGGTCCTTCTTCCTCAGTCTGTCGCCGGCGCCTTGGTAAATGTCGCCCTGCAACTGATGGGGAAGGTGCCGGTCAATCTAAACTACACGGGCTCGAATGAAGCCATCGCGACGGCCGCGCACCAGTGCAAGATGCGCCACGTCATCACGGCGAGGGCCTTCCTCGAACAGATGCCGGTGGAAGTCCCCGGTGAAGCGATCTATGTGGAGGACCTTCAAGGGTCGATCACGAAAAAGGACATCGTTAGCGGCCTGTTGTTGGCGGCATTCTGCCCCGTGAAGATGCTTGAAGCACGCTTGGGGGCGCCCCGGAACCGTAGGGCGGACGATCTTGCGACGGTCGTTTTCTCAAGCGGAAGTGAGGGCGAGCCGAAGGGCATTATGTTGACGCATGACAACATTGCGAAGAATATCGAGTCCGCGTTGCGGGTCTTTCCACATAGGAAGGGCGATTGTATCGTCGGCATGTTGCCTTTTTTCCACTCCTTCGGCTTCACCGCAACGCTTTGGCTGGTCTTGATCACGCCGGAATTCCGCGCCGTATACCACCCGAACCCGATGGAAGCGCGGGCAATCGGCGCCTTAGTGAAGAAGTACAAGGGCTCCATTCTTTTCACCACGTCGACCTTTCTCCACGGCTTTATCCGCAGGTGCGCGCCGGAACAGCTCAAATCGTTGCGCCACGTAATCGCCGGCGCGGAGAAGCTGGCCCCGAGGGTGCGCGATGCGTTTAAGGAGAAGTTCGGCGTCGAGCCTTTGGAAGGGTACGGGACGACGGAATGCTCTCCGATTGTCTCTCTGAACCTCCCGGACGTCAGGGCGCCCGGTTTCTTCCAGAAGGGGACGAAACGGGGCTCGATTGGCCTTCCTCTACCCGGAATTAGCGTAAAGGTTGTCAATCCCGATACGCGCGAGACGCTCCAGAATGGCGAGGCGGGTCTGCTGATGGTGAAAGGCCCCAGCATCATGAGCGGTTATCTCGGCAAGCCGGAGAAGACCGCCGAGGTGCTCGAGAACGGCTGGTATACGACGGGCGATATCTCGACAATCGACGAAGACGGATTCATCACGATTACGGACGGCCAGGCGCGCGTGAGCAAGATTGCGGGCGAGATGGTGTCGCACACGAAAGTCGAGGACGCGTTGCAGAAGCTGCTGGATGAGCCGGAGCGCATGTTGGCGGTGGCGGGTGTCCCCGACGCCAACAAGGGCGAGCGCCTCGTCGTCGTACATACGCTGCCCGACGAGGATTTCGACTTTCTCTTGACGAAGCTGGATGAGACGGGGCTGCCCAACCTCTGGGTGCCCAAGCCCAAGGCGTTCTACAGGGTCGATGAGATCCCTATTCTCGGGACGGGAAAGATGGACATCAATGCCGTGAAAGAGCTCGCGCGTAAGCTGGACATAGGAGACTAGCCGACGATGCTTGGCGCACGAAGAAAGAAGGACCCCTCAGGGAGACCTGTGCGGGCGTGGCGCGCCATCAGGCGATGGTCCATCGGCCGAGGAAGATCTCTAGCGCTGATCGTTCTGGTAGTGGCAGCATCGGCCTGTGGATATAACACGCTGGCCGGATCGCTCGCGCACCGTTGGGACGAAGCGCAAGTGCGCGACGCGGCCTCGGGGATCCTGGCCGGCGCCGAACCGATTGACCTGGGCCCCGCGGATGCCGGCACGGCCGTTCTTCTTGTGCATGGGTTTATCGGCGCGTCAACGAACTTTGGCGAGCTGCCGCAGCGGCTCGCGGACGCGGGCTACCGCGTGCGTGCGATGCGCCTGCCCGGGCATGGCACGACGCCCTTCGAGTTGCGGGAGACGCCGGAATCCGAGATGCTGAGCGCAGTGCTGAGCGAGTTGCGCGGGCTTCAGAGGCGGCATGATCGCGTCTTCATCGTGGGGCACTCGATGGGCGCGGCGCTGAGCACGCTCGCGGCGTCCATGAACGAAACGGACGGGCTCGTCCTGGCCGCGCCGTATTATCGCGTATCGCACGAGTGGTATTACGTTCTCCGTCCTGAAACCTGGACGGACCTGACCGCATGGGCCGTCCGATGGTTATACAAAAGCGACAGATTCATCCGTATCAATCGCCGGGAGGCGAAGGACGACGTCATCTCCTATCGTTGGGTCCCGACGAAGGCCACGCAGGCCGCGGACCACCTTGCCGCGCTGGCGAGGGACCCGGTCGTGCTCAAGCAGATCGCGTGTCCCGTCTTACTGATGCACAGTCCAGAAGATTTTGCCGCCTCACCGCGCGCCGCCGAACGCGCCTTCGAACGATTGGGGTCGGTGGACAAGACCCTCCTTTGGATGGAGAACTCGGACCACCATCTCCTTCTGGACTACGATCGCGAGGAGGTCATCGCGGCCATTCTCAAGTTTGTCGAACGCCTCTCGACGCACGAGGAAGTGGCGTTGCTAAGCGCCGGCAGCCCCTGACTCTCTCTCCTTACGCTTCGCTTCCTTCCATACGCGAATGGCGTCCTCGGGAGTTTCGGCGGTGGCATCGCCGAAGATGTGCTCGTGTCGGCGGATCATTTTCTCGTGGATCAGACGCAATGCGTCTTCGAGCCGGAAACGCCCCTCTTCCTCGGCGACCGCTGCGGCCGCAAGCAGAGTAAAGAATACGTCGCCGAACTCCTCGCGCGCATGCGCGTCATCGCCGGATTCCACGGCCTCGACGAATTCTCCGGCTTCGTTGGTGAGAAAACGCGCGAAGTCCGCCGTGCGCTGTTCGCGGTCCCATGGACAGCCCTGGGGCGTGCGCAAGTATCGCGCGAGGGACATCAGCGCTTCGAACCATTCCGATTCGCCCTCAGGTGGGCGCTCGATGTGCGGATACCGGTCCATCACTGTATGCGATGCCTAAAGGTTTGCCGTCAATATGCCGAAAATGAATAGCGGTGCAAGGTTCTAACGGACAAGGAGGTCCCATGATGACAGCAAAATGTTGCGATTGCGAAAAAGTACGAATCGAGGACAAGTGGATTGAGCGGGAGGCGTTCCCGCAGGAGCGCTTCAGCTACACGTACTGCACGGACTGTCTGCGCGTGTTTCGTCGTAAAATGTGGCGCGAGCGCCTCGCGTGTCGTATGGCTCTGACCGTGCATTCTCACGCCGTATAACCCACCTCGACACTGAAGCCCCCTCCCCAGGGCCCTCTTCTC
>SDBV01001243.1_pt1 | contig 38321 bp, 83 predicted proteins | sample 2277081 | NCBI WGS metagenome assembly SDBV01 (sample SAMN10402039, study PRJNA504765) | marine sediment metagenome | isolation source: marine sediment core GS10_PC15, 223 cmbsf | place: Arctic Ocean: Southern Knipovich Ridge | collected 2010 | reverse complement strand
TAGCGAGGAGGATAGGGTATGAAATCTTATTACCCATGGGATCTTGTAGATCTTTTTGATTTAGTTGAAGGAGATTTTAAGATTGGCCAGAGTTATGAAAAAACTCCTGCAAAAACCCTAGTGTGTAAGGAATGTAAATCTAAGAAGTTTATAGTAGGGCAGGGTAGTTATTTTACTGCAATTAAATGTGAGGTATGTGAATATGAAATTTGCATACATCAGGGATAGGAAATGATTCCTTTTCACGAACATCCACACCCAACTCTACAAGGGAGAAACTATGAAACATACGCATAATGGGACAGAACACGACACCCAAAGGATTAATAAACTTCAAGCCAATGGTAATGATAGAATGAGAAGGAGGTTAAACACATGAGTTACGCACCAACAAATTTACTTGATGTTATAATTGTAGTCTTTGTAGTTGTTATTATTGCAAAGTTCCTTGCGTATGTAAATACACCAAGGAAGAGTTCCAGGTATAGGACACTGCTAACAGATCTTTATGTCTCTGGAAGAATAAGACAACTGGCAAAAACAGATGGCATCGATCTTGATGAAGAGAAGAGATTGTATCTTCAGACTGATAAGGAGAGCAGAAGATATGATCAGGACTTGGATGATTCCATCGAGGATGATTTGAAAGATAAGATTATTCAGAAGGAAGATAAGAAAAAAGAAACTAAATAATAACTTTGTTTTTTGAAGGCATTAATTATTGGCCTTTGATTAAGGGGATGTTATGGTTTAAGAGGTATCACGTGTTATCTTGTTGGGTTCGATTCCCACCATCCCCATTGGGTGTAGCATTCTAATCTGTGCTAACGTTATTTTACTACACCCAGCTATGAACTAGAGGGAGGGGGCTACTAAACCCTCCCACCCAAACAAAAACAAACCACACACAAAACATGATACGAGATACATACCCAAAGTTCAAGTTACTTAGAACCTGCACCAGATGTGATAAGGATTACAGGACCTATGCTAGAGCATCCAAGGTTTGTGATGACTGCCATTTGGTTACTGGCAAGAATAATATATACAAGAAAGCGACCCCTATAATAATCTTACTTCTTCTAATATTTATACTCCCAATGGTGAGTAGTGAAATCTCAGGGGTGGGTCTGGGAGACTCGGTGGTGGTCACCTACAAGAATGCCTCTAATATTAATTACTATGAGGTAATGATTTCTCAGGAGTTTGGGATAAACAACAATCAAAATAACAGATCATTGGAGGACATAATTCCTCCCGTTGAATCTTCAACTCCAACACCCACACCGACTCCTGTTGATTCACCAGAGACCACAGCTGATGATACTGAAACTGAATCTATCGTCGACAAAACTAAATCTTGGTGGTGGATTTGGGGAACTATTCTAGCAATTCTAGGGCTTGGTGGTGGTATCTATTATATGAAAACACACTATGTCGAGGTAGAGGATGATGATGTTTTTGATGATTCTGAATGACGTTTTATTATTAACTGAATATTCCTAATGCTAACTCCACTTATATCTGCAATGTGTTTTGTAGTATAATCCATTTCTTTTCCTAGATGTCCTATTAGTAGGTTCCTCTGTTTTATTCCCTGTGTTGTGGTATCCACATTCTTATTTATATTCTTTAGTTGTTGTTCTTTCTTATTAAGGTATTTTTGATAATCAAATCTTGGAGGGATGTATGGAGAGAAGACACCATAGAAGTCTGCCCTTACACAATTATAATCTTCAAATCTCTTCCCCATGATGTAAAGTTTTTGTTTGGTGATCCTATCAAATGCTGTGAACTTTCCTATGTCTCCAAAACTTTCAGAGTAACAATGGAACAACCATCTAGTTCTGAAGATTGCCACAGTTTTAGATAGATCAAAAAAGTTTGGTAAGATAACAAATATGTATAGTCTCTTCTGTCTAACTACATTTAACAAGTTTGCCAGGGCCCTACCTAGCTCCCTTCTAATCTGTGTTGAGCCAAGTCCCTCAAAACTTTCATCTAGAACAACTGCCTGTAATGGTTTTGCTTTTTTTATTGCATCAATAAATTCCAATGTATCAACACACATCCTATCAACATTGAATGTGGGATCAAGGAATGATGCAGCCTGTAAACCAAATGTGCTTTTACCACTTCCAGGATATCCCGTAATTGCTATGGGCAAATCTAAATCCTTCTTTTCCATTATGGCTTTTGCATCTGTTAATGTTTTATATACAAATCCATCAATATACATTCCATCTCTAGAACCCTTGGGTAAAACTATCCATTCATTCTTTTGTAGATCTAGTTTTACTTTTACCATACTAACTCAACTTAACCCTCTTTTCTTTATCTCCTAAATCCATCTTATACTTTCTCATAAATCTCATTATACATTTAATATAATTAGCTAAGTTCTTTCTTTGGACACTCTCCTTAGAATCATTGAGGAATCTTATCCTGGCTGTTTGTTTTGGAGATCTTGTGAAAGTAGTCTTCCTTTCACCCACCTCTCCTTTTAGACTCTTAGGAATATCAACAACCAATGGTTCCTCAAACTCTTCTTCAAGTTCATCCAGCTCCCTCCTCTCATCATCTTCAAATCTATTCTCTATTAACAATCGGATTGATTGCCATCTAAGATAGGCCTGTTCAGACCTACCCTTATTAGATAATATGAATGCCTCTCTCTGTAAGTCTCCGATCAATACAATGTTTGCAAGGTTAAGATTGTAGGCAGAATCCCTGCTACTTGGTTGGGGATCATAATTATTCATGATTACTTTATAAGTTTTATAGTATATTTGCGTTGTTCGTTCACGCAATTTTGCTTGTTTAAGGGGGTTTAAGGGGGTTTAAGAGTAGTTTTAGGTCCTTTTAAGATAGTTCCTTATTACTTTTTCCACGATTGCAATCCCTACAAGAAGTTATTAGATTTGATAACTCGTCAATTCCTCCTTTTGATACTGGTTGAATATGATCTACTTCTAATTCTACTTCTGGGGGTTGTCTTCCACAGTATTGGCATATATTTTTATCTCTAGATAGGACCTGGAACCTCCTGGATGGGGGTAATGTGGTTCTTTTGAATCTAATATCTGGTGTAACCCTTATTGCATTGGGGATTAGGGTGGTTATGTCTATATCTTCCAGGAAGATCTTAACCTCTGGGGTGTCTTCTTGCTTCAGGGTAACGTATTCATGGCCCCTAGATATGTAACCTATCATTTCACCATTGGATATACCTATTATGGTTCCCTTTAGTTCAATAGAAGAGTTATCTTGAAGTCTAAACTTAATCATTGTCTTATTTTTATGATAAAATTCTAATAATTTGTAAATTTTATTCATCTTTTCTGTAAAACAATCTTGCCAGATGGTTGTTTCATGTTCATCCGAGTTTAATCTTATTTGTTCTGGAGCACCATAGAGTTCTTGCTCTTCTCTTGTAAGTTCCTGTTGAGAATGAATATATCCTGTAATTTTTTCTTTGTCTTGACCATCATAGGATTCTTCATCTGTTGTTGTAACGAGATTAACACCCTCAGGATTCTCTTCAAGTTCAGAATCAATTATCTTATCATGTTTTCTTGTGGATGAAGACATATAAATAGTGACATTTTAAACTATATAAATTCTCTCTTATCAATTTACCATACATTTATATAGTAGTATGTATTGGGTATCTTATGAAATTTAAAGAGATTAATAAGAAATTAGAATCAGTGTATGGGGAATTAAATCAATTGAGAGTTGAAGATTTAGCAAGTGTGAACATTAAGGATCATGAGGAATTTTCTAAAATCTTACTTAAGATAACTGAGATTAAACAAATAATATTTGGTTCTATTAATCATTTTGAATTAAGCATGGGAAATAAAACTAACTATTTAATTTCTATAGATAAGGAGGTTCAGGATATTATTCTGACATTCCCTGGAATAAATAAAAAACGAATTTTAAAGATTACTAATTACACTGAAGGTAAGGTAAATCGTACCCTTGATCGCTTGGTCTCTAAATGCTTAATTAAAAGAGAATATGGAATTCAAAATAAACTGACTTATTTTATATTAAATGATGAAAATAAACCTGAAGATGCTAAGATGGGGGAAAGGGATAGAACATGAGTTTAGCAAATAAGAAAGTAATATCAATATCAATAGACAAAACACTATATAATCGACTGATGAAGGTTTTACAGGACACAGATGAAAAATTATCCACAATCCTAAACCACACAATAAATGAACATATAGATCAGATAGAAAAAGTTACTGCAGAAATTAAAAAACTTAAAGAGGAGGCCTACGGAAAAAGATGAATCAAGATATTAAAGATAAGGTGTTAACTGAAGTTATAAAAAATAGGTTCAAGACACTTTATGAGATGTTTCCAATGTTAGAGGATGATATAATATCAAAAGTATCTAAGATAGAAAAAGAACCCCTTTTAACTATATAAATTCTCCCCATCAATACTTTTCATTACTACTAGTAACACCAATAAATTTAACTACTAATTATACTCATCAATGTTAATGGAAAACAAATCATCCAACATGAATGTTAGAAACTTTGTTTGGCTTATTGCAGGGATTATTCTCATAGGAACATTTGTGGTTGCAACAACTACAATAACAGATAACTCTATTGTTACAACAGGAGGTATCACTGCCAACGGACAGATGTTGTTTACAGATAAAGTAGATATTGGACAACCTGGAGTTGGTGGAGGTTTGGATGTGGGTGAGGGTGGAAGTTATACAAAGAACATCACAGGAGATGTAATCGTCCAGGCCTTTAGCTACGATGCTTCTGCCTCCAGTGGTTCTAGGTTTACAGAATTAACTCTAGATGCAACAAATACTTTACTTAATGATTCTGCAGACAGGCTTTATGTTGGTTCAGAGATAAAGTTCTGGGCAATAAGATTTGCAATCTCCACTGCAAAGAGTACAGAGATTTACAATATGTCTTACTACAATGGTTCTGATATGGTAATTGAACATTATATGGGATTCCTGAAAAATAACGCAACCACCGTCGGTACAACTATACTTAATCAAACCAAAGAGCAAGAATATGTTATCTGGGATCATTCAATAGATTCTAGTTGGATACCTGCAGATGATGTTACAGATGTAATCCCCAACGGTGCAAGAGATATGTATTGGGTGGCTATTGAAGTACCTCAAGGTAATCTAGCCACTGCACCAGTGATAACAGATATAAAAGTTAGGGGAACTGATTTTGACATAGTTAGTGGTGCATCCTATCCCCTATTCTGGGGTAATGCTAGAATTGAAAAACATGCCCCCATTCAACTGAGTGTTCAGAAAGTTCCTGGTGGTGTGACCACCACTGCAATAGATATAAATGCTGCACATCAGCAAACAGTGTTTAACTTTGATGGTGCTGGTGATGCAATATCTTTCTTCTGGACCTTACCAGAAGCAATAGATACTTCAAGTGATCTAGAAGTTACTATGGACTATGCTGCCAATGCTGCAGACACCTATGAATTAAATCTAAGTGGCACTAAATTAACAGAGGCTACACCAATAGGTTCTGCTGTGGTTCCTGACTTTGAAACGCCAGTTTCTATCGTGGCTGCTGCAGCCAGTACGATTTATCATGCAGTTACAATAGGTGAAGGTATAAACATTCAGAATATGAGCATAGGTGATTCAATTTCCTTTGGTTTAGAAAGAACAGATGGTAGTAATGCAATTTATCCAATATCGATAACACTCCATTATGTTGTCTACAGCACAGGTGACCATGTATGATACCACAATTAAAAAAAAACTATGGATTCTTTTAACTCTTAGTATAATATTTATTTTACCGTCGGTAAGTGCCCTAACAATTGATGATACAACTTACTTTGCTTCAGATCTAAACTTCACCATCTTTGTGGATTCAGTGACCCTGGATCAGGTAACGGTGACAGCAACATCCATTTCATTTGTTGGTGTAACCTCCGTTGCAAGTAACTTTACCAATGCCAATGCCACCTTTGATGCCAGGGCTGACTTTATTGATTTGGAACTTGGCATGATTATTCATAATCTTAATACATCCACAGATCTATTTACTGCAGAGGCAGGGGCAGTGGATTTCAATGTTACATTTACCACAGGCCAGACAATCCAGATTCAAAACCTCACCAGTTCGGCAGATCTAGTTTACAGTTGTAACTCCACTGAAAGAGGGGTGTTCAATCTCATAGTTTTATTTCTAGCTCTAGCGACGGTGGTTCTCACAATCTCTCTAATGTTTTTCAAAGGAAAGGTTCTACTCAATATGAACATGCAACAATTTATCATGGTCTTCGTGGGAGTGACCATTGCCATTGTGTTCATAGTGGCGGTGGCAGATAGCATCAATGTTTACTGTGCCTAGAACCCCAACATAATATTTATATATAAAAAGAGGTCTGTTAATTGAGGAGGGAGTAGCTTAGTCTGGTCCTAAAGCCTTTCCAATTTGGAAAGAGATCTTGGGTTCGAATCCCAACTCCCTCGTCATATTAAAACCAAAGCATTTATATAGTAGTATGTATTGTATAAATTATGCAAATAACCTGTAACAAATGTAAAGAGCTTTTTGAATATAATGTGGCCAAGTCTCCTAATAAAGTTATTAGATTAAAATGTGACAACTGTAAAAAGGTTTGGGGATATAAGGGATCTAAGTCTCCTAGTAAAGATCATCCTGTTTATACCTCTTGTGGTGATTGCCATTACTCAGTTAAAATAGAAGAATTTAAAGAGGAATGAAGTTCATAACTGCCTTCTGGTTAGTATGGCCAACGGCATTATTTATTCTATTCTCTCTGGCATTTCAAGATTGGATAGTTCAATATGAATATTCATACGTCCTCGGTGCTGTGGGAATGTGGGCCTCGATGATGATCATATCAACTGGATTGAATCATGTGGGAGATAATAAGTGAACATCCCATCACATTTCTACTGGATGATTCCCTTGTGGATTGTTCTGATACCAGCCATCATTTATGTTACAAAACAGCTAAATAAGAAACAATTCTAGAAATAGCCCAAACCAACAGCATTTATATAGTTCGGTGGGCTTTCAAATTTGAGGAGGCTTAAATGAATATACTATTTTCATATAGAAATAAATGGCACTTGGAAGATTACTTGAAGGATTTATCACAATCCTTATTGGAGTTAACTTAATCCCATCTGTTGCTGATCAAGTTGTGGCTGCTCAAGCAGGTAACGTAACTGGATCCAGTTCTACTATACTTGGTTTGGTAACTCTATTCTTTGCATTAGGAATAATGATAGCAGGAGTTAACATCGCAGTTGGTGGACTACAGGACGTTGGATTAATTTAGATTTTAAAATAATTTAATTTTAATTTAAAATAAAGGAAGGGTCTAACAAGGCCCTTCTATTTTTCTTTTTTTTATTTGCATTGTAGGAAGGTTTATATAGTAGTATGTATTAGGTTAGGTATGAATGAAACACAAAGAAAGGCAATAGGATATCTGATTAGGCGTGAATTTAATGAAGAAACAATAACTTTTATTATGTGTCTATGTGAGAGACATGGTTGTGGTGGTCAAAAGTGTTGGGAATGTTTACTTGAGATGTTAGAATCTGGTCATGTGCTTAGGGGACAACAGGAATAATGAATAGATCCCACACAGCAATCCTAGCAACAATCCTTCTTGGCTATATTCTATTCATAAATGTTTTCTCTCTGGTGGATCTATCGACCATAAATCCCCTAAATAATAAATCAAACCAACAAAATAGGATTGGTTTCCAGGACACAGTTAGCATAAAGGTTGAGAGGTGGGATTGGTATGGTAGAACTGTTGAGTATCCTTTAGCAGGAGACAAGAAGATTTCAACACTTTACATCTTGGGCCTATTAAGAATGCCCATGAGGAATGCACAAATTAACTTTATCTATCCTCATATTGCAGTAATGGGATTGGTTGCCATATTTATAGTAATGTTTATTAAATCTGAAATGGAGGTACATTAACATGAAATGGTATTTTAGGGCTGGACTAATAGTTCTGCTATGTTTTGCATTGGTTCTAAGAGGTATGGAGTATAGTGATTTCCTTGTGACACTTACAATATTACTCTTCTTGGAGTTTAGAGTTAGGAAGAGGAAGAACATCAACTTTCAATAAATAACAACAGCATTTATATAGTTAGGGTATGTGAATAATAGATGGCTGAAAAAGAGAGCTCGATAATTAAGTCTGGTTTTAACAAGAAGGTATTTTTTATACTCCCTCTATTTGCATTTATACTAGCATCAACTTTCTTACTTTCATCTTTTAGTTTTGTTACCGTAGAGGAATCTAATCTCGGCAGTAGTAAGATTGGCTATGGTAGTAATGTTTGTACGAGTGTTCTTAGGGCAGATGGAACCTATGAGAATTTAGGTTGTAGTAAAAATCTAGCCTATGACATTGGACTTGATAATGCTAGAGACTGTTTGGGATCCACTGCATGTCCAGGGCCATTTAATACCATTGAACTATGTAACTCAACATCTGGTGATTTGGAGACTAGTAATTGTGGAGCACCTCAAGCAGATAATAATGAAGGATTTGATGCTTACATTGATGATGGCTGTGGCCTATCTTCTCTAAATGGAACCTATGATGCTCAAGCGAACTCTGCAGGAAACTGGACTGTCTTCGCTGTATTCACATCTCTCTGTGATGATCAGAGAACTAATGCAACTAGAATATCCAATGCCACTGGTAGTCTCCTAGCAGGAAACACTTTCACAAGCACAACATTACAGACAGACGATCAACTTACAGTTAACTGGACAATATTTATCCAGAGCGGTTAAAGATGATTTTCGGAAAAAAAAAGCTTATTGAATAGAAACCTGTACCTTTTTCTAGTTATACCCCTAATTTTTGCCATAGTTTTAATCCCCTCTGTGTATGCTGCAGTGCCAGTTATTGAATCATCTACCAATGATAAGTCTGGTACTTCTGATGTTACCAGCTTACAAATGGAGAAACCAACAGGGGTTGCAACAGATGATCTTCTTATGTTGATAATGATGAATGAAGATCAGGGTGCAACAAACCCCTTTGATGATATAACTGGATGGACTACTCAGATGACAGGAGGTAACGCCGCAAGTGATTCCAAATATGCTATATTTTGGAGAATTGCCGACGGAACAGAACCCACCCATGTTAATGTAACAACAGGAAGTAATGCAGATATTATTGGAGGATTTTATCTAAGAATTAGTGGTGCAAATCTGACAGTTCCGTTTAATGTTGAGGGGACACCAGTTGCCGAGCAGAGTGGAGACAACAGAATAATAGCTTCTGTTACAACAACAACGGATGATACTCTGGCATTTGGAATCCTTGTATTTGATGGTGTGGATGGTTCTCCATTAGTTGTTCAAGATGTTAATAATTGGTTGCAATGGAATAGTATGAACTCTGGTTCTGGTGGAAATGGTTTTGCAAGTATTATTATAAATAAATCTCTGGGAACTGCAGGAGCCACAGGAGATGCAAATATTAGTGTTAGTGCAAATGATGGATCTATTCGTGTGCAATGGGCAATAGCATCCCCAGCAGTGGCAGGTGGAACTGAAACAACTCTGGGCATAAACCAACTCCTAAATATTATAGCACTACAATCTAATGATGTGGATTTTATAAGAGATAACGAACAAAGATTAACTCTAACACCTCTAGCTAACAGGGACAGAGCCACATTTGGATTTGTAACACAACCCCTAACTGCGACCTCCTTGGTTGGTAGAACTGTGGTGCTATTCAGACAAATAACACAACCCTTCACCCTAACACCTCTGACAGATATAGATGCCCCCATAAGAGTTTTGATAACACAATTCCTAACTATCGGAGATGTTAGCGACAGCATTGTATTTCAGAATGAGGGTGTGAACCAACCCCTAACCATAGATCCCCTGACAGATAGAATAAGAACGGCCTTTGGAATTGTAACCCAACCTCTCACTCTAGATTCATTGGTTGATAGAACTGCCATGTTAATAAGGAACTTAGTTCAGAGACTTTTGCTAACTCCACTCACAGACATTGATGCACCCCTAAGAGTTTTGATAACTCAGTTTCTAACAATGGGAGATGAGACAGTTAGGATTCTATTCCACACCGAGGATGTAGATCAACCACTAATCCTGTCCCCTCTTACAGATAGAATAAGAGATACCTTTGGGGAAATAACCCAACCAATAACCATTGATTCAGTTGTGGATAGAACCACTGCATTGATTAGGAATATAGTGCAAAGGCTTTTGATAGATCCTGTGACACAGATAATTACCATCGGTCAGACTCTAATAAATATAATACAACAACTCATACTAACCCCATTGACAGATCCAACTGCAGTCTTTGGTAGAGATGTGGATCAGCCACTTACCATAAATCCCCTCAGCGATAGAACAAGAACTGTGTTTAGTGAAATAACACAACCATTGAACATCAATTTGGTTGTGGATAGGACCGTTGCATTCATAAGGAATCTAGTCCAGAGGTTATTATTAAACCCAGTAACTCAGGTTGCAACTGCAGGTCAGACTCTAATAAATATACTACAGCAACTTATAATAACTCCACTCATAGATCCAACTGGGGCATTTGATAGGGGGGTAGATCAACCACTAACAATAGACCCACTGGCCAATAGAATAAGAACTGCCTTCGGTGAAGTGGTACAACCACTGAACATACAAGATATTGTGGATAGAACAGCCTCGCTGATAAGAAATATAGATCAGAGAATATTATTGACACCACTGACACAGATAGGTGTGGTGAGTGAAACTCTAATAAATATAATCCAGCAACTTATACTGAACCCTCTTGCAGATACAACTGCTGCCTTTGATAGAGGATTAACACAACCATTCACTCTGGGCTCTATTGTTGATAGGACCAGAGATACATTTGCAAGTATAACTCAGAGCCTCTCCCTGAATAGCATAGCTGATAGGGTTACAGTCTTGATTAGAAATATAGTTCAGAGGTTGCTACTCTTCGGAGGATTGGTGAGTGGCATTGATGATGTTGTCCCAACCATAATGATTGTATTCCCAGAAGATAATACTCTCCATGAAGGGATAGTCATAGACTTCCTGCTCAATGTTAGTGAGCCAATCGACAACTGGATATATACATTTGATCAGGGAATTACAAATAGCACCCCATTGATATTCAATGATACTTCCCTTAGGATTGTATTTGGAAACACATCCACATATAATGTTAGTGTCTATGGCTTTGATGAAGCTGGTAATTCTGATAATGATCAGGTGATTATCAGCTTGATAAGAAGATTAACCACAGCATTTATAATGTATCTCTTCCTAGTATTGCTAGCAATATGTTGTCTGATCTTCGGCAATAGAATGGATAGACCCATATTGATAACCACATCAGGAATTTTGTTTATTGTTGTTGGCCTAGGATTCGGAGTATCAGGAATATTGGACATACAAAACGTTTTCATAAATAGGGTGGCTGCTTACACAATAGCAGGTATAGGAGCATACCTAGTGGTAGCAGAGCCATTGGAACAATATCTAAGGAGGGAAAAAGAATAATGGCAATACCCAATGAATTAATAATTTTAGGACTTGCATACATCATGATGTTTGTAGGTTTAAGTATGAAGAAGTATAGGATAATAAAAGTTCTAGGTGCTATGTTTGTAATGGTCATGGGCGTTTATACGATCTTCCCTGGCTATGGAGGGATAAGTGGTTCAGAGATAATAGGTTTAACTCTGGGAACAATTAGCATTGGACTAGGGGCTTACTTTATGATGGAGGGTTCCTTCTCACACGATAAACAGGTTGATAGTTATAATCAACATGATGATGGGAGGTTCCACGATAATGACTAAATTACCTTGGCAATTTTTAATACTCATCCCAACAATATTATTGTTCTTTTTCTTACCTGATGATCTGAGTAGAACAACTTATACTGTGGGTGCTGTTTTGTTTAGTGTTATTGTTCTTTTAGTTCTGATGTCCATGGATGAAGAAGATGGAAAGAAGTGGACATATAAGGAAAGGATACTTGCCTTAGGAGCCGTAATGGACCACAAGGTTATTCTTCTTATTGCCACCACCCTTATTATGAGTGAGATGATTGATAAATATGAAGGACCACCCATATTTTACTTCTCTTTCATATTAATTGTGATGGTAATCTTATTATTCCTAGATATTCTAAAGGATTTAAGGGAAGAGGGAGAAGAGGATGATCAATCACAAGAAACAGAAAAGGAGGAATTAAAATAATATGTGGATTAAATTTGCAATACTATTTATACCTTTTACCATCGCCATGTGGAGCTTTGCACCAACACTTAAGTGGAAGATTGGCTTTACCATTTCAGGAGCAGTGGGAATTTATTTAGCTTTAATAGGTAAAGCAGTGGGGAAGAATCACTAAAAATGATAATATTATCATTCATTGGAGCAGGGCAAGTAATGAAGTTTAAGATAGAAGGAAAGAGTATTCAGATACTTGGAAAGACATCAGGTTTCCAATGGGCAGATTGGAATCCTCTAGGTAGAAGTGAGGAAGATAAGAAAGCCCTGGCTAAGAAGTATGGTCCTGAATGGTTGCTAGATTATGAGAAATCAGAAAAGATATTCAAGGACATGGGAAGTGAAGAAGAGATAGCCAAGGACCTCATTAAAGATTACCAAAGAGCAGGATTCAGGTTGGTAAGGAGAGAGTAATGGCACTAACAGATGCCCTAGTATCAATAGGGGTGGTTCTGGGAGTGTTTGTATTCCTCTTTGCCAGATTAAAGAGTAAGTATCCAAGGCTAAGACCTTGGTTTGATCAATGGTTCCCTGGAACAATATACCAGAAACCAGATAAGATAGTGCCCATAAAGGAGGGCTCACAACAAACATGGAAGGAGAACAGACAAGTCATTTAACAGCAGCAGAAGAACTAGAGATGGAAGATCTCATGGAAGAAGATTCAGAGGATAAAGCTCTAGATCAGATGGAACTATCCAGGGAGGAGCAAGAGCTCTATGGTTCCCCAGAGCCAGAGGAGAAACATAACCAACATTCATTCATTGCTAAAACAATAGATGCTCAAGACACAACCCGTATGACTTTCCTACATGAATGGGAATTGGGAAGGCCCCTCTTCACAGTTAGATTCTATGGGCAGATGGAACTAATGGCCCATGACCATCTCAAAGCGATCATAAAGGATCTTGGACTAACTCCCAATGATAATAGGATTGCAAGATATTTCTTTGAGAGCAAACTTAATGTTACTGACACAGGCCTGAGCAATAAGGGATTCATACAGAATATGAATGTTACCAGAAAGATGGATGCCGTTAGAAGGAGAGTTAGAGATAGTCCAGATGAAAAAGGAGGTAATCTTAAATGAATTTACAAGAAATAGATTTTGGTGATGAAGACTTAACAGAAAGAGTTTATGATGTTCCCACAGATAAGAAAAATAAAAAGGGTGGTAAGAAGATCAAAAATGGTAAAAAGAAGATAACTCTGTGGGATAAGATATTTTCAAAGAATCTAATAAAGAAAACAAATCATGTTGCAGTGCTATACCTTAGAAATAATGGAAGAGCAGAGCCCATGGAACTTGAGAGTAAGAAAGGTTTCTTCTCCATATACGGTCAAACCTATCATGAGCATAGAGATTGTATCTATACAATGGGTAGAGATAGAATCCCTCTAGCTATAATCCCAGAGTGGAGCCCCATACCTTTTGGTAAGAAAGAGTGGCATGATAAGGCCATGCTGGAAAAGTTCCATGACCTCACAGATCATTCACTTAAGGCAATAAGAAACGCAGAATTAGTTAGAAGTGGAGGTGAAAAGAACCCCATTAAATTAAATGCTAAAGCTGTTATTGGAATTGGTCTTGCTGTAATAGTTGGAGTTGTTGTATGGCAAAACTTTATATGAAATCTAAAAAGAAAAAAAATACTAGGCAGGGAAGAGTTGCAGAGATAAGTAAACTTGATTTCCATGACTTTTCAGGAAGACTCATAGATAGAACCAGGGCCAAGGTGACAGAGAGAGACAAGGGAGTTCTAATGATTCAGAATATCAAGGATAGATTTAACCTCTCGGACATTGACATCCAGGAGTTCAGAAGAGTTATGCATCAGAGAGAACTGGAAGACTTCGAGGACATGAAGATCCAGGCAGAGATTATAAAGAGGAAGAACCTACTCTCACAGCCAATTCAATGGACTAGAGATGAGAAAGGGAATGTGATAAGTCCCTTCGATCTTAAGGCTAGAAAGGAAAGAGAAGAGAAGGAAAAACTAAAAGAACCAAAAGGGTTTAAATAGTTCAACTACTAGTAACAATCATGGCTAAGAGCATAATTGTTAAAGGTTTTATCAATAAGAGGAATAAGCAACTGAGTTTCACAATATCCAGGAAACAGTTGAAACTAGCAGAGTCTAAGGTTGGAGCCATAGAATCCAAGATTAAAGCTGGTGAAAGATTCTGTGTTACCTTCAAGAAAATGAAAAGGGAGAAACAAATAACAAATGGCAAAAATAATTAGGAAGGTATTCATGAACAAGAACAACAAGCAACTCTCAGTCCCACTGTCAAAGAGGCAGATAAAGAAAATACATCCAACAATAAAATTCGGAGAGGAATTATTTGTTGAGATAAAAATTATAAGGAGGAAGAATAAATGAAGATGTTAATAATCCTGGCAGCCTCATTAGTTCTCCTTGGAGGATTCTATGTGGTGTCAAACTATGTTTCCATCGTTGAGGTACAGGAGGAACAGACCATACAAGTAGATTCCCTATTTGGATGTGTTACCTTGAATGATGAATACACCGAGGACCAATGGGAAGCCAAGCAAGATTTTACAGAGAAATTCTTTAGGTACAAACTAAGGAGTTGTAATTAATGGTAACTGCGGCTGAAAAGATATTACAACAATCTAGGCCTCTTAGTGGCACAGAAAGATTACTTAGAGACATAGGTGTGGATAGAAGGACAGTCCCCCGTGCACCTGCAATAACAGAGAGAGCCAAACCCAGAGTACAACAGTTTGAGTTCCCAGAGCAGAAAGAAATTTCTAGATTAGAAAGAGAGATCTCAACCAATAGGGCAGATGTTCAAGGAACTAGAACCCAATTTGAGAGAAGACTTAAAGTTCTAAGAGCTACACTTCAAGGTAAAAGGGCAGCTAGATCTAGGAGAGAACAGAAGTTAGCTTCTGGTACTAAACTTACAACTGCCGAGAAGGTTGCAGAAAGATCAGTAAGTTTAGCAGAATTTAGAGGATTAACTCCTGCCCAGACTGTAAGCAGGATAGCAAAAAGGGATAAGGCTTTTAGAAAACAGGCAGGAGTAACAAGTAGTGATACACCTGCTCAAATATCTGGAAAGATAAGAAGATTACAGAAACAGCAAAGACAACCACAAAAACAACCCACACCACAAAGAACAAGAGGTTCGGGAGCAATAGCAACATTGCCAGAAAAAAGAAAGGGATTATCTGGGGTTGCTCAGAGACTAGAGAATAGAAGAAGAACACTTGAAAGGCAATTACTAACGGCCACAGGAGTTAGAGAACAGAGGATTAAATCACAACTTACATTATTGGGTGTCGGAGTATCTGCAGTTTCAACAGCAACAGCAATATCTAGACCTGTGGAAACAATAAAAGGTACAGGACAATTTGCCAAGGAAACATTGAGGTTTTTTGGTAGAAAAACAAAGGTGAGTCCTGGAGCACCACTGGGGAAAATACTATCTAAGAGCCCAGACTTTTCCATTGGACTTATAGGGGGGGAACTGGTTACCTTAAAAGGTGGGAGTTTATTAATTGCCAAAGTTCCACCTAGGATTAAATCAACATTGGTAAAACTTTTTGATCCCAAGTTTAAGGATCTTAGATTAACTCCCAGTGGTAAATTAGCCTTTGATGTTCCCAAAGAATCAGGTGGTTTTAAAACTATAACTCTCGGTGGAACTGTGGATGAATTGAGTGAGAGTCTATCTAAACAGGCAGCCCTGGCTGGTGAGAAGGTAGATGCCATTTCTGCATCCACTGGATTATTTAATCTTCTTGAAAGGAAAAAGACCATTGACAAACCCAGAGCCCCTGGAGCACCACCACTGGAAGAAACATTCTTTGCAGATCCCAGAGGGAGATTAAGGCCAAGTAGATTGGGGTTAAGTCAGAAGGAAGCAAACCTATTAGATATTCTATCCGATGATTTTACTTTTAAAAAAAGTAAACCCCAAGCCATATTCTTTGAAGATGTTACAGTTGCAAAGTTCCCACCAGGATTAAGGCAAGTTCAAAGAAAGCTATTGGCAGGAGAAACATTAACAGCATTGGAAGAACAGAAATTATTGAATTTCCAATTAACAGCGACGGGAGAGTTTAAGCCAATAGGTTTTCTTGGTAGAGAACCAGAGATTGTTTTAGCTAAGGGTAATATTATTCGAAGGAAGAAAACATCAGCTAGAGTTATAATCCAAGGAAGAGTGGTACCCATAATTAGAACAGAGATTGTTAGAGATGCCAAACTATCTAAGTTAGTTGATAAGGTTGTTAATAATAAAGCAACAGCCAAGGAGAAGGCATTGCTCAAGAGAGAAACAGGAATTGATTTTAGTTCAATAACTAGGGGAGATAAAAAGTTTGTATCTCCCTCAGGATTATCTGGATCTCTAGCTTCTAGGATTTCAAGACCAAGTAGATTAACAACACTATCTGGATTGCCAAGTTTAGCATCAAGAACTAAATCAAAAGTATCTAGATCCCCCACATTAAAATCAACATCACTTATACCTTCCCCAACAAGTGTAACTAGAAGAACTACTGTTGCATCAAGACTGCCTGGAGTTTCAGGGACCTCTGGAGTTTCTAGGGCATCTGTTGCAAGAGTATCACCACGGAGCCCTGTGGCAACGGCAAAGGTCCCAAAGCCATTTAGATTTAGTGGAGTTAAAAAGAAAGGGCCATTGGCCAATGGTGGTGTAAAGGCAAAGCAAGGATACTCTGTCCTCTACAAAGTAAAGGGAAAATTCAAAAAGATTAACAGGAAACCAATCACCAAACAACAGGCCCTAGATCTTGGATTTGATGTTACAGATCATTCCTTAGCTAACACTCTAAGAATAAGAAAGGCAAAGGGTAAAGTTGTAGCACCAAGATTTAGAATTAAGAAAGGGTATGCTACAGCAAACAAGGCAAAGTTCAGAGACTTTAGAATCCGTAAAGGAAAGAAGATAAAGCTAGTAAACACATTCATAGAGAAGAGAGGTAGAGCTCGGCTCGATAAGATTTCTGAGAGAAGAAAACTTACAGCAGCAGGTTACCTTGCAAGAATTAGAAAGAGAACATTCAGTAAAGTTAAACCACTGATAAGATTAAGGAGGGGTAAATAAAAATGACACACAGAATTAAGATGAGAATTAAGAAGGAGATGCATTTTAACACTCAACAAGAGAGAAGAAGATTGAATGATAAAGATGGTCCCATCGGAAGAATAGGAGGAAAGGTAGACAATGGTAGCAGATCTAAAAAGAAATAGAGGAGTGATAAACCGAATAGTTAGAGGTCATCTAGCTAAAAGGAAGAAAGGAATTGTTCATGGAGCAAGAGCCATAAATGCTCAACTACCTAGACACCTAAACAAACCAACTAAAGACTGGGATGTGTTCGTTAGAAACCCAGAACTATCAGCTAGAATACTTGAATTCAAACTTGATAGGAGATTTAGAGGTAATGTGTTTGATGTTAAGAAGGGAAGCAGTAAAGTTTTCAATGTTAGAAAAGTCTTTTCCATATCGGATGGGGAGACCATAGTTGACTTTGCACAATCAAAGGTACCCATTCCAACCAAGCCAATCCGTGGTGTTAAGTTTGCAACACTGGCCTATCACAAGGGACAGATTAAACGAACACTTAAGGACACAACTGCTAAGTTTAGAAGAGCAAAGGACCTTGATGCACTCAAAAGAATAGGTAAGTTTGAGAAACTTAGAGGGAGGAAAATAAAGTGATAAAGCTCAATAGAAGAGCCCAGAAGTCCACTTTTGGCTTTGCCCTACTACTGATAGTGTTTGTTGTTTATCTTTTCCTAGCAGCCACCATAGAGCCATTCAAAGAGACTCTTGATGAAGTTAGGGGAACTTCCTCACTGAACTGCCCTGGAACTACAAACCACAATGCCACCCAGTATAATCAGGATTCTAACTCAACAATAAATAAATTAACTAGAAGGCCCACTTGTTTCATAACAGGGATAGGAATGGTCTGGTTCATTGCTGCAGTATCATTTGCCACAATATCATGGTTAGTTGCTAACTGGAGGAAACTAGGAAAATGAAAAATAAAAAGATATTCATATTTGTTGGAGTAATGGTTTTGTTTGCGTTTCTTGTGGTGGCCATTGCTCCGACAATTATAATAGATGCACCCATGGCCATAATTCCCTTCCAGTCACTTCATGAAAATATAACCTTCCTGGCTAACATAACTGGTAATCTGGAAACCTGTTTATTCCAATACAATGGGCTCAACACATCTGTTGATTGTGGGGCCACTCCAAACTTCACAGTTCAATCTCACACAGTTCCACTAACTGAGGTGGTTGGAGGAAACCCTAGTTTCAATGGTGAAGTTATTCGGGTTGAGCCATTTGATATTTGGATTGGTGGATTCAATAAAACAGGAGGAGATGCATCCACTCGAGGACAGGTGAGAAATATCTCCAACGATAATCTATCCACCTGTACCTTCTCTGGAGAGAACTGTGTATTCGCTCAGCCCATACAACTACTAAATGGATCCAGATATATTATTGTTTCCGATGGTGATGGGTCTGCCATAAATAGAGTTAGAAATAACTCTGGAGCCAATGCAACTGGAAGTTATGAATTCCCCACAGATTGGTTTGTGTGGAATGCAACTTGGACTGCTGGTGCTGAAAGTGTTGCAGACTTCTGGACCATCAATGCCTTGAATGTAACCAACATAAATCCCATAGGAAATGTTACAAGAAATAGAAATTTAACAGTAAGTTTCAATGTAACCACTGCAGACAATAGAACTCTCGTGGTGTTCACCAATACCACTGATGGGGAGATCACAGTTGAAACGGTTATATGGAATTATCACATCTTCCAGAATGCCAGAGAACAAAACCTGAGTGTCTATGAAACGGAAGGCCAGGGATATGAGATTAACATAACTTACAACTCCACGCAGTTCACAACAATCACTGGGGCACTTATACATGGAAGCTCAAGTACAACAGGAACTAGAGCAGGGACTAGCGACAATGTTATGTTCACAAGTAATATCCAAGTACCCCTAGTTGTGGGCAATCTCACTGATAACAATGATACCATAGATACTTTCTGGAGTTTTACAATTACCAACTCCAGTTCAACATTCAATGTGAATACCTCAACTAGAGCACAGGGTGTTAATCCAATAAACCTAACAATTATCTCTGATGCACCATTCAATATTCCTTTCATTAATTTCACATTCCAGAATGAAACCGTATTGCAAGAGAGAGTTAATGCAACAATAACAGCCACATGGGTTTACTGGTTGGGAGATGGTTCAGTTAATAAAACATTTACCTACACCAACAATGCTGAAAATGAATCCTGGGTATTTGCATTTAACCCCGACGTGGAGAGTGTTAATGTGCAACTTGATCTAGATTATAACAATGCTGAAAGCCAACAGAGAAGATTCACTCTGAGGAATTCAGTATTAACAAACGCACTAACACATCAGACTCTGCTATTACTCCCAACAAGCCAGGGTATATTTTCCAGATACCAAACCCAGGATAATGTGGGGAACATTGTTCAGGATGTTTTAGCTACGGTAACTAGAGACATAGGTGGAGTGAGCACATCAATAACAACTGACTCAACAGATTCATCTGGGCTTGTAACTCTCTTCCTAAATCCCGATTTCAATTATGATTATATATTTAGTAAAACAGGATTTGTGGATAATCCATTTACACTAAGACCAAGTTCCACAGATATTTACAATGTGGTTATGGCCACAGCAGATGCAGGGATAAATGGAACAGAGTTGGGATTGAACACAAGTTATATTATAACTCCAACAAACTCCACACTGAACAATAACACCCTCTATACATTTGGATTTAATGTTTCCAGTGCCCAACCAATAACTTCCATCAGCATGAATATCACTGCCAATGGAACTCAGCTTGATGCTGCAACTCTAAGTTCTGCTGGATTCATTTCCGTTGACATAAATACAGATAATCAAACTAGAATAATTGGATACTACACCATTGAAAGTGATGATGAGATATTTACATTCACAAAGATATGGACTGTTGGTGAAGAGTTCATTGGAGACTATTCTATCTTCAGACAGTTCAAATTATTCAATGATTATGGTTTCAGTGATCTAATCAGGATATTATTAATCATTGCAACCATAACAGGGATCATGATCTTCCTATCTGCAGGAGAGTTAATAGAAACCAGTGAGAGTAAAATCCTCGTAAGTATACTTATGCTCTGGGCATTCAGCATTGTTGGGTGGTTAGACACTGGACTAGTTACAACATCGGCAGCACCAAACGCAGATGCCATAAGTAAGTTTGGAAGTCAGTATGGCATAGCCATGGTGTCAAGTGCGGTGGCCTCATTCTTTATACTCAGGAGGGTCTTCATAAGAAGAATATAAAATGGGAAAATTTATAACATATATTAGCATATTGGTTTTCATAGACATTATGTTCCTGATCACTGGACAGTTTGCATTGCAGAGTCCAACATCTGTAATCCTTAATGCCATAATAGATCCCACAAATATTCAGACTAGCACTTGGTGGACTGTGGTAATTGTTGCTGGAATTGCAACCATAGCTGCAACAACTGCAGTGTCCTCTGGAATAATTGGGACTCCTGTGGCAGTGGCCCTATTTGTGGGTATGGCAACATCATTGGTATTATTGGCTGGAGACTTCCTATTCATATACTCAAAGCTATTCCAGTTGAATCCTGTGTTGGCAACCATAACATTTGCACCCGTACTAATAATATTTATATTCACCGTGGCTGAATGGATGAGGGGGAAGGACTAAATGGTTTGTGATTTACTAGATATAAGATGTATATTTATGAATGAACTAGTTGGCTCTGCAGTGTTGGCTAGCATATTTGCAATCATATTTTACTTCATTGTGGCCAGTAAGATAAGGCTTGGATTTGATGCAACAATAGTTCTAGCGGTTCCACTTATGCTAATGGTGGGTTTAACAATTAGTGGTTTCAGTGCCATCTATGCATTCACCACAGTGTTGGCAGGATTCATGTTAGCCTGGATCTTCCAACAGATTATAGGAAATAGATAGTTTCACATAGTCTGAAAAATCAAAAGAATTTATATAGTTCATTTACTAGTAAAAATAGAGGAGGAATAATAATAAATGGCTTTTAATAATAGAGACTTTTTCGGAATACTAATAATATTCATAGGAGCAATTATAGCAGTTACTTTCATGTCGCCAATCGGTGATCAGATTAATCTACAGACAACTACATTTAATACGATTAATGTAACTGTTACTGCACCTTCTGCAGGTAATGGAACCGTTGATTTATTTGGAAGAGAAGTTGTTGGTGGCACTGGTGTAATAACTAATGCAACAGCTATCAGAAATGATACAATAAATGATACCTTCGCTTTGGGAGCAAATAACTTCACAATTATAACTGGAACTGGAAGTAATGGATTACTAACTGTTCAACTATTACTGAACGATACTGGAGCAGCTGCTTGGGCAGATCAATCAGTTAATGTGAGTTATGAATATAGACCAGATGGATACATAAATGATTCAGGTGGAAGATCCGTTACTCGATTAATCCTAATATTTGCTGCACTGGCAATACTGGTTTTTGTAGTCGTGGTATTGATGAGTGGTAGTTTGGGTGAGATAATTCGGAAGAAGAAATAGAATCCTGGGATTGTTATTTTAACAAAAGAATTTATATAGTTCATTTACTAGTAAAACCTGAGGAGGAATAATAATAAATGGCTTTAGAAAAAACAGATTTTTTTGTTTTAATAACAATCTTCATAGGAGTGATAGTTGCAGCTACATTCATGGGACCTATCTCTGATGCAGTCTTTGCACAAACTAACACTTTTAATGTGGTAAATGGAACATTCACAACACCGACTGCAGGTAATGCTACTGTTGATTTAACTGGTAGGGAGCTCGTTGGCTCAGCTACTATAATAAATGCAACAGGAGATGGAACGGTATTAACAACTGCAGCTAACTTCACAGTATTAACTGGAACTGGAACAAATGGTCTAAGGACTGTTCAGATTCTTCTGAACGATACTTGGGCAGGTATTTGGGCTAGTTCACCTGTTAACATTACTTACGAGTATATCCCAGATGGATATGTTGCTGACAGTGGTGGTAGATCCGTTACTAGATTGATAACACTATTTGCAGCACTTGCATTGGTTGTGTTTGTGATAGTGATGTTGTTCAAAGGAAAGATGGGTGAATTAATCAGAAAAGGGAAGTTTGAGTAATGGGTTTTATCTCATCCCTCTTTGATGGTGTGAAGGCTAGAATGCAAGAGTCTGCCCAGAGAAAGAAAGAGGATAGAGAATTCCAGAGAAAGATAGAACTCCAGGCTCAGACAGAGGCTCAGATCATATACAGGAAAGAGTATATAGAGAACGCAAGGATAGTTTCCATCGCCAGGGCAAAGGAAGATGCAGGTAAGAAATCTGGTCTTCAGAAGTTGAGGGCCCTTGATAGGGTCAAGAGACTTCAGGAAGGTCCTGGTGATGAAGGCTCCTTTTTCAGTAAGATGCGTAACTATACTCAGAAGAATATGGCAAAGAGAGATGAGAACCTTAAACGAACAGAATTCATGAGAACCGAAGCAGAAAAGATGAAGAAAGAGGGCTTGACAAGAAGACCCACATTTGGTGTAGATAGATCTGTAGAAAGACGTAAGCCATTTAATAGATAATAATCATGGTAAAAAAGAAAAAATTTAGTGATGCTGAAGTTGCAAGAGCTAAGAAGAGAATATCTAAAAGTATATCTCTAGTTGGAGCAAGAGGATTCTTAACAGCTAAGCAAGTTAAATCACTAAAGAAGAAATTAAGTAAAGCATAAGTTAGGAGGGTAAGATATAATGACAATACAAATAACTAGGAAGAGAGCAAAGATAGGATTAGCTGGAGAGACACCTAAAAGGAAAATGAATAAGAAGATCAATGGGCATGGATTAACAACTAAGCAAATACTTGAAAGACTCGACGCTAGAAGTAAGAAAACACTTGAAAAACTAATCTCATCAAACAGGAGAAAAAGATAGATGACTAACAGAAGAGACAAGCTAAGATCACATAAAACTGCCCTTGATGAATTGATCCTTGGAAAACCTAGAAAGAAACCTGTGGTTATGAAAACAGCACTGCAGAAGTTGGATTCTAAGAAACTATCATTGATCCTACAAAAAAGGAGTGAGGGGTTTTTATAATGGCAAAGCCAGGACCCAACAGAGGAAAGTTTGTTACTAGAACTAGAAAGAAAGGTAAGGTTGGCCTAGTGCTTGTAAAGTTAGGTGGAGTGTTCACAGGGAAAAGGAGGATAAAATAAAATGGGATTAACAAGTCAATCATTCATAAAGAATAAAGTTAAGAAGACACAAGTAGCTAAGAGAGTAATCAAAAATATTAGTACTGCATTCATAAGTAAAAGTAAAGGAGGGAGAAAGTAAAATGGCACTAAAGAGTTATAGATTAACAAAGGGAAGTAGAAAGAAGAAGAAAAGGAGATCTGGATTCTCAGGAAGTGGAGACATAATTAGTGGTGGAGTTAACGCCATCATTGGAGTTTCACTACTTGGAGTAACTGCATCAGCAGTCGGGAGAATTTAACATTTCAATCATAATCCCCCAGAATTATAAATGGGTAGTGGAACTAAGGAGGGTAAGATTAAAATGGTAAAGAGAAGAGTAAAGAGGAGAGTGAAGAAGGCTGTGAAGAGAAAGGTTAAGCGAGTTGTGAGGCGTAAAGTTAGGAGAGCTGTGAGAAGAGCAGTGAGGAGAAGAAGATAATTTAAATATTATCTGAACATCTAAACATCTCCCTGCTCAAGGCACATTCTTCATTGTGGTCGCTTTGAGTGGGGAGATTATATTTCTAGAACCGAAAGGTATATATAGTAGTATGTATTAAGTATTCTATGACAACAGAAAATTATTATAAAAGATTTTGGGGGGGAAGAGTTATGGTAAATAGTAGGTGGATTTTTGATGATATGGAAGAGGCAATACATATGTTCCCTGATTTAAAGAATAAGTTAAGATCTAAGAAATCTGGAGGTAAAGATGTCCTTTGTTAATAGTGTTGGTATGTATTCAATTATCAGTGCAGTTCTTGGTATTATGATAGGTTACTTCTTAGGATTAGCACAAAATAAAAAAATCATGGAGGATAGAAATAATGGGAACTAAACAAACAATAGCAATTTACGTTCTTGCAACATTGGTAATATTAGAAACATTATTTCTTGTATTAATACTTTCATTAGGTTATGAGGCTATTCAGAATGAAAATATATGTTCGATTGATATATGTGATGATGATGGGTATTATGTGTATGATGACTATACAGGATTATGTGAATGTTTTGGAACAGATATGCAATTGAAATATAAGGAGATATTAACATGAGTTTAAGCGATAAGAGAGATACTTGGAACGATGGAATACAGGCAGGAGCAGTATACGAAGAGAAAGATGTGAAGGAAGCTGTTAAGACATTGAAAGATAAATTATGGGCAGAAGACTTTGAGAACATAATAAATGAGATATTCGGGGAGAAGTTAATATGAAAGAACCAACAAAGAAATACCTTTTTGAAACAGGGAAGGAAATAAGGAAAGTAAAAAAGAAAGGGTATAGATATTTGGGCAAGGGAAGGATTGGGGAATTAAAAACTACAAAGATAGATGGGAATAAATGTTACTATGTAGATTATGATATAGGAAGAAGTCTATTTAGCCACAATATAACTAAATTTAAACAAGTAGATTATTGGGAAGAAGATATTGATTATATAGATAGGTGGGTTGAATTAAAAAAACCAAAAAGTAAGTTGGTATTTAATACAAAAATAGAAACACGAAATAATGGATTTGGTTCAATAGGAATAGAATTAGGAGAGGATGATATTGTTTTCTTTATTGTGGAGAAAAGTAATATTATAAGAGATTTACAATTAAAGCATGGAGATAAATTAAAAGTCAGTATTGAAAAAGTAGAGGCCAAGAAATGATAGTTAAAAACCCACCAGCAGAAACACCAAAAGATAAGAAGGTTGAATGTTTATATGAAGAGTTCGGCGAGGGTGTGCATTTGATTAAACATAGATGGAGTGGTAAATTTAAACTAATGGTTTTATCTAACATAGATGCAGATGCATTATTTATTTATGACTTTTTTATTACCAATAGACAAAGTGGGGATAATAAAATAGATTTTCCAGATTTCTATGAACATTATGAACACATTAAAAAACTAGAACCTCACGAGTTGATAGTTGATTTGGGGGGGAAGAAATGATAAAGATAACTTGCGATGGCCAAGATTGTAAAGATACTAGATTAGAAATAGTAACATACTCCATTCAGAAGTGCATTATCATAAAGTGTTGTTCATGTGGGCATAGTAGAAAACTTGTTGATCTAGGGGTGAAGGAATGAAGAACGAACCAACAACTGGAAAATGTAAGAACTGCAAACACAATTACAGGGTGTTGAGCAAATCAAATGAATGTTTTAAATGTAATCAGGAATCTTGGAAAGAAACAGATTTCGGGTGGAAGACGAAATGATAGATAGAAAAATTGAAATATTGGTTTTGATTTTGGGAGCAGTGTGTATTGGGATATTTCTTTTTGTTATGGTTATGATGATGTTCAACCATATGAAATATAGTATAAAAATAACACCATACACAGAATATTCTCAGAGGATTAACCTACCACCACCAATAACTGAATCCATGAAAGATTGTGAGGATTTAGATTCTAGTGATTTAGATAACTATTGTTATAGGATTAATGATGGTTATGAATTGGAGGTGAAGGAATGAAAAAAAGATACTTTATAGTTTTTAGAGGATCAAAGCATCAACACTGTAATGCAATCCATGAGTTTGATCCAGAGAAGCTCAATCTAAATGAATTAAATAAAATCCTTATTGATGGAGCAAATAAGATTATAGAACCACTTGGTGATCCAAAAATAAATAATATTCATATAGAATTTATGATGGAGTTAAAATGACACCAACAATCTACGATAGAGCAGAGGAAATCATCCAAAACTGTTTCAATAGACTAAAACAGTTGGGCTTCTCGGAGGAAGAAATAGAGACTATAAGAAATAAGATTGTTGAAGTGATTAGGGATATTCGTATGAAGAGAAAGTATGATAGAATGGTGGAGGAACGGATAGAATGAATAGAGAAGATTGGAATAAGTTTGTGAAAGTATTTAACTTAGATGTGAATGTAACTGTTAAGAAAAATGTATCTAAGAGTGATGTGATAATGGCATTATTAGATGAAGGAGAGATTGCCTTCAACGGTGGAGATAAGGGCACATTTGTTTTGAAGATAAATGAAGACTGGACTTTTGAGATATTAAAGACATTAATTTGGGAATCCATAAGGTCTTTTAAAAATAACCTGAAGGTGGAGAAATTAATATGAGTTTATATGACCTTCTAGTAATTTGGGAAGACCAATCATTAATAGATAAGCCAGTAAGAATGTGTAAAGTACCCCTACATATATTGAAAGAGGCTATTAAGGAATTAAAGAAAGATTACTATAAACAATATTCTCACAATAGACCTACTTGTGATTTCTTTGATGAGATTATTGAGAAAGAATTTGGGGAGAAATTAATATGAGTTTATCAGATAAGATAATGAAATCTGAATGTAAGTGTTGTGCTAGATATTACTATGATAAAGATGTGAAAGAGGCTGTTAAGGAATTGAAAGAATCTTACGCAACTTGTGGTTGTATATGTTGTGATGTATGGTTAAGAAAGATAGATGAAGAAATGGGGGAGAAATTAATATGAGTTTATCCGATAAGATGGTAGTTAATACACTCACAAGGTGGCAAGTTAAAAGGGCTGTTAAGGAATTGAGAGATGATATACGTCTTAATATTTCAACCTCTATACGTGTTGATGAAATAATTAAAGAAGTCTTTGGGGAGAAATTAATATGAGCCTCTCCAATAAGATAATAGATGTTGGATTGGGTCATAAGGGTTATGTTGCAGATGATGTGAAAGAGGCTGTTAAGGAATTGAAAGAGAAATTCGATTATACTTTTTGGGCAACTTTTGATTATGATAATTGTTTAATACTTCAAGGTAAATTTGATAAAGAGATAGATAAAATCTTTGGGGAGAAATTAATATGAGCCTCTCCGATAAGATAACATATTTACCAATAACATCAGAAACGCATAACTGGTTTCACATTGATGATGTTAAAGATGCTGTTAAGAAATTGAAAGAAACCTTATGTCAGAGACCACCAATTAATACTTGTGGGATTTGTATAAATTGTAAGATGATAGATGAAGAATTTGGGGAGAAATTAATATGAACTCCCTTGAATGTTGCACAGAGATTGTAGGTAAAAATTGTGTTAGCTATGGTGCGAAGTGTTTGGAGTTGGCGAGTGAAAGGGCTAATGTAAACTTTGGTGGTGTGCATCCTTGGGATGTCATTTTCCTTACAGTGGGTGTTTCTGCAATCTTATTTCTTGCTGCTATGATATATTCATTATTGAAAAGAAAAAAGAAGGGGGAAGATTTAAATAATCTAGAGGGTTGAAAAAATGATGAAGAGTGATAACGAGACGATACGAAAGAAATTAGAGTTCTATGAAGGTTATGGAAAGATGATCCACCTTAAATTGAAAACAGGAAGGTTCTACAATGGTGGCATTGTTGAAATTAAGGATGATGTTGTTGTGATAGAAGATAGGAAGTTAGGAGAGATACCGATTATGTTTTCAGAGATTGATGATGTTGAGATTTACTTTGTGAGGGGGGGAGACTGAAATGGCCCTGAACATCCCACCACAATGTTCTATCTGTTATACTAAAATGCACATTAGTCCATACTCACAGGCATGGTATTGTCCGAAGTGTGTTGATAAAGAAGAAGAGGGTGAGGGTGATGGGGAATAAGGACTTATGTAAATGTGGAAGTCCTGCAGTTCATTTTGAAGGAGAAAATAAGTTTTGCAATGTATGTTGGGAAAAAAGATTACAATCGGCAAATGAAATTAACACTGAGAGATTAAAGGAAAACGCACCAGAATTAACCGACGGAGAACTAAGAACTTTTGGTGCAACAGAAAAATCAATTAAAAAAGTAAAAGAGAAGAGAAAAAGGGCAGAAACACTCGGCAAAGCAATTAGAGTTTTCTCAGACAAACTAAATCTTGCAGAACAGTTCATCAAAGTTCAACCTTTGTTTTATGATAAAGGAAAGAGTTGGTGGATATGGGATGAAACCAGAAAGTGTTGGGAGTTCTGTGATGAAACAGATTTAATGAATCTAATCTCTAAACATTCAGAAGCTAACACCATCAAATCAAGTGAGAGAACTGAGATTGTGGAAGCACTAAGGCAGGTTGGAAGATTGAACACTCCAAAAGATATAGGGAAAACATGGGTTCAATTCAACGGAAGAATTTTTGATTTTAAGAATAAGATATCCTATGAAGCAACACCAGAATACTTTGTAACTAATCCAATCCCCTATGATGTTAATGGAGATATTGAAACACCAAACATGGATAGGATATTTGAGGAGTGGGTTGGGAAGGATTATGTTAAAACACTCTATGAGATATTGGCATATTCAATCTTGCCAGACTATCCTATCCATAGATTGTTCTGTTTCATCGGCCAAGGAATGAATGGAAAATCCTGCTACCAGCGATTACTTCAGAAGTTTGTGGGTGATAAGAATATTTGTTCAACTGAATTGGATAGATTGATGAGTTCAAGATTTGAGGTTACAAAGTTACATAAGAAATTAGTTTGTGTGATGGGAGAAACTAACTTCTCAGAGATGAGTAAGACTGCAATTATAAAACAACTAACAGGACAGGATGCCATTGGATTTGAGTATAAGAATAAAACTCCATTTGATGATATAAACTATGCTAAGATTATGATTGCAACTAACTCTCTTCCTGCAACAACAGATAAAACCATTGGATTTTATAGGAGATGGATGATTATAGATTTCCCCAACAGTTTTAGTGAGAAGAAAAACATCCTAGGTGATATTCCAGAGGAGGAGTATAATAACCTTGCAACAAAATGTTTGGGTATTCTAGATGGGTTATTGACAACAAGACAATTTCATAATGAGGGAACAATAGAAGAAAGGATGAAAAGATATGAAGAAAAGAGTAATCCCTTTGATAAGTTTTGGAGTGATAATGTTGACGAAGATCTTGAGGGTGATATATCAAAGAAACAATTTGCAGAGAAATTCAGAGATTGGTGTAAGGAAAATAGATTTAGGGCCATGAGTGATGCTGTAATTTCAAGACAAATGAAGTTGAAAGGAGTTATGACAGGGCAAAAAGTTATGACTTGGGTAGATGTTGGGGTTGGGAACTCCAAACCAAGGTATAGATGTTGGGAGGGAATAAGGTGGAAAGAATGAAATCACACCTATCACACCTATCACACGCAACCTATACTCAGTTTCCCATGTGGAGTAGTGTGTGGGAATTGGGTGTGATTCATGTGATTGGTGTGATTGATCATAATATTGAGGTAAAACAATGATAACCTTCTGTCAAAACTGCAAACAAAACTTCCAAAGGCTAAGCAGATATTCAAAAACCTGTGAGCCCTGTAAGTCCAAAGATCCAAGGCTCAGAGACTATTCCAAGATTAAAAGGGAAGACGCCTGGAAGATCCTAGTGGCAGGTTATGATATAGATATAAGGAAGGAGTTGCAAGGCAAATGAAAAACATTAAAACAATTCTAATGGGATTTTTTATGATATCGGGAATCCTAGTGTATTACTTTTTCACAGAAGGAAGGGCATGGTTTATTTTATTAGCTTGTTCCAATGGATTACTGGTAATCTTACTTATGCATGCAGTAGAGAATGGAATACCTTTCAGGGAGAAGATATTCAAATGAAACCCCTAACTCTAACCCTAGGAATCCTAACCTACTACCTATCAATACTATTCCAGTATTATACCTCCACAGTACCCCAAATCGTCCATTCCAGCCTCTCTCAGGGGACTTCTCTGATAGGACTAGTATCTGGTGTGGGTTTGATTGGGATTGGTGTGTTTGGGGGTGGGGAATGAAACTAATTGATATGAAAGACATGCCCAACTATAATCCTGAGGTCAAGAATGGAATTGATGATGTTAGCATGGGACAAGTGTTCTTTGGAAGATGTGAATGGATGTGGGAAGAATGTTTAGAAACTGTGTGCTGTATTGAACATGGTGCAATGAATCCTATGACTGATGATAAGGATGGTAGAATATGGAGATGCATTATTTGCAACAGGGGAGCTTTTGAGATTATGGAGGAGAAATGAATAAACTAAAACCCCTACAAAGTTGCATCATGTGTCTAGGACCCTTCAACATCAATAAGAAAAGACATGGTGGCAAACCTAAGTTCCCCATGAGACCATCACATTGTAAAACCTGTTGTAGGTCCTGTTCCACATTGTATAACTACGCAAGGCTAAGGAAGAGTTTACAATGTAAGATAATTGGGGTGAAAGTATGAAACCCACCTTCCCAACTAAGACCTGTATAATCTGCAACAAGAAGTTTGAAATAAATATAAAAAATCACTATAGAACTGGAAGAATCACAAGACGACCAAGACCTAGTTTAACTTGTAGTATGGATTGTTCAAAGAAGTATGGGTTTTTCATGAAAAGAAAGTCAGGTAAACTTCAGATGGAAAGAAGAAAGGTGGAATTGAAATGAAACGAGCCTTCCCAATTAAAATATGTGTAATCTGTTCAAAGGAGTTTAAAACATATAAGGAAAATCATCATGGGGGATCCCATAGAAGAACAAGAAGACCCATCCCTAGTGTGACCTGTTCTAAACTATGTTCAAGTAAATATGCGACTCTCTTAAGAACAAAATCAGCTAGACTTGAGATGAAACTAAGGAAGGAGGAATTTAAATGAAATCCCTCCCAGAAATAATCAAAGAGCTCGACATGATGAAGGCTAGAATCCAGAAGAACAAAAGGCTAGTTCTCAATGAAGACTTCGAGAGAGAATACAAACAATGTTGCAACAAACTATATCAGGAGAAAGAGAAGTTAGATTCTCTAAACAGATATTATGAAAACTTCTTCGATAGATGGCTATTCATAAACAATGAAATAAATGTGGATCCCAATGCTCTGGATATTTATGATGAAAGATAGAAACATATTTATGGTTGCAGAGGTTGAAACTATAGACTAAAATTTCATAGTCGGTAATTATTCTGTGAAAACGGAACTCGAACTGATAGAGATAATTTGAAAGGAGGTTAAAAAAAGAATGGTATTTGAAATATACGAAAAAGGACAATCATGGGGTCATGTAGGTAGATCTGATGAAATATCTATAACAAAAACATCTATTTCTTTTGGAACTGACAGTTTAAGTCAATTTGGAGAAGAGGAATTTGTTGAAGTTTATCTTGATAGAAAGAACAATAAAGTTGGTTTTAAATCTACAACTGATAATGTTACTGGTTTTAGGATTGGTAAGAAAGTTAATAAAACTGGAAGGCGTGTTTCCACAGGGAAATTTATTAAGTTACTCCCACAAGGGAAATTTAAGATGAGAGTTGAAGATGGTTTTGTTGTGATTGATGTTCCTGAAATCGTTGATGATACAAAGACTGTTAAACTATAAAATGGATTCATATCTAACATTAAGTGAAGAAGGATTAAAGAAAACTGAAAAGAAAGCTAAAGAGCAATCAAAATCATCCTTTGGTGATGATAATGAAGGTAGTGAATTAGTTTATGAGGATTGTTCTTGGAATATTGATGAAATTTCCTTTGATAAGGATAATAGTTATCTAGACTTATCAGGAAATATTTCGTTTTCTGGTGTAAAGATAGGATATTTTTCACCAAAAATAGTCCTGGATGATGAAACTGTTATCGAGATAATAGAACATTATAGGAAGAAGCTTGGTAAGTTAAAAACAGTTTTTGAAGCAATCAAAGATTAATCAAACACAAACAAATATATAATTTATTTTTTTATTTTTTTTGATTAGTACTAAGCAGTTTTAAAACATGCTCAGGTTCCACGTTGCGTCAACCACTCATTTTTACTAAAATGAGAAAAGTATCATTTGAACTACCTAATAGACATAACCTATCGGTTAAATCGTAACAATACCAATCAAAACAAATATATAAAACTTTCCACTAAAAAACACAATGAGAGATAACAAAAAAGAGACACCATCAATTAAATCCAAAAGATGCCGACGGTGTGATAATGATTTTAACACAACTATGAGGTATGCAAAGTATTGTGATGATTGTAAAAGGTCATCTCTTGTAAGGAGAAAAGAGGCCATTGTAAAGATCCAAAAGAAGGGGGCTGATAAAACCTACATCAATGCCTACAGTCTTATCTGGGAGGATAAATATTCCATTTAGAAGAACTAAGGTCTGTAGGCGATGTGATGAACCCTATACAACTATCAGGAAATATTCAATGATCTGCAAGTCCTGTCATGTGACACCAAGGTGCAGGGGCAAGGGTGGAAGGCCAAGGTTTAAATAAAATCAGACCCTTAGAATAATGTTAAATATTGATATCTTTCTATCTTCGAAAGATACAGGGTGTAGTATTCTTTTAAACGCCAAGTTGGATTTTACTACACCCGCCATATTATTTTTAATTTAATAGAAACATTTATATAGTAGTATGTATTAGGAAAGGTATGAAAAAAAGAGGTAATGTAAAAATCAAATCATACTCCGTGGATCAAGACGGACCTAACACAAAAGGAGACCCAACCCCTGTGAAACACCAGGGGGACGGCTTACTATAATCACCATGAAATTTGAAAACATCCATTATATATTTTACATACTTGCCATGGTAGCTATGTTTACTGCTGGTTATCTAATGGTAGTTGATGCCATTTTCACTTCAGAGAAAGAAGTGGAACTTATTCACAAGTCCCAGGAGTTCTGCCAATCTAAGGGCGGAGTTCTATACGAAAATAAGAATACCCATAATTATGATAATTACATTAGATGCTCATTCTCAGAAGATCCAGATTTATGGGATTCAAAGGTTACAATCTATAAAGGATGGGACTCAAGATGAAAGTAGAAATCCTACCCACAACAATGAAAGATCTAAGATCCATCTACGGTAATAGGGTTCCCACAAATCAAGCCAATCATATTCAGGAGAGGAAAGAAAGCTTTAACCATCTTTTTTTACCTCCCTCTCCTGGAACTAAATTAAAGAAATCAAAACATCATCTTGGGCAGGGGGCTCCTAATAGTAATGTTAGGAGGAGGTCGAATTTTCACCTTTCATACCCACCTGCCTCTAAAAATAATCACACTCCAGGGGAGGGAGATTCATATCTAGCACTTGGAAAAATCTCACCTCTTTTTATACAAACTCCCCTGGAGGTTTATCCTAACTACCCAGTCTATGATGTCTGGGACTTTGTGGGTGTGGAGAAGTTAGCATGGTAATTGATGGCCTTCCCGTTCCTGTTAAGTCCTATAATCAAATCCTAATGGAACAAGAACATAATCAAAGCACAAAAGGAGGTAATTTCAATATGGTAAATTATGCAGAAGAGGTCATCAAACACGAAGCATTTACACCCGAACAAGGTTCAGACTTTTGGAGTCCTGTAGCAGGACAGTATAAAGTAAAAGCACTTACAGAAATGGAAGATACTGAACCTTATAAGAAGGAAGGTGAACCCGACAAGCCAAGAGTTAAGATATCAATCCAAATTGGTGGAGATATTAAGAACTGGACAATGGCAGTTGGTAAAACATCAGCCTCAACTTACGGGCAATTATGCAAAGTAGCTAGTGAGAATAACAACACCCTAGTTGGTGTTGAGTTCACAGTGGTTGTAGTTAATGATGGCAGCAGGAATTCATATACTGTTGTCAGATAGTGTTAGGCCTAAAAACCACAAATAAGCAATAAACAAACTTTGGGCTGGGGAGAACCTGGCCCATTTTATAGTTTATTGATTTGATTAAGGGGATGATATGGCGGTGTACTTATGTACATGGGCTTTATACACTAAGGAAGTTGGTTCGAATCCAACCATCCCCATGCTGAAGAGCTCAAAGACAGAACGCTATGTCTAATACTTTGACTGTTAGGAAAGACTAACACGGAGGGTTGATCACCCTCCATCATATTCATGAGTAAATGGAAATCATTCAAAAACGCAATAAAGAGCCCTCCACCAGAGAGATTAGCCTACATAGAATACAGGAGCCACTTCCTTCAAGGTATAGGGATACTTGGAGTTTGCATCATGCTAATCATCAAGGGATTCTGGTACATCATATTTGCACTAATCTTTGGAGTGGGGGTATCCTATAGCCAGGGCATGAATGCCAAGGCTAACTACAAACTTCTAATGAGTCTCAAAGGACCAGAACAAGCATCAGACTTTGAAAAGGATCTAAGCTACACTAGAAGGAGAAGTAAGATTGTAAACTACGTCATGGGAACAAAAGCCAAGGTAATGGCAACAATAATAGCTGTCCTCCTGGCCACATTAATCATAGATCCAACTCAAGCTAGGTGGAGGATGATGATCTTGTATCTTGGTTCAATCATAGTTGTCTATGCTTTAACTTATTTCTATTTGTTATATTGGATATGTTATCCGATTTACAAGGATAAGGTCCAGGGGGAGGGAGAATGAACAAAAAAGAGATTAGAGAACAAACAAGGGATGCATTATTTTCTGGATTAGTATATGGATTAATTGCTGGTTTACTTGTTGGATTATTTATTGGATTAGTTTATGGAGCAGTTGATGGATTATATAGAGGATTAATTACTGGACTAATTCTTGGATTGATCTTTGCATTTATCCTTGGATTGATTCGTGGATTAACTGTTGGATTTATTCTTAGTTTATCTACATTGATAGGAACACAGATTATAGCTGGAGTAACTAACAATCCTGAATTTGCAATGTTTGATTTGGTTATTAGTTTGATATTATTAGCTGTGGCTCAATTAGTTGGATGGAGTTTGTATTTCAAATTAAAACATGATCAAACAAAAGGAGGTATAGAAGATGGCAAAGAAGAAAAAGACTGAAGAAGAATTTGAGGAAGATCCTGAAGCAGAGGATGATCCTGAAGGACCTGAAGAAGAACAGAACTACGATCCAGAAGAGCTTGAGGACCCTGAAGTGAAGGAACCAGAACCAAAGACCAAGAAGAAGGTTAAGGCTCTACCAAGTTCAATTCAAACACTTGAAGAAGAGATTGAAGATCTAAAGACACTAGTTCAGAAGAAAGAGGCAGAGCTCCTGGCAGATAGTTTCATGGACACAGCACCAGGCAGAATTGAGAAGCTTGAGTCAGGTGTTAAGGAGAATAGGAGTTACCTATTGAAGATCTGGAACAAGATCAAGGATCTGGATGATAAGGTCAAACAAATAATCAATCAAGGATAGAATGACTTTCAAAGATTCACTTACCCCCAGAGATACAGAAGAGGTAAAGCCAGGGCTTTTCATAAAGAAAACCCGTAGGGGTTACACCCAGGTACACCCTGCTGTGTGGGATGGTAAGATTAATTGGAACAACCTATTGTTCGGAGGTTCAATCTATAAGACCTTTAGTTGGTTCCTTATTTTATTATTTTTAATTTGGAGTTATAACCACGATGTTCAGGAATACAAGAATTTCTATCTAGAAGTCAGGAGTAGCCCTGCAAATTGGTGTGCTAAGGTGGCAAGTTCACTGGAGATACAAGACTGCACAGAGATCCAGAGGAGAGGTGGAATCTGTGTAGACTCAGGTTTAGACCTGGGACTAGGATTAAACATAACAGACCCAGGAGGGTTGATAAATTGGAAGAAATAAAGACACCTATACTATACCAAGAGATAAGCCATAAACTGCAGGAGAAGGCAGATATGGGCGAAATAGCCCTAGGTGAGGCTAGGAGGATCATGACTTACATATTCAGAGTTCCCAAGCAGAAAGTCTCATCCATCTTCACAGAGATGGAAACCATGGGGATAATCAAGATTGTTAATTGCAGATATATTAGAGTTAATGGGGTGGGGAAATGATAAGTATTCAGTGTCATAATGTGGGATGTGAAAAAGCAATGTGGCAATTAAGAACAGAAAAAAATTCTTATGTTGTTGAATGCCTTCGTTGTGGAGATATGAGAAGGATTAAATTTAATGATAAGGTGGAGGAATGAATATAGAAATATTAATTATTGTTGGGTTAGTCTCATTTGGTATTATCTATACCTTATGGTATATCGTGCAAATGACAAACTCTTTAGAGGCAGGTATTAAAGAGACTAATTTATTAATCCAGGAAGTAAAGGATAAGATTAGGAGTATGGATGATGATTAAACCCACACCAGAATACGTCCAATTACATGAGACAGAGATTTATCTCTGCACCATGTGTGGTAGCAGGGCTCTGCATCTCATCTATGAGACCAAGGAGCCCATCTGCAATAGATGTATTGAGATAAATGAGGAGGCTAGGGGTAAGAAATGAAAGGGGGTATTAATATGGAAGAAACAAATAAATTAACTAAAATGCAACTAACTGTTTGGTTTTTTAAGATGCTCACACCACTTGGAGTCTTTTCCCTCTTTGTAGGTATTATATATTTTATAATATCCTTCAAGGTAGATGAGGGACATTATTCTCTTTTTGGAAGTCTATTCATAGGCATTGCTTATTTACTCTTTAGGATGAACTCTCAACATGAGGAAGTGATGGAAGAGCTAGAGGAGATTAGGGGTAAGAAATGAAAGTATATGGATTTCCATATACTTTGTATATTCCTTATACTTCCACTAATCTATGTTAGTATAAATGGCCCAAATTACTAATCTACTTTCTGCGCATGCGCACTTTTATTCTGCGCAGGTTAAACCTAGGTTAAACCTAGGTTAAACCTTCGCCTTCTACCCTAGTAAGCGAACATTTATATACTAGTTACGTGTAATAATATTACAAAACATTCGTATAAAAGGAACAAAAACCACAATGAACAAACAAAATAAAATCTGCAAATGCAAACATGAAACTGAATATCACTCCTATGATCCAGAATCTCTCGATAGTAATCTGGCCTGTGATATTTATGAATGTGATTGTAAAGATTTTGAGGAGGGGAAATAATGGCACTTAAACTACCAGACACAATAACAGAGGATGAACTTATGACGGTTCTTAAGGTAACCAAGAAGGAACACCACAGGGCTGCATTTGTTCTAGGGTTCTATCAGTGTATGAGGGTGAGTGAGATTGTGAATCTTCAGGAGAAGAATATTGATAAGAAGTTAAAACTATTATATCTCAAACAAGCCAAGGGTCACAAGGACAGGCACATCCCAATAGCACCAGAGGTTATGAGGTATTTAAAGCACATCCCAATAGGCTGTGGCATCAGGGCCCTGCAGAAGGCATGGAACAATAAGACCAAATTAGCCCTGGGAGATAGCAGGAATTTCCACCTTCTAAGACATTCAGGAATTACATTCTATATCACCAAGAGGAAATGGAATACCTTCGAGGTTCAGAGACTCGCAGGTCACAGTAAAATAGCGACGACACAGCTCTACACTCATATTAATCCAATAGATTTGGTTGAGACTATGTGGAGGGATAGGGTATGAAAATAGGATTGATTGTAGTATCAATTTCTGCATTAATTGTTCTATTAGTTGGATTGGGGTGGTATTTTAGATTGAAGGTGTATGATGCTCTCTCAACTGAACCTAGACAACAGGATAGCGAGGAGGATAGGGTATGAAATCTTATTACCCATGGGATCTTGTAGATCTTTTTGATTTAGTTGAAGGAGATTTTAAGATTGGCCAGAGTTATGAAAAAACTCCTGCAAAAACCCTAGTG
>SDBV01001242.1_pt1 | contig 38327 bp, 35 predicted proteins | sample 2277081 | NCBI WGS metagenome assembly SDBV01 (sample SAMN10402039, study PRJNA504765) | marine sediment metagenome | isolation source: marine sediment core GS10_PC15, 223 cmbsf | place: Arctic Ocean: Southern Knipovich Ridge | collected 2010 | reverse complement strand
AACGAACATTTCAAAACAATTGTAACTTATGATAATAGTGGTGAAGCTTATATAGAGTATTATGATGATTATATCAGATTGGACGGATTAACATTGATAGGAGGCCTGTTAACTCATGGGAGCCGGGTAAACCAGCACTGGAGCGAGGTTCCGGAAATGGATTTATTCTTTAAACATGAAGGCGGCTTAAGCAACCAGATGCAAATTTTTCTGACGACAAATCCTCTTGGTGCTTCACTTACTATCTGGCTCAGAATAAAAAGCGATGAACCTAATAAAGACGTATATTATGACTTAACTATTGTTGCTGAAGAGAAAATAGATTTTACTTTTGAGAGAAAAGGTTGTAATGTTGAGGATATGGCAGAAGCTATAAAGCAGATACCTGCAATATTAAATGTACGGGAATAATAAAGAAATCCCTTAGCAGAGTATCGAGGTATTACGGCGTTATAATGATACTTAAAATCCAAAAAACCATGGATTGCGCAGGTCTTCTTTATTATACTCAAGTTCTTTGTCGGAATTAAACTGATAAACTTTTTTCCCGACACTGTTTAATAGTGCATGGCCTGCTGCTGTGTCCCACTCCATCGTTGTTCCGAACCTTGGGTAAATATCTGCTTTTCCTTCTGCAAGCACACAGAATTTTAACGAGCTTCCTGTTCTAACTGTTGTTACCGGAAGGTTATTTGTTTTTAGCTTATCTATGAATTCCACACACTTTTCACTTACATGCGACCTGCTTGTTAATACTTTAAGTTCTGTAATTTGTTTATTTTGATTGATAATTATCTGCTTATTTCTAATTTTAAATGATCTTTCATGCATGTTTTTGAGTTTTATAGTTATATTATTTTTGGAAGCATCATTGATTTTATAAGCGCCCTCTCCTGCTATACCATAATAAAGATAGTCCTGTACAGGAGCATAAATCATACCCAGCACAGGCTTATTTTTATTAATCAAGGCAATGTTGATTGTAAACTCACCATTCCTGGAAATAAATTCCTTGGTTCCATCTAATGGATCTATAAGCCAGAATTGATTCCAGTTTTGTCTTTCTGTATAAGGAATAATTTTACTTTCTTCACTTAGAACAGGTAAAATCTTGTTGTACTGCGGTATTATTAAACTGTTTAATACATCAACAATAATTTCATTAGATAGCATATCCGCTTGTGTTACAGGCGAGCTGTCTTTTTTACTTTTTACAGCAAAGTTAGTATTGTATATTTTTAATACAGCTTCCCCTGCTTTTTTTACAGTTTTTATTAGTTTTAGGATAATTTCGAGCATTAGTTATAATATAGATTTTTAATAGTGCTGTTCAATCCTTTTTATGAAATAGGGGCCCAATGTTGATATTAATTGATTATTCAAATGGATGCTTCCAGTTTAGATTGTCGAATCTGCTATAATCTATGTCTGTTGTAATCCGGATACAACCCAATTCTATAGAAAAAGCAGCGAAAAAAGCATCCTGATGTCAAGAATCTGCATCTTGATGCTAACAATTCAATATGAAAATATATAATGAAGAACCCCGGAGCAGAGCTCCGAGGTATCTTCGTTCTGTAAAGCTGCCTGACCACATGCAAGCTTGTGGTCAGGTGGTCAGGCACTAGTTCATAACCTCCATCCCCTTAAGTCAGAACTGCGAGGCATTTCGGTTGTCAGAATAAAAAATTAAATAAAATTTTACAATTTACAGGATTAACATGGATTAAATAAAATTTATACAAATATTATATAAAAATCCTTTTAAATCCTGTTAATCTGTGTCATAAATTTTTATTATAATTAAATTTTATACAAAAAAAGTTTATTAGAGTTCATATTTATAATTGCTGTTATGATGCACCAAGAATACTACTTCTTATTTTTCCGTACCATAGCTGATAATCCTGTAGAAAGCCCGTATAAATTAATAAATCCAGTAGCTTCCTTATGCTTGTATGAGCTTTCGCCGAAAGAAGCAAGATCTTCTGAGTACAGTGCATAAGGTGAATACCTTCCGGAAATAATTATGTTACCCTTATAAAGTACAAGCTTTACAGTTCCGGTAACATACTTAAACAGTTTTTCCATAAACCCGTCTACCGCTTCTCTTAAAGCAGAATACCACTTTCCGGAATAAACTAATTCTGAATAAGCAATAGAAAGATTCTGTTTGTAGTGTAGTTCATTTGCATCTAACACTATCATTTCAAGCTCTTGAAGCGCTTTGTAGAGTATAGTTCCGCCTGGAGTTTCATAAACGCCGTGGCTCTTCATCCCTACTATACGTGTCTCTACTACATCAGCACGGCCTATACCGTTTTCCGAAGCATACTTATTTAATGAAGTTAAAAGTTCTACCGGGCTCAATTTTTTACCGTTTAATGCAACAGGCATGCCCTGTTCAAACTCTATTTCTATTTCTGTCTCTTTATCCGGAGCATTTTGAGGAGAAACGGTTAACTGAAACATTTCCTCTCTCGGCCTGTTTGTCAGATCTTCAAGTTCTGCTCCTTCGTGACTTATATGCCAGAGATTGGAGTCTCTTGAATAAATATTTTTCTTTGAAATATTGCCTAGTGGCAGATTTCTTTTTTCCGCATAATCTATTGCCTGTTCTCTGGAGAGAATATCCCATATACGCCATGGAGCAATTACCTTTAAGTGCGGTGCAAGCGCTTTATATGTTAATTCAAACCGAACCTGGTCATTTCCTTTGCCTGTGCATCCGTGAGCAACAGCATCCGCGCCTTCTTTTAAAGCAATTTCCACCTGATGCTTTGCCTGAAGCGGCCTTGCAATTGATGTTCCAAGAAGATACTTGCCTTCATATTTTGCACCGGAGCGTATCAGAGGAAATAAAAAGTCTTTAACCAACTCTTCTTTTATATCCACAAGATAATATTTTGATGCACCGGTCTTAATTGCTTTTTCTTCCAATCCTGTTAAATCTTCATTCTGCCCTACATCTGTACATACTGCAATTACTTCCGCACCATCATAATTCTCTTTTAACCATGGTATAATTATTGTCGTATCCAGACCTCCGGAATATGCCAGTGCTATTTTCTTTATACTCATTCCTTTACTCCTTTTACCAATATCAGTAATATCAAAAGTTTCAAATATATTAACCGCAGAGTACGAAGAGATTACTGAGGTTTTTAATATATTTAACCGCAGAGAACGCAGAGATCGCAGAGAGAGTTCTTTCGTTGGATATGTTCATTATAGTTATTAACAATTCTTTTCAATCCTCCTTCTAATCTATGCGGCCCTCCGCAATCTCTGCGGTTTTAATATTGTTTTATAAAACACAGAACAATACTTTAATATCCTGCAATATTTAATACCACCGGATTTTAGTTTTATATGTTATTAAAAACTGATTTTAATATTTCCATACCTTTTGTTAATTCCTCTTCTGTTATTACCAAAGGAGGAGCAATCCTAAGCATATTAGTTCCGGATGAAAGTATCAGCAGTCCTGCTTCCTGGCACTTTTTAACTATTTCTGAAGGCTCCGTACCTATAAGTTCAATCCCTTGCAGCATTCCAAGCCCTTTTACTTTTCCCAGAAAAGAATAGTTTCCAGATAACTCATTAAGCATAGAACTGAGTTTTTTACCTTTTTGGGAAACTTCTTTAATAAAGTCCGGATTGGATAATTTTTCCCAGACTTTAAGTCCTACTGCTGCTGCAACTGGATTTCCTCCGAAAGTTGTTCCGTGTTCTCCTATTTTTAAAAGAGAGTTAACTTTTTCCGGTATTAGTGTCGCAGAAAGCGGAAGGCCGCCTGCAAGTGGTTTTGCTAAAGTTATAATATCCGGATTAAGTCCGAACTGCTCATAGGCATAAAGGTTTCCGGTACGCGCTAAACCTGTTTGTATTTCATCAACAATTAATAGAACATTATGCTCTTTGCAGAGTGAGTTTAATGCATCTGCAAAATCCTGGTTTATTACATCCAATCCGCCTTCTCCCTGAACAACTTCTACAAATACTCCGGCAAAACTGCTATTAAGTTGTTTTTTAAGACCTTCTGTATCATTATAAGTACAAACTTCCATACCGGGAACTAATGGCTCAAAAGGTTTCTGGTACTTTTCATTTGGTGTTACAGAAAGGGCACCCAAAGTCCTTCCATGAAAACCGTTTGTAAAACTTAGTATTTTATAATTGCCCTCGCCTTTTGTTCGTAATGAATATAACCTGCTGTATTTAATTGCAGCTTCATTTGCCTCCGTTCCACTGTTCCCAAAATGTACAGCTTTAAACGGGCCGCTTTTTGTAAGCTTTTCTGCAAGCTCCAATACCGGCTCTGCTGCAAAGAGATTTGATATATGCACAAGCTTTTTCATCTGATTATAAGCTGCTTCTGCGAGATCCTCCCTGCCGTAGCCCAGAGAATTAACAGCAATACCCGTACAAAAATCGATGTATTCTTTGCCTGACAGGTCCTTTAATATAACACCACTGCCTTTATCTATTACAAGCAGCTCCTTAGAATAGTTATTCGGAAATGCATGATTATCAATTATAGTTTTCATTATTTTTTTCTCCTGTTATTTAAGATTGTTTATTTACTTTTTTCTAATGGTTGTTCCTTTTTTTCCTTTCATAAGCTCACGTAGTGAGCCTACTCTATTAAACTCTCCAATAACTATTTCATTTATTCCATTAGCCAATGCATTTACAGATGCCTGTACCTTTGGAATCATTCCGCCGGAAATTGTACCAGCTTCTATTTCTACTTTAACTTCCTCCGGAGTTAAACTCGGAATAACTTCGCCGCTTTTTAATATGCCCGGAATATCGGAAAAAAACACAAGTGCAAAAGCCTTTATACTTTCTGCTATGGAAAGAGCAGCAGAATCTGCATTGATATTTAGTCCGTTCCCATTATCATCCATGGAAACAGAAGAAATTACAGGCAAGTAACCATTTTCGAGAAGTAACTCTAAAAGTTTAGCATCTACATCTGTTATATCTCCGGTCTGGTTATCTTTGGAAATACTTTTACCTGTAAATATTTTTCCGTCACATCCGCTTAGGCCAACCGCATTTATTCCACTATCCTGAAATACCCTTACAAGCTGTTTGTTTACTTTACCTGCAAGCACCATGTCTATATACTGCATTTCTTCTCTGGAAGTCATTCGAATCCCATCTTTAAAAACAGGTTCAATTCCGAATTTCTTTGTAAGAGAACTTACTTCTTTTCCACCGCCGTGAATAAGCAGGCATTTATATTGTTCTGTTTCCTGCAGAGTTTTTATGTCCTTTGCAAGGTCGGTAACTTGTTTTAATTTTCCTGCTGCTTTGCCGCCAATTTTTATTACTAAATATTTTTCTATACTCATAAGTTTCTCTCTTAAAATTTATAGTTCCTCGAAGCTTGTGTTTTTAAACTTTTAAGCTTCTCCGAAAAAACTTAATCCGGTTTCCTCTTTAATACCAAACCTTATATTCATATTTTGTACAGCCTGGCCGGATGCACCTTTTATAAGATTATCTATACATGAAAAAATCATTAATTTTTTTCCTTCTATATGCCAGCCAATATCACATCTGTTGGAGCCTCGCACATTCATAGTTTGCGGAATATTATTTCCTGTAATATTTATAAAACAAGAATCTTCATAATATTTATTATAGATACTGTTAATAGTATTATCATCTACATTGCTATCCGGCTCTACTATTATTGTCGAAGCAATTCCAGCTTTTAATGGTGCAAGATGCGGAGTAAAATAAAGATTGATACTCTGCTCTGCTTTTTGTAATTCCCCTTCCATTTCAGAAACATGCCTGTGTGTCCTGCCTGGCGCATATGCACCTGCATTCTCTGTTCTTTCACAGTATAAAAGATTCTCATTTAATTTTTTTCCTGCTCCGGAAATACCGGAAATCGAATTTACTATAACAGCTCCTGCAATAAGCCCTTCTTTTGCAAGAGGAAGTAAAGGAAGTAGTACAGAAGTCGGATAACAACCGGGATTTGCAATTATATCGTAGCCTGAAATTCTATCACCGTACCATTCACATAATCCATATATTGATTTATCAAGCAAATCCTCCCTTGGGGGCTTGCATCCATAGGCAGTTTCAAAAAGCTTACTATCCTGAATCCTGAAATCCGCAGAAAGGTCTATTACTACAGTTTTAGTAAGAAATTCTGCAAGCAGTTCTGCAGATTTTAAGTGCGGAAGCGCTGCAAAAACAACATCAGGTTTGTAAGTTTCCAGGTCTTTTATTGTTATGCACTTTCCATCCGTTAAACTCATTTTTTTAAGTATTTCATTACTTAATCCGGGATCTACAGCTGTAATACTGTTACCAGCTTTTGATGAAGAAACTGGTATAATATGTTTTACTTCCGGATGACCGTATAAAATCCTTAAAAGTATTAATCCTGTATATCCTGAAGTACCTATAACTGCAGCTTTCAATTTTATTTCTCCTTATATCTTAACTTTTTTTAATATCTGGTTTTCCACTACTTCATAATCCGCACCTTGCTTTAGAACAATCATAATCGTATCATCACCTGCAACCGTACCGAGTATGTCTGTAATATCCCGGCTGTCTATAATTGATGCAATACTCGCAGCATAACCGGGTATTGTTTTTACCACACCCATATTTCCGGAAAACGCGATAGATTTATATCCTGCAAGGAACAAATCACTATTCACCGGTACTACTGTTACTTCCGGTAGCAAATAGCTGTAATTGCCTGCACCATCCGGTTTTTTATATACTGTCAGGGCTTTAAGGTCCCTGGACAAAGTTGCCTGTGTAACATCAAAACCATATTCTAAAAGCCGATCTAATAAAAGATCCTGGCTGTCTATTTTTTCTGATTTGATAATCTTAGAAATAGCATTATGTCGTTGCCGTTTTTCTATCATTTCTTTATGCTCTTATATCGGTTTATTCTGACAGCCGAAATACCTCGGAGCTCAGCTCTGGGGTATTGCATAATAAATGTATATTTATACATTTATTATGCATAAAGATACATTTACACAAGGTTCTTGTCAAGCAGTAATAGTAATATTTATTTGATTAAAACATATACAGATGTTAATATAGCTAAATCGTAAAAAAGCGTAATATTTTATTTGTTTAAACGATTAATAATTAACAATTAGTTTGGAGGAAAACAATGAGGAAATTGTTTTATATTTTAATATTAGTTAATTTATTTTTTGTATTGTCATGCGGCTTAAACCAGGTTGTGCGTTGGCCGGACGAAGGAGAATTATTAAATTCTCAATCTGATATTATTATGAATAATAATATATTTAATGATTATTTATGGACAACACCACCTGTTTACAGTAAAGAAATTATTTTTTCTGAAGACAATAACTCAAAAAAGACAGCTATTATTAACTTTAAAGGTGAAGAATTGAAATTTGAGTTAATTTCGAATAATGGTATCGACATAATTAACTTATATCAGGAAGCCGGCTCCAATATTTCAAGTTATATATCTCAGTCAAAAAAAAATATTTACTATGACTTAAATTCATTAAGCCTTAAGTACATTACGAGACAGAGGTGGGTTTCCAGAACAACCTTTAAAACAGAAACAGTCCCTGTAACAAGGACAAGGTCAGTACCATATACCAGTTTCGGTCCTAATGGAACGAGTACTACATCTTACAGAACAGAGACATATACGGATTGGGAAACAAGAACTGTCCCGGTTATTGATTGGTACTGGGAAAGCTATAGCGTCCCCTTTATAGATATACCAGTTTTTAAATATTTTCAGTTTACCTTATCCGAAAACGAAACAGTTCTAGTATATGAAATTCAGGATGGTAATAGCACCAAATATTTTTTCCAGAATGTATCTTATATTGTTTCACCGGGAAATACAGAAGCTTTTAAAACAGAAGATACTGGCCTATTACTTGTTTTTATAGATTCAGATTCTAATGGCTATTATTTTGATGATTCAGACAGAGTATTATTTAATACATGGAACCCTTACGAAGAATCTTCTCAATATAGAGAGATACCAGGTTTTATGAATAATCACTGGTATAGAATAGAAGATTTAAGAAATGAAAAGTTTATAACATTTAAACCAGGTTTAGAACACAGTATTTTAAATATTACAAATGCTAATCACAGTTATATAGGTAACGAGAATTTGGGAGAACTTGAGATTAATAATATCGGAGATAATTCCAGTGTTATTATTAATGGAACTAATTACCACAAATTTTTAAGAAAGAATACTCTCGATATTGAATATGGTATGTACTATCTAAGAATCGAAAATCCTGGGTATCTTGATTATGAACAGTATTTCACAATAGATGAGAATAACAGCGATTTTGTAATAAATTATATACAACCCGAACCAGCAAGTATATTAGAAATTACCAACCTGTCTGTTATTGAATGGATTTTAATAATAAAGGATAGCTCAGGTGATGAAAGACATTATTCAAATCGTAAGTCTATTAGTCTTCCCGAAGGAGTATATACAATAATAATTTCCAGCGGCGGTTTTGATTTAGAAAAAAATATAATTATAGAACCTGGAATAAATCCTATAATCGATTATGATGGAGAATTAACCAATCTAATGAACCAACAGTAATAAAAAACCTTATTTTTTTGAATATGGTCAAAAAAAATTAAATTTACCTGGTTAAACTTTTCATTATGAAAATATTATAGTATAGCAGTTATTATTTTATACGTATAAATTTGTAATATTTCTGTAAAATTATATATTATACCATAGACATTTTAAATATAGGGAATTAAAATACAATATTAGTGCTTATGAAAAAAACGAATAACACAATTGCTTTTGTATGGTATCATCGTAATATGGGAAAAGGTATAGGAATTTGGCTTGATGATAATTCTCAAACCGTATTAGAAGATAATATTCTTTTATACTGCCAGACTATTGGGGTACTTAATCCTGCAAGCCCGGATACTGCTTTAATAAACAATATCTTTTTCCAATGCCAGGGAGGTATTTATAAATATATAGACAGATATACTAAACTTAATGATGTACTTATCTGGAGAACAGAAGACCTGGAACTTTTAAATTCATACCCGGATATATTCCAATTAAGTGATGCCGAAGGCAACTTAAAAATAAATCCAAACCTAAATTCAGATAGAGAGTATCTTTTAAACCTTATTAATAACTGGTCCAATAATCCTATTAATACTACTCCGGAATTAATAGAGGAATGGAGAAGAAACCTGATTTACTTATCCGGGGAGCAGGATGATACCGAAAACTCAAAATCCGGTATGGCTTATAATTTAAACAATGTAATTCCTGACCTTGTTTTTGACGGGCAGCAGGGCGTTCAAATTGATATCGATTTCCCAGTTTACAATTCAGAAACAGATTAGCTTAAACATATATATTTTCTGCCGATTATGATAATATCAACTTTTGTAAGAAAAAAATATGAGTAAAAAAAAATTCTTTAAGAATCTAAATGAATCGCCTCAAAAAGAATTAAAAACTATTAAAGATATAGAAAATATATTTACCCTCGATGAAGCACATTGGGCTACTACAGGTGTATCAAGTGATGCATTAAACTGTGATCCTACATTTATCGATTATGTTGATATTGATAATAACAAAAGGGTCATGTGCTTTGAAGTTATAAGCGGAATAAAATGGATGCTGAAGATTCTAAAAGACAGGCAGGGTATACTAGATTATAGTGAAACATTAAAAATAGAATCAATTAACACAGAGAATAAAGAAGGCAAAGCATTATTAACATCTACCAAACAAATACTTAAAAAATTAAAGAAATCAAAAGAAAGCCAGATAACACTTAAACAGGTCCGTGAAATAAAAGACAAAATATCAAAAACTGCTATTAGTGAAGCAGGTGTTGTATTGCCGGAAGCAGCAGAAGACAACCAAATCAAAGAGCTGCTTAATGATATAATAAAAACAACAGAAGGAGTTCCACATCCAAATGGCAAGCAGGGAGTAAATAAAGAAAAACTTGATGAGTTTATAAAAACATCTAATATATATTTAAAATGGCATAAAAAAATCGAAATATCCGAAGGACAAAAAGAAACAAAGATAATGCCTTTAGGTGGAGCAACTGAAAAGGCTTATGATTCATATAAAAATATTAATAAAAAAATCGACTATTTTTTTTCATTATGTAAGGTTTTAATATTTACAAAACGCGTAAGAGAAATAACAAACAATATTGCAAAACCCGTAGAAGAGAAGCCGACGGATACAATTAAAACTTTAAATATTAACAGCCAGGAAGTAATAGAAAACTATCTTAAAGAGTCCCCGCTTGCAAATCCGAATTTAACCCAGGAATTAATTTTTAGTGAAATAATAAATTTTTATTATGAAGATGCTGTTAAGGACTTTATAGACAATGTTATAAAACCGTTTAATATTTCTCCTCAGGACAAATTATCATTCAGGCAATGGATTGCAATTAAAAAGAAATTAGCAGAATATAAAAAATGGCAGAACAACAAACAAGGCGCTAAAGTAGAATCAATAGAAATTAATAAATTAAAAGAATACGGTAAAGAAAAGCTCATCAAGGCCGTACACACTCTTATTGAAGAGAGTATTGATACTGCTTTGGTCCTTGATGAAATAAGAAATGTAGAAAAGATTATACTGTTCCAGGCATGGATGCTAAAGTTTTTAAATAGCTTTGTTTATTTCCCTTACCTTTATGATCCGGAAAAAAGGGCATTATTTGAAATGGGCACTCTTGTAATGGATGGCAGAAGGTTTACTCTAAGCGTAAAAGTGGAAAACCATGAAAAGCATATGGAATTCTCAAAACAGAGCAATATGTTTATTCTTTATGTTAATATTTTATCTTCCAGCGAGAAAAAATACGAAGTAGCTGTCCCTGTTACATCAGGTGGAAAAGGGAATTTGTACGTGGGGAAAAAGGGAATATTTCAGGACCTAAAAAAACAAGACTGGGATGCAGAAATCATAGGCATAGTCGAAAATCCTATAAGCATCATAGAAGCTTTTTTCACTCCGTTTAAGAAACTTGGCAAAATGATTAGTACAAAAATCGAAGAACTTAAATCTACTACAGAAACACAGCTGGATACTGCTGTAAAAGGAACAGAAACTCCTACACAACAGACTACACAAGGCCCTGGCATGGGAAACCTTTTTATGGGAGGAGGTATAGCAATAGCTGCATTAGGTTCTGCAATGGCTTTTATAACAAAAACATTATCTGAAGTAGCATGGCATACAATTCTATTTACTATTTCAGGTGCTATTTTAGCTGTTTTAATGCCGATTTTTATAAGTGCATTTATAAAGCTAAAAAAACGTGATCTAACTGCAATTTTAGAAGCTTCCGGATGGGCTATAAATGTCAGGATGAACTTGACTTTTAAGCTCGGGCATTTTTTCACAATACGTCCAAAAATTAAAAAGCCAATAAGTATGTTAAAAATATTCTCATTTATTATTACTTTGGTAATAATTGCAGCTGTTATTTTCGGAATAATAATTCTTTTTTCACTTCTTAATATAAGTGCAGGGATTCCATATTAAAGATACTAACTTACTTGAATAGTATGTCAAATTAATACTAATATTTATATATGTTAAAATTTAATAAATTAGAAAAATCACTTTATATTTTATTTATCATATCCAGTATTGTATATGCAGTAATACTAATAGTAAATCCGGAACTTCCTCTGCATTTTATAATAAAAATAATCCCAATTATCTGCTTGCTAATACTTACTATAATACATTCGGCAGATAATATAAAAATACTTCTGTTATCTGCATTAGTTTTTTCTGCAGCCGGAGATATAACACTGGGTATTGATATAGAAAATCTATTTATATTAGGACTTATATTTTTTCTAATAGCGCATATTTTTTATATAATTCTGTTTTTTAAAGGATTTAAATTTAATAAAAAATCAATTCCAATTAATATTCTTATTCTAATATACGCAGTAACAATCGGACTTTTATTAAGAAATATAGAGAATAAATACTTAATTCCTGTTATATTATATTTATTGATAATTACTGTGATGGCTGTTACTGCAAGTTTTTATTCTACAGGAAATAAATATAAAACAGTCTATTTTGTAATTATAGGCGCAGTTCTTTTTATGATATCCGATTCTATAATTGCAATAAATAAATTCTTATTCGAATTTCCTTTTTCCAGGCCTATTGGAATAATCACATACTATGCTGCACAGTTTTTTATTATTAATGGATTTATTCTAAAAGATAAAACTGAAAACTTGTCCACATAGTTTTAATTTACTAAAATTTATTAGGAAAGCAGCTATGATAAATTTGAATCTCTATTTTATAGTAAATAGTTATTATTAAATTAAACAACGAATGAAAGCGAATTATCTTATGAGGTTATGCGTATGTTTTTCCGTCTGAAATATCACTTTTATTCAACATCGCAAATAGCTTTAAGAAGGATATTGACCCGTTCATTTCATTATGCTAATGTCCAGATAATAAGGACGTAAAGCTTAAAGCTTTACACTATTTTATTGCCTTTAATTAAAAAGGCCTCATAATAAGCAGGTATAAATGAGTTATATAGATCCACAACATTTAGGTATTTTAGCATGTCCCGGCGCAAATAATTTTGCAAATCAAATTATTAAGCATTTAGAGAAAATTTCCAAAAAGGAAATAAATAATCGAATTGATTTACTTTCCAGGAAATATAATATTCCGAAAGATAAAGTCTTAACTAAATTTAATTTCTTTAAAGACCTCATAAACCAGGATATGACTGAAGAAATAAAGCCTGATGAATCTTTTATTTCTGATTTTGAAGTAAAAGCAAGGTTTATCAGATTTTCTAATGGTGAGTTTAAAGCTGAGATAATGTCTTCAATAAGGGGCCTGGATGTATTTATAGTTCAGGATATTGCTAATTATTACCCAATCCCATTTCACAAGGCAAAAGTAAATCATAAATTAACAGTTAATGACCAGATATTTTGTTTGGTTGTTGCAGTAGATGCTGCACTCCAGGCTGGCGCCGGAAGCGTTACTATTGTAATGCCCTCTTATCCTTATGCAAGGCAGCATAGGAAAAAATCAAGAGAAGGCCTTACTGCCTCGAGGTTCGGTCAGATGATGGAACATATCGGAGTAAAACGAATAATTACTCTGGACATCCATTCAAAAGAAATTGAGAATACATTTAATGAGCTGCGCCTTGAGAATTTGCATGCTTCATACCAGATTATTAAGGAATTAAAATCACTTGTAGATCTTAACAACCCGGATATAATTATAATTTCTCCGGATACAGGTTCCATAGACAGAAACAAATTCTATTCAAATAGCCTTACCAAACCATTAGGCCTTATTTACAAGGAAAGGGATTATTCTGAACTCTCCCATAACGCAAAAGAAAGCAATATTACAAAAATAACACTTTTAGGTGATGTTAAGGACAAAACAGTAATTATTGCAGATGATATGCTTGGAACTGGCGGTACTTTTCTAGGAGCAATTACATATTTAAAGAAAATGGGTGCAAAAAAAATTATATGTGCTGTAAGTCTGCCCTTTTTTACAGGAGATGCAATACATCATTTTGATAAAGCATACAAAGAAGGAATCTTTTACAGATTAATTGGTACTAATGCTGTTTATCATGATAAAACATTATTAGATAAAGACTGGTATATATCTACAGATGTATCCCCTTTGTTTGCACACAGTATTTTTAAACTTCATAACTGTCAGAGCTTAAGCGCCATACTGGATAACAGGAATGATATTATGAGCTTATTAGAGCAGGACAGTTAAAAATTAAAAATGAAAGAAAACAGGCTATGCCTTGCATTAACAGAGAAAACTCTTAACAAAAATATAGAACTAATAAAAAAATATAAAAATTTTATAAGCATGCTCGAACTTCGTGCAGACTTCCTTAATTCCGAAGAGTTGTCCGGATTGGATAAATTCCCGAAAATGACAGACCTTCCTGTAATCCTTACCATTAGACGGAAAAAAGAAGGCGGAACTTACACCGGGTCTGAAATAGAACGCACTAAATTGCTAAGCCATACTGTTTCTTCTGATACTAATAAAAAATATGCATTTGTAGATCTTGAAGATGATTTTCATAATGCAGAACTTGAAAAAAGTATTTATGGCTTTGGAATAAGGATAATAAGGTCTATTCATGATACAAAAGGAATTCCTGAAAATCTTGCTGATATTTTAAAAGGCTTGAAGCAAAGGCCGGATGATATACCAAAAGCTGCTGTAACACCTAAAAGCACCAGAGGCCTTATCAAACTTATAAAACTATATAAAGAAATGGAAGGAGAAGAAAAAATACTTCTGGGAATGGGTTCATTCGGATTTATTACACGTATTTTAGCACCTGCTTTGGGTTCATATCTCTCATATGTATCTGCTTCGGACAGTAGTCAGGCTGCACCAGGGCATATAGATCCGGAAACAATGCAAACTTTGTACAGATATAAAAATATAAGTAAAAATACAAAAATATACGGGGTAATCGGAAATCCAATAATGCATTCATTTTCTCCTAAAATCCATAACAAGGGCTTTATCAAATTAGGTATGGACGCAGTTTACCTTCCTATTCATATCGATAAAATTGATGATTATTTTATACTTGCAGAACTTCTTGATATTCAGGGAATTTCAATTACAATACCCCATAAGCAGGCAATTATTCCTTTTTTAAAACATTCACATGAAAGTGTGGATAAAATCGGTGCATGTAATACTATGCATATGTTCAAACAGGAAGGATGGACCGGATATAATTCTGATGCATGGGGTTTTATGGAACCGATTCATAATATATTGAAAAAATCTATGCTTTCTGAAAAAAAAGCTACTGTAATAGGTGCAGGAGGAGCAGCAAGAGCAATTGTATATATACTCCGCAGAGAGAACATTTCTGTTTTAATCCTTAACAGAACAGAAAAAAAAGCAGAAGCACTGGCAAAAGAATTCGGCTGCTCATGGGGCGCTCTTAATTCTGAAAATATAAAAAAAGCATACAATTTTAATGACATAGTTATTCAGACTACTAATGTCGGAATGCACCCCAATACAGAGCAGGATCCATTTACAGAGTATAAATTCTGTGGAAACGAAATTTTTTACGATATTATTTACAACCCAACTATAACCAAATTAATGAAAAGGGCAATAAATTCCGGTTGTAAAGTTATTTATGGTAAAGAAATGTTAATAAATCAGGCGTTAAAGCAATTCTTCTTATTTACAGGAAATGAATTTCCGTGTAAGAATGATATAATAGAGGAATTTGAAAAGTACTAAACAATTTAGTGAAACTTCATTAAAAGTATGCCGAATATTACAATTAAAGGCTTAATAAGAAGTTAAAATCATTACAAAGCTATACATTTGTAAAAATGAGGCTATTTTGTAATAATTTTTACTCATAAAAGCTTAAAAACAAAAGAATCTAAATATACTAAATCTTTATAGATTCTGTATTGAGGTATTATTTTGAAAAGAATATTCATATCGATTTTAATATTTATTATAGTTCAATTTATATCATTCGGTGAAGTAACTTTCTCCGGACTTGATGTGACTCAGGATGATAATTTAATTTTTAATGCTACTGTCGATCTTCCGGAGTGGGATAATTATAACACATTATTCCTATCCAGCTTACAGGACGGAAATATAAAGCAGCTAACTTTTTTTCCGGAAAAGATTACATTATTAGACAACCAAAAAGTTCTTCAGATACAAAACCGTTTCGGTGTTTTCCGGAGTGATTCCGAACTTAACAATATCAAGGCAATAGATCTTTTTCCTGCATTTGTAAATGGAAAAGAAATTGGCACAGGCAAGATTAATCCGATACAGGCTTCTCCGGATGGAAAATTTCTTATATATTCCAGAACTACTTCCACTGCTTTTGGAGAACTATACTTATATGATCTTACTCAATCTATTGAAATTATAGTTTCCGAAGATTTTGATTTAACTTTAAACAGTGATATAGGTCTCTGGGCACCGAATTCAAAATACTTTGTTTACAGTACTAAAGGCCATATTTATTATTTTTCTATTCCTCAGTATGAAGAAGACAGGGTTATTGCAGAAAATTTGAGAGAAATCAGTGTAGGCACGTTATCTGCTGCTAGCTGGGACTTAAGCAATCACTTATACTATATTACAGGTTCTCTTGTTTATAAAATTGCAAGCACAGAGTTCTTTACACAATCTCTTTATTCAAGAGTGTTAAGAATGGGACATATTGCCGGAAAGATTCCTTTCGATTTTGATCCCAATTTTGATACATTCTGGATCTCTCCGGATGGAGAAAAGATCCTTTTAAATAAGGGCGGAGGCAATATCATTCTGTACTTTTTAAATATTGAAGATTATGTTTCTACCGGAAGTACAAAATCTTTGCCTTACCTCTATCTTCCTAGAAATACAATAGTAACAAAGGTGCTCTGGTCTAAAGGCGATCTAATTACACTTCTTGCCAAAAGTATAGAAAATGGAGAAATAAAATCGAGTTTATTCAGACTGGATATTCCTGTGGAAGGTGATATTCCTTCTTTTACACAAACATTAAACGAAGGCGTTAGAGACATTATTTTATCACCGGATGAAATACAAATAGCATTAGTTACAGATGACAATATACTGATATACAATTATGCAACATTTTATAAAAAAAATGAAATTGAGTTTGATATGCCTATTTCCGCATTATGGCGGAGTGAAACAGAATTAATAATAGCAGGTATATATACAAGTAATTATTTCAATTTAGCTACTAATTCAAATACTTTGATTAGTTTATCGCAACCCGGAGAATTCGGATTTACAGAAGATAATTCATTGATAAAAACACGGGTAAATGGTAATACATATCAGAGGAGTTTTCTGGATACAGAATGGAACAGCAACTCCTCTTTTAATATAAGAGATAATGAAGTTGCTTCTACAAATTTCCGTGTTTATTTAGAGATAACTACACGGGGCAGTTATAATAATATTGTTATGATCCGAAATATAAGGCAATATGGTACTGAACCATTATTCCCAACAGAAGAATTTGAATATGAATCGTTTCCTTTGCAGGATGAACCTTTAAGTTTTGAGAACTTTACTCACGGCTCCAGAATAAGAGGCAGAGAAATTGCACTAGTTTTTAATGCAATTGATTCTATCGAAGGACTTACAACCATTTTAAATGTTCTTGCTCAATACAGGCTGCGCTGTACATTCTTTATTAATGGAGAGGCTATTAGAAGATACCCTGCTGCCATTCGTGAAATAGCAGAATCCGGGCATGAAGTCGGTTCTTTATTCTACATACCATTTAATATGACAGATTCGCGGTTTTCTATAGATAAAGAGTTTATTATGAACGGACTTGCAAGAACAGAGGACGAATATTTTAATGCTACAGGAAAAGAAGTATCATTGCTCTGGCATGCACCATACTATTTTATAAATTCAGATATGATAGAAGCTTCGCAGGAAATGAATTATATATACATAGGAAGAGATATAGACTCATTAGACTGGGTTACTCAGGATGATTTACTAGTCGCTTCAGGAATATACCTGCCTGCATCTGATTTAGTAGAAAGAATTATTGAGAAAAAACAGCCTGGTTCTATAATCTCTGTTCAGATAGGAATTCCAGAAGAAAGAAGGGATGATTATTTATTCCAGAAATTAGATTTGCTTATAAACGGACTAATTCAAAGAGGATATTATATAGTACCCGTATCAAATTTAATAGAAAATTCAAAATAGTTCTTGATCTTAAAATAATTGATCTATTACGATGTAAATAAGTGAAGTTAAAAGCACTCAAAGACGATATAAAATATATAGTAAAAATGATGTTCTATCAAAAAGGAGGAAGAAACAAGTTTTGAATAATCCGCTTAATGCATATAAAGAAACACAGATTAAAACAGCCAATCAGGGGAAGCTAATTATAATGCTGTATGATGGGGCTATAAAAAATATAAACTCTGCTTTAGAAGAATTAAAGGCAAAGCATCATAAATTTGATGAAATTAATAAATTCATCATTAAATCACAGGACATAGTAACTGAACTAATTGTATCATTGGATTTTGATAAAGGCGGAGACATATCAAAGAACCTTTTTAGCCTCTATATTTACACAAATCGCTTATTACTTAATGCAAACATAAAAAAAGACGAGAATCTATTAACGGAAGCAAGAAAAATACTTTCTGAACTAAGAGTAGCCTGGATAGAAATAGTTAAAAAGGGAAATATCGATTCAGGTACCTCGAACCCCGGCGGCATAAATATCGCTGGATAGAAACTTTATCGTATTGCTTTATCGTATTAAGAGGAGGGGGAAACGATTATGCCAGCAGCTTTAACAATAGAAAAAATCAATACAAAGAAAAAATCACAGAGTAAAAGTAAAAATGAGTTGGATGCTAATATTATTGAGGAACGTGTATTCATTCTAAAAAGACTAAGAGAAATGTTAATTACACAAAGAGAGAAATTCAATAATTATTTTAATCTACTAGTAAAAGAAGAAGAAGCTATTTTAAACGAAGATACAGAGAAAATCGAAGTACATATTCAGGTAGAACATTCAATTTTAAAGGAAATCTCTTCTTTAGGGAAGGTTATTAAGCCTCTCGAAGCTATGTATAAAATTAAATTTCCTAAAGAAGAAAAAACAATACCAAAATTAAAAAACAGTTTAAATGTTTTAAAAGAAAAGGTCCTTGCAAGAAATGAAAAAAACAGAAATCTGTTAAAACAGAAAATTATATTTCTCCGCCAGGAAATAAAAAGCATAAAGAAAAATTATAAATCTCAATCTCCGTATTCAAAACTTGGAAAACCTTCTATTATTGACATAAAAACTTAATAGAATTACTATCCAAGACATGAATGATCCTGTATATCTAATTGACGGATATAGTGTAATTTACCGTGCGTATTTTGCATTCATTAAAAATCCGCTTTACAGCCCGGACGGCAAAAACACTTCTGCCGTTTTCGGTTTTTTCAGAGTGATATTCAATTTAATAAATAAAGAAAATCCAATAAATTTAGCTATTATAATGGACTCACGCGTTCCTACATTCAGGCATAAAATGTATCCGGAGTATAAAGCAAACAGAGAAAAGGCTCCGGAAGACCTTCATGAACAAATTCCTATTATTGAGGAACTATTAGTCACTCTTGGTATTATCTCTATTAAACAAGACGGATATGAAGCGGACGATATAATTGCAACAATATCAGTAGATTGCACAAATAAAAGCATCCCCTGCTTTATTCTATCCGGAGACAAAGACCTTCTACAGCTTGTAAATAGTACAACCAATATACTATTGCCGGAAAAAGGATCTGTTGGCTATAGTATATTAAAAGAAAATGACGTATTAGAAAAAAGAAATGTAAGGCCGGACCAGATACTGGACTATCTTGCACTTACAGGTGATAAATCCGATAATATTCCAGGAGTAATGGGTATTGGAGATAAAACAGCTGTACAATTATTAAAACAGTTTGAAACACTCGACGGAGTTTATGAAAATATAGATGAAATCAAATCCAAAAGCCAGCAGACCAAATTAATTGATGATAAAGATAACGCGTATTTAAGTTATAAACTTGCGACATTGGTTAAAGACATGCAGTTAGGCCTTAATCCGGAATCTCTTTTAATAAAACAAAGAGATTCCAGTAAAGCACTATCAATATTTAACAAACTTGGCATACAAACTTTTAACAAAGAACTGGGAACAGATAATTATGTAGAAGAATCTGAGAGCATTCAGAGTAAAACAGAACAGAATATATATGAATGTGTATTAAAAGAAGATGAACTTGATAACTGGATTAAGAAAGTAAAAGAAAAAGTAATATTTTCTTTTGATGTAGAAACAGATAACATAGATGAATTATACGCAAACCCTATTGGGTTCTCTTTAAGTGTAGAAGCTGGTGAGGCATGCTATGTTCCAATAAAGGCAGATAATATAGTTTGTATAGATGAAGCAATAATTAAAAGTAAATTAAAATCTATATTGACAGATACGGGCCTTAAACTAATCGGCCAGAATATAAAGTATGATTATAAAGTTATGAAACGCTGGGGAATAGAAATAAACAATATTTATTTTGATACGATGATTGCTTCGTGGGTATTAAACAGTTCATCAGCAATCCATAATATGGATAAACTTGCACTGGATTACCTTAATTATAAAACTATCAAATATACTGAGCTTATAGATAAAAAAGAACAAAAAACTCTCTTTGATATAGACCTTACAGAAGTAACAGATTATGCAGGGGAAGATGCAGATATTACATTTAGATTATACGAAGTATTTGTGGAAAAACTGAAAGAGAACAATCTGACAAATCTGTTTTATAATATTGAAGTGCCAAATATAAAATTACTTGCAGACATGGAATTAACAGGGATTAAATTAAATACAGATGAGCTAGAGCCATTTTCTAAAGAACTGGAACTGGAATTAAAAAAGATTAAGGAAAGCATATATAAAGAATGCGGAAAAGAATTTAATATAGATTCCACTAAGCAGCTTCAGGAAGTACTATTTCATGAAAGAGGTTTGACCCCTGTTAAAAAAACTAAAACCGGTTATTCTACGGATGTAAGTGTACTGGAAGTTCTTGCAAAAAATGATCCTGTATGTGAAAGTATTCTGGAACATAGAAAACTATCAAAATTAAAATCTACATATGCGGATGCACTCCCTAATCTACTAAATAAAAATACAGGAAGAATTCATACTCACTTTATTCAGACCGGAACAACAACAGGAAGATTATCCAGTAAAAATCCCAACCTGCAAAACATCCCTATTAAAGATGAACTTGGCAGAAGAATAAGAAAAGCATTTATTTCTGCACCCGGATACTCATTTTTAAGTGCAGATTACTCACAAATAGAACTGGTCATCATGGCTAACCTTTCTGATGATAGTACATTAAAGGATGCATTTTTAAATAATATGGACATACATACTCAGACAGCTTCACTATTATTTAATGTGGCGGAAACGGAAGTGGATTTGGATCAGAGAAGAATCGGTAAAACTATTAATTATAGTGTAATTTACGGAATATCCGGTTTTAGATTATCTCAAACTTTAAAAATACCTGTTAGCCTGGCAAACAGCTTTATAGAAAAATATTTTGACAGATACAGCGGCGTTAGAGAATATATAAACAGTACAATTAAAAAAGCTGAAGAAAATGGATATGTAGAAACATTAATGGGAAGAAAAAGGTTTATTCCACAGATAAACAGCAGAAATAAAACCGAAAAAAAAGGTGCAGAAAGAATAGCATTTAACACACCGATACAGGGAAGTGCAGCTGATATAGTAAAAATGGCAATGCTTAGAATCGAAAATGCTATTAAACAAAATAACTTAGGTTCGAGATTGATACTTCAGGTACATGATGAATTAATCTTAGAAGTTCCTGATAATGAAATAAACATTATCTCTCCAATAGTAAAGGATTCTATGGAAAACGTTATTGAATTAAATGTTCCATTAAAAGTAAATATTGAAATTGCAAAGAACTGGGGTGATATACATTAGAGACTATTTAATAATCTGGTAAAAGGAAAGAAAATGGTAATTGGTGTAACAGGCAAATACTGTTCCGGAAAAGATACTGTAGTTAGCTTTCTAAGAGACTCAGGGTTTACAGAAATCAATGTGGATAAAATAGGCCATGATATCTTAGAAGATAAAAATAAAGATATTGTTAAAGTATTCGGCAGGAAAATCCTTAAAGAAAACAGTAGTATAAACAGGCGTAAACTTGGTAATATTGTTTTTTCCGATAAAGAAGAAATGAAAAAACTCGAATTAATACTTCATCCTGCCATGATTAACAGAGTCAAAGAAAATATTAAAGATTTAAACAGTAAAATTATAATAAATGCAGCTATACTATTTAAAATGGGGCTGGAAAAATTATGTAATGCTGTATTCTACATAAAAACACCTTTTTTTAAACGTTTTTTACATGCTTTAAACCGGGATTCATTAACAATTAGAGAAACTCTTAAGAGGCTGATAAATCAAAAAATAATATGCTCTAAATCTAAGCATAATCATGTCGATATATATTATATAAGGAACGATAAAAATGAATTGGCCCTTAGAAATCAAATTTTTAATATTTTAGATAAAATATCAGTAAGATAAAAATAGGTAGGTTTTATATGGAAAATAAAAACATACTTTTGATAATTGCCTCAGTTTGTTTATTTTTTGTTATAATAATTGGTGCATCTGCGTTTCTATTCTACCCTGGAGATAATGCAGATTCTGATTATTCAACAACGCAGGAAGCTTTATTTAATAGCAACTCAAACACTGTGGAATACAATTCTGGAAACAACGCGGGTGCAGAAAATAATGGAAACGGCAATAACACAGAACTTACAGGTGATGAGAATAGAGAGCAGGAAAATGAAATGGAACTGGATACTGAAACTGTTAGTGAACAAATGGAGGAAGATACAGAAATTCAAAATACCGGAGTACAGAATTTAGTTAATGGATATATAGAAGAAGAAAATGAAATACAGCTGGTCGAAAGGACAACAAAGACATTAACAACACAGAAGCCCAGTTATGAACCAAGCACAACTCAAACCAACCAAACAACTACTCAAACAACTACACAGACTACTCAAAACACTCAAACCACAATTACACAGACCAATACTCAAACAAAACCATCTAAAGAATACTGGATTCAGGCTGCTTCGTATAAAAACTTAAGCTTAGCAGAAAACATGAATACTACACTACGGGACATAGGTATAGTTTGCACGATACAAACAAAGGATATTTATGGGGATACCTGGTACAGATTAAGAATCGGACCATATGCAAACTACAATGAAGCTGAAAAATTCTTAATGTTGATTAAAACTATCGACGGGCTTGAAGACAGTTTAATCTGGGAAGTAAGCAGATAAGCTGTGAATAAATATTTTTAAAATTACTGCCTCCCCTATTATAAAGTCCCTGTTTACAGGGACTTTTTTTTGTCTGGAAAAAATTAACAACTTATTTTTATGTTATTTTTACAGATATCCTGCTATAGTGAAGAATATTGAATATAAATAAAATCACATTATTATTGATAACAGTTCTCCTGATTCTTTTATTTATTACTTGTAAAAATATAGATTACTCATACCCGGAAGTTAAACAAGGATTTATAGATTTAAGTGATTGGGACTTTGAAAACGACGGACCGGTAGAATTAAAAGGAGACTGGAAGTATGTATGGATGGAACATAGTGATGAATTTATAAGCAAAGAATATAATGATTCAGAATGGGGATACTACAATGTTCCTTACAACTGGAGAAGCAATAAAGATTCTGCATATGGTTTTATCTGGTTAAGACTTACCGTAAAAATAAATCCGGATGACCGTTTATTTTTATATCAGAGTACATGCTTTAACAGTTACAGTATGTATATTAATGGTGATGCGTATATTAATGTTGGTATACCCGGAGATAGTAGAGAGAATTCTGAATCCAAAATTCTTCCTGTTATAAAGAACCTCCCGGATATGGATGAGAATATATTTGTTATTGCATGGAAAATATCAAATTTTGATGATATAAACGGCGGCCCGGGAACAGTACCAATTATAGGATTATATTCTGATCTTTTTGTTAAATTGTGGCTGCCTGATATAATAAATACATTTATTTTAGGAATCTTATTATAATTTGTTTAACAAATATAATATTCTGGGTAGGAAGAAGACATGATTATTCATTTTTATATTTTGCCCTGTTCTGCTTAGTCATATTTATAAGGATGATTTCAGATTTCAATTATATTCAGAGATTTTTTTCCGGATTAAGCTTATTCCATATTCAGATGAAACTTGAATATCTCACTCTTTCATTAGGTGTAATTATTTTTCCAAGATTTATAAGTTTGCTTTTTAAAGAAGAATCTAATAAAATACTTCCCATTATTTTTTATATTTCAGGCGGTATCTGCTCATTATTCATTATTTTCACCCCATCATATATATTTACAGCTTTTCAATATATTTATCAGCTTCTAATAATTTCAGTCTGCTTCTGGGTTCTTATAATCAGTTTTAATGCAGGCATTAAAAAAAGAGAAGGCAGTATTATATTATTTTCCGGTACAGTGGGATTATTTTTAGCAATAATAAATGATATATTAACTGTAAATGGTATTATAGATTCTATAAGTTTAACACCAATAGGGGCAATTTTTTTTATATTTGCACAATCGAGTATGCTTTCTCTACGTTTTTCCAGAGCATTAAAAACTTCAGAATATCTTACTAAAAACCTTAAAAAAGAAGTGGAAGAAAAAACACAGGAATTAAATAAACAAACAAAAAAACTTTATGAGCAGGAAAAATATTCCTCTATAGGTAAGCTCGTAGAAGGTATTTCACATGATGTTCTTAATCCTTTAACAGGTATTAAAGGACCGCTTTTATATCTGGAAAAATCAATAAAAGAATATGAAGAAACAAAATCTAATAAAGATATAACTGAGGCATTTAAACATATTTTTAATAATATAGATAGGATTTCTAAGATTGCAAAAAGCTTAAGAGCTATTAGCTTTAATAAGCTTACTTTAGACAGCTCCATAAATATAAAAGAGATTATAGATTCAATAACACCTCTTTTCGAAGACCGTATAAAGAACAGAATAAATATCATATATCAATAGAAGATAATTTTACTGTAAAAGCAAACACATTCGCTCTTACTCATATATTCCTGAACCTTATCTCGAATGCTATCGCTGCAATAGAAGAACAGGGTGAAATTAAAATTAGTTCTGAAGTAGAAAATAATAAGAAACTGATAAAAGTGACAGATACTGGCAAAGGAATAGAAGAGAAGGACCTTAAATATATTTTTGATCTATACTATACAAATAAAGAGAAGGATGAACGTGGTTTCGGTTTATACTTTGTAAAAGACCTGATAATTAAACTGGGCTGGGAAATAGATGTGAAATCTGCACCAGGAAGGGGTACTACTTTTATATTAATACAGGGAAATTAAAAAATTATGGAGTTGTTTTATGGAAAAAATAAATATTTTAGCAGTTGATGATGAGCCTTCAATACTTTTTTCAATAAAAAACTGTCTTGATAAGTACAATGTTTCTACAATTGATAATCCGATAAAAGCATTAGAATCTGTTAAAGATTCAAAATACAATATCATAATTGTTGATTATAAAATGCCTGTTATGAACGGCATAGAATTATTAATCAAAATAAAAGAGATATTCCCGGACTATATAGGCATTTTATTAACAGCATATGCAAATAAGGAAATATTAGAAGAAGCTTTAAATAAAGACCTGGTAATGAATGTTATTGAAAAGCCTTTTGATTTAGAGGATTTAAAATCTATAATTGATATTGCTATAATAAAAATTAACAAACAGAAGGAAGAAATTGAAAAACTTGCAAAAATAAAACTTAATTATGAAGAATTAAGAAACAAATATATTATTCCAAGAAAAATAATCGGTCTCGATAACAGTTTACATGATGTTTATGAGAAGATTAAATCATCTGCACAGTATCCTGTGAATATTTTACTAACTGGAGAAACGGGTACAGGCAAAGAAATGGCAGCAGACCTTATTCATGAAATGAGCAAACGCAAGGATGAAAACTGTATAAAGATTAATTGTGCAGCAATCCCGGAAAATCTTTTAGAGGGTGAATTATTCGGATATACTAAAGGAGCATACACAGATGCAAAAACAGATAAAAAGGGTAAAATTGAATTAGCTCACAAAGGAACATTATTCCTTGATGAAATTGGTGAAATGAAACTTGAACTACAGGCAAAACTATTAAGGGTACTTCAGGATAAAACTATTGAAAGGCTTGGAAGCAATAAACAAATAGATGTTGATTTTAGACTTATCTCTGCAACAAATATAGATTTAAAAGAAGCAATTAAAAATAAAACATTTAGAGAAGACCTCTATTATAGGCTAAACGGATTCCCAATAGAACTTCCTCCTCTAAGAGAATGGAAGGAGGATTTTAATGAGTTTATTGATTATTTTGTAGAAAAGATCTGCGTAGAAATGGATATTAAAGTTAAGGAAGTAGAAAGTAAAGTTTTCAATAAACTAAGGAATTACTTATGGCCTGGAAATATTCGAGAACTTAAAAATGCAATAATGAGGTCTGTTATTCTATCTCATAATACAAATATAATTTCTGCAGATATTTTTAATTTTCTTGAAAATCAATCTATTACTGAAGATGATTATATCAAAGCAGTTAAAATCATTTCCAAAAAAGTAATTGATAATGAAATTGATATTAAATTTATTGAAAAAGAAATATTAAATGAGATACTAAATTACTTTAATGGAAACGTATTGGAAGCTTCCAAGCATACAAATATTATGAAAGACAAATTTTACAGAAATAGAAAAGATAAATAATATACCTGCAGGCAGCCCTTTTTAAACTACCTGCAGATTAAAGTTTTACCTATACTCCTTCAACCCAGTAATCAATATCTCCATAATTGTCTAAAAATAATGTAATTGAATATAAATCACAAAGGCTTATATCATAAATATACAATTCATAACCATCTTCATCTTCAATCAGAATATCAAAATAGCAAGTATCATAATCTGAGAATTCAATAAGAAAATAATCTCCATCTGACAGTGTACCATAATCTCCAAGAAGGTCTTCCTCCCATTCATCAGAATAAGTAGGTGAAACATAAATATAATAGATAGTAAATCCTGTCTCATTATAAATATAAAAGTCCTGAATTTCGGCCGAGACATTAAAAATTAAAAAGAATAACAAAAACAATACCACTAATATTTTCTTCATTTTTTTCCTCCAAAAAAAATTTTACACCTTATGGTTTAATCAGACATTTTAGCATCCTGTTTGTTGCTGCAACCCGACGCATCACTTTGAACTGTAGTACATTTCAAATTAAAATACCAATTTTTTTTGACATTTTATTCAAATTTATTGATATTTATGCTTGAATGGGCTTATATGAAGTTCAGAAATTACAAACAGGTATTTTCATATTTTGAGTCCTTTACAAATTTAGAAAAAGGAAGTACTACATATACGGAAAGAAATTACAGAATAGACAAGATGTCAATTATTCTGGAATTATTTGACAATCCGCATAAATCATTTAAAAGCATCCATATTGCAGGTACAAAGGGAAAAGGTTCCACTGCAGTATTTATAGCATCAATATTAAATAGCGTAGGATATACTTCAGGTTTATTTACATCTCCTCATGTCAGCTCATACAGAGAACGTATTACAGTTTCATTAAAATCTCCAAAAGAAAGTATTCTAATTAAGCTTGGAAATGAGATTAAGGATAAAATTGATAATTTAGGTAAACATCAACTACCTGATAATACTGCTCCAACAACATTCGAGCTATTAACTGTATTTTCTTTTCTGATATTCCGTGAACTAAAATGCGATTATGCAGTTATAGAAACAGGTATTGGTGGAAGGCTTGACTCAACAAATGTAATAACTCCTATTGCAAGCGTTATAACGCCAATAGATCTTGAACATCAGGATATACTTGGCAATTCTATTGAAGAAATAGCTGCTGAAAAAGCCGGAATAATAAAGCCCGGGAAACCTGTATTCTCCGGTTTCCAGAACATACAGGTTAAAAAAGTACTAGAAAAATATGCTGCATTAAATAAATCAGATATTTTTTTTCTCGATGAGAAAATCGAACAAATAGATTCGAAACTAAGCACAGAAGGCACTAAGTTCTCATTAAAATTAAAAAATGAGGGTAATTTAGATTTTTATTGTAAACTGATTGGCGAGTTTCAGGCAGAAAATGCTTCACTTGCATATATAGTAATAAAAAAACTATTTCCTCAAATTGATTTAAGAACCATTAATTCCGGCTTATTTAATGCTTATTTGCCCGGAAGGATGGAAATTGTAAAACAGAACCCTGTAATTATTTTTGATGCAGCGCATACTCCACTGGCTATAAAAAGAATGCTCGAATCGTATAAAAAATTATTTCCAGAAAAGGGAATACTCATATTTGGGTCTGTAATTGATAAATCACCGGAGAAAATGGCTCCTTTACTGGGCTCTCATTTTACAGATATAATTATTTCTACACCAGGGAATTTTAAAAAAAGTAATCTGGAAAAAGTTTCCAAAATATTTAAATTAATAAATAAAAATACTATTCTTATAAAAAAGCCTTTTGAAGCATTAAAAAAAGCAGTAGAATTATCCGGAAAGAAGGGAAATGCAGATAAAAGTATTTTAGTAACAGGTTCTTTTTATATGGTATCAGAAATCAGGAAATTGATTATAGAAGAAAAGTTCCGGAGTCAGGATTATGAATAATTATAATTTAGAAGGAAGATTGGAAATTAAAATAGGTGATATAACAAAAGAAAATACAGATACAATAGTTAATGCTGCAAACTCCGGACTAATGGGCGGAGGTGGTGTAGACGGTGCAATCCACAGGGAGGGAGGTCCATTAATAATTAAAGCCTGTAAAAAGATCCGTAAAAACGATTACCCACACGGCCTTCCTACAGGAAAGGCAGTAATAACAGAAGCCGGCAGATTACCCTGCAAATACGTTATTCATACAGTAGGGCCAGTATGGAATGGAGGAAACAGTGACGAAAGCGAAAAACTAGAAAGCTGTTATTATGAAAGCCTGCTTCTTGCATTAAAAGTTCACGCTAAATCCATATGTTTTCCGGCTATATCAACAGGTGTATACGGTTTTCCAAAAGACAAAGCAGCTGTTATTGCTTTTAATACTATAAAGGAATTTTTAAAAGAAAATGAATATCCGAACAAAGTAATATTAATTTTCTTTCAGAAAGAAGATGCCCAGACTTTTTTAAAATCTTTATAAAAACCGCAGAGAACGCAGATGGACTCAGAGATTAGGTTACAAGTTTAAATGATGTAACTTATAAAATTATTGGATGTGCTATAAAATGACTATTGAATTATTTGAAAATAACAGGATTACAAATAGGTTTGTTAATAATTTAAACCGAAGACGTTCTCAGCGATCTCTGCGTTCTCTGCGGTTAAATATATTAAAAATTACAGCGGGGGAGAAGGAGGATTGAAAAGAATTGTCACTTAACTGGAAAGAAATTAACCTGATACTAGAAGAATTAAATCTTGCAGGCAGTTTTATCAGACAGATACACCAGCCGGTTTATGATAAACTTGCTTTAGATATCTATAATCAGAAATCAAACTTTAAAATATTAATATCTCTTTCAAATCCAAATTGCCGTATACATATATTAACTCAAAAGCTTAAAAATCCGGAAAAACCTCCAAGGTTTACCTCTTTTTTAAGAGCACATATTAAAAATGGAAGAATCTTATCTGTAGAGCATGTAAATAATGACAGAATAATAAAATTTACGATTGTAAAAGCAGGAATAGAATTACACATGTGGGTCCGGCTCTGGGTCGGTGCTTCTAATATTATAGTAACAGATAAACAAGGCAAAATCCTTGAAACATTCTATAGAAAGAAAAAGAGAGGTGAAATTACAGGAGAAATATTTAATTCCGGTGAAATTACAAGTAGTAAAAATAAATATAAATATCAAATCCGGGAATTGCCAGGAAACGGTAATTTTAACAGCAAAATTGAATCATACTTTTATAATAAAGAAAATACAGAGCAGATAGATTCCATAAGAAATACAATTATAAAAAACCTGGATGTTAAAATTACAGGCATAGAAATAAAACTGGAGAATGTAAAACATAAGAAGAATGAATATCAGAATAATATCCGGGACAAACAGATTGGAGATATTATAGAATCGAATATATACAAAATAAATATTGGGGATAAATGGCTTAGAGCAGAAGATTTTTTTAATGCAAATGAATCAATAGAAATTCAGCTTAATCCCAAAATAACTCCGATAGAAAATGCAAAAACATACTACAATAGGTATAAAAAGCAAAAGAATAGATTAATAAACATAGACAAAGAATTGAAATATTTAAATAAAACTTATAATAACCTAATAAAAGAAAAAAATAAGATATTAAAAATAGAAAATATAGAAATACTTAAAGGCCATTTAAAACCTACTGCTAAATTTAAAAAGAAAAACGAAAAAATCCCTGGTCTTGTATACACTACTATGGATTTTAAAATAATTGTAGGAAGAAAAGCCGCAGATAATGATATTTTATTAAGAAAATATATTAAAGGAAATGATTACTGGTTTCATGCAAGAGACTATCCCGGAGCTTATGTATTTATTAAATCTATTAAAGGAAAAAGCATACCTCTGGAAGTCCTGTTGGATGCAGGCTCACTTGCATTATTTTATTCCAAAGGAAAATCATCCGGCCGGGGTAATGTTTACTATACACAGGCCAAATATTTAAGAAGACCTAAAAACGGTAAAAAAGGACTTATTATCCCCACTCAGGAAAAAAATCTTTTTATAAAACTGGATGATACACGTTTAAACAGATTAATGACCTTCGCAGCCAGGGATTCTTTATAATAATCCAATATTTAAGGTCTTGATTTATAGTAAATTATACATCATACTTGTAAGTATGGGAAATATATCGACTGATAATGAAAATAAAATTCGAGAGCCTGTTGTAGACGGTTTATTTTATCCTTCGGAAAAAGACCAGTTACAAACTACTATTACAGACCTTCTGGACAAGGAAAAAAAATATTTAGATGATTCTTTTGCAATTATTTCACCACATGCATGTCTTGAATACGCAGGGAAAATTATGGCAGGAGCTTATCAAGCTGCTGCAAAAAGAAATATAAATACGGTAGTAATCATAGCTCCTGAGCACAGTGATAACCGGGACGAAATAATCCTTCCGGAATCCAGTTCCTTTAAAACACCTTTAGGCCTCGTAACAATAAACCAGGAAATTATAGAAGAACTTATAAGCTGCAGTAATCTTATTGTCAGAAATGATTTGCCCCACTTAGAGGAACATTGCATCGAAACACAATTACCATTTATACAGACTCTATTTCCGGATGCAACAGCAGTTCCAATACTTATGAGTAAATCCCGGCCCAGAAATATAAAGTTACTTGCAAATGCATTACAGCTTACATTTTCTAAAAAATATAAAGAGACACTTTTTGTAATTTCTGTTAATATTGCACATTCTATAAAAAAAGGTGAAACAGCCGAGAAGCAGGCAGAACTTTTTATTAGAATGATTAAAGAAAATAACTGGAAAGGAATACTGGAATCAACATTAAAAAAAGATGTTAGCGTATGCGGAGCAAACTGCATAGCAGCTATTCTTTCTTTTAATAATATGAATTATAAAATTGATGTATTAAAACGCAGCGATTCCAGAGCAATAGATCCTTTGAGCCTGAGTACTGTTCATTATGCTGCAATCTCAATTAAAAATATACTATAATTTAAAAAGGGAATAATAATGGATTTTGAACTTAACAAACAGGAAAAAATGACTTTATTAAAAGTTGCCCGGGATACAATTGTCTCCTTATTCACAGAAACTTCAATGCCGGCTTATGAAGTGACTAATACCTTATCAAAAAACTGCGGGGCTTTTGTAACGCTTCACACAAAAGAAGGCTCTTTAAGAGGATGTATCGGACATATTTCTTCTGATAAACCTTTAATAGAAACAATAAAAGAAATGGCCATTGCAAGTTCTACGCAGGATCCCCGTTTTTCTCCGTTAAGAAAAGCAGAATTAGATAATATAGAAATAGAGATTTCCGTATTATCACCATTTAAAAAAATTGATAATATTAATGAAATTGAAGTGGGTAAACATGGAATATTAATGCAGAAAGGATACAAAACCGGCCTTTTACTGCCTCAGGTTGCAACAGAATACGGATGGGACAGAGAGACCTTTTTAACTCATACATGCTATAAAGCAGGGCTGGATGGCAATTGCTGGAAAAATAAAGATACAATAATAGAAATATTTCATGGAATAGTTTTTAATGAAAAAGAACTACTAAAATAATAATTACAAATTTGACACACGTTTACTCAAATTATCGCCGATTGAATAAAACTTTATATTATAAAAATCTGTGCCTAACCTAATATATTCCCTACTTTAAATTATTCCCTATTATCAGTATACTAAAAAATAGGAGTATATTTGTGGTTAAAGATCTCTATACTATTAAAATCAACTACGTTAATGAAACTATTAACCAAATAATAAATGATTTACATCCAGGAGATAAAAACTTTACTCGTTATTTTAATCATAATGAAGAGTTTTTTATAAAATTAAATTCTGAATTTATTGTACCCTCATTTAAAATACACCATGATATTTTCTTAAATGAACCTGAACGGGAATATCTTGATAATTTAATAAGTATGACTCAGAGGCTCACTTTAATAGTCCCTTCCCTGTTTGAAAAAACTATGTACTTTTTTGATCCATCTGATATTCTAAAACCATGCTTCTTTGAAATTTATGAATATGAAAATACACTCTATTTATTCTTACTTAAGATAGATCTTACATTCCGTCCTCTGAACTATAAAATAATAGAACGCGGAACGAATGATATTACATCAAAATACAGTACAAATATCTTATTTGTAGATCCTGTTTTCATTCCTTTAAAAGAAATCGTTCAGAAAAATAAAAAACTTATATCATTTATAGTAAAAAGCCATTTATCTGAAACATGGATAGGAGAAACAGGGGACTTTTACCATAAAACAGGTTACTGGATGGATCATACTTTAACTAAGTTTTTTAGTAAATTATTTTTTAGAGAAAATAAAAAATATTACCCATATTATCCTCTTATATGCAGATACAATACAGTCTGTCAGTTTTTATATGATTTCTCCAGGGAAGGCAGATTAAAATCACTCCCTATTCTCCATAAAGCTTATAAAATTCTTCTACCATTTCTGCCGGAAATACAGAATGATATAAAAAAAAGAATAGAAAACCATACTGAACTTTTTAAAAAGATTGAAGACCTTCCATTATATCAAGATATAAAAAACAATATACCGGAGGAATTAAAAACCTTTGCAGATAATCTAATTATTAGTATATATTTAAATGATAATAATATGAAGGAATATAAAATTGAACTCTAATGAAAATAACTATGAAGGCCTTAAGGTAACAATAATGGGACTGGGCCTACATGGCGGAGGTTTTACTTCTGCTAAATACTTTGCATCCAGAGGTGCAATTGTAACTGTTACAGATTTAAAAAGCAAAGAGATTTTAGAAGATTCTATAAAAAAGCTAAAAGAGTATCCAATAAACTTTGTACTGGGATATCATAATGAAGAAGACTTTTCCAATGCAGATTTAATAATTAAAAATCCTGCAGTTCCAATAAACTCACCGGTTTTAAAGATTGCAGCTTCCAATAATATACCAATCGAAACTGATATATCTATTTTCTTAAAAGAGATTAAAAACAGAAACCCGATAATTGCTGTTACAGGAAGTAAGGGAAAATCTACAACAGCAACTGCGATATATTACTGTCTTAAAAAATACTTTCCTAACACAAAGCTTGGGGGAAATATAACCGTATCGCCATTAAACTTTTTAGATAATTTAGTGCCGAAAGCTCCAATTGTTCTTGAACTATCCTCATGGCAGCTTGCAGATCTTAAAAACAAAAGTATACTTAATCCCTTAGTTTCTCTTCTAACACCTATTATGCCCGACCATATGGACAGATACAATTCTATGGACGATTACATTGCAGATAAAAAATTAATTTTCGAGGAACAAACAGAAAATAATAATACTGTTTTCAATTTTGATGATTCGTATCAGAAGAACTTTTTTAATGAAACAAAAGCAAAATCTCTATACTATTCGAACAAAGCCCTTCCTCATGGATTGCAAGGTGCCTATTTGTCTGATAAAACCGGATACATAAAAATTAGTGAACCAGCTGTGAAAATTCTTCCGGAAACACTCACCATACCAGGTGAACATAACAGAATGAACCTTCTTGCTGCTGCACTTGCCTGCTACATTTTTTATACAACTAACAATACAAAATCAAGCAAAGCTCAGATAGCAGGAAATATATCTTATGCATTACAGGAATTCCCGGGTATAGAGCACAGGTTAGAATTCTTTCACGAATATAATGGCCTTAAATTTTATAACGACTCTGCAGCAACTATTCCTCAAGCAACAGCTGCTGCAGTTAAATCTATAAAAGAGCCTGTAAACCTCATAACAGGCGGCACGGATAAGAATATTGATTTTTCCGGTTTAGAAACTGCATTAACTATTCCCGAGAATATTTTTCTTCTTAAAGGTACAGGAACAGATAAGATAATTCCTTTACTCGAGTCCTGTAAAATAAAATATTTCGGACCTTTTGATAATCTAAAAGAAGCAGTTTTATGCACAGTAAAAAATTCAGCGCCAGGGTCTTGTGTTATTTTTTCTCCGGGATGTACATCTTTTGGCATGTTTAAAAATGAATTCGACAGAGGCATTCAATTTAAAAAAATAGTAATGGAGCTTTAATACTTAATATCAATATTTTTTTAGTATCATAATCAGCTTTTTTTACAAATTATTTGATTTTACAGAACTAAGGTGTTATATTTTTATAATATTTCTTGTTAATATAATTTATTGTACAGGAATTTCAATTGAAATTCCTATGAAATAGCGGAGCCCGACCACTTAGGTTCTTAGTGGTCGGGCGACTGCATTAATACAGATAATAGTACATGGATGTACTATTATATTAAGGAAAATAATAAAATGTACATAAAATCAGTAAGTTTTTTAAAAGACAAATACCCCACTAATGAATTTTATCCGTTTAATATGGATATTTTCCATAATACGGATAAAATTGAATTTGATTCTCCTATTTCTTTTTTCCTTGGTGAGAACGGAACAGGTAAATCTACCTTATTAAAAGCAATAGCACTGCAATGTAATATTTATGTATGGGACGATATGGCGCTAACCCGGTTTCAGGACAATCCATTTGAAGATGAACTATATAATTCCCTCGAAATTGAATGGGAAAATAAAAAAGTTCGCGGTACTTTTTTTGCATCTGAAACATTCCGCCATTTCACAGAACATATTAATTCAAATAAAGGAATAGACCCTGAAATATTTGAAGATTTTAAAGCAGATACATTTAAAGGCCAGTCGCACGGTCAGGAACATATGAAGTACTTTAAAAAGGAGTTCCACAAAAAAGGCATTTATTTTCTTGATGAACCGGAAAATGCACTTTCTCCTAAAATGCAGATAGAGGTGTTGAAGGTAATAAAAGAAGCAACAGACAGCGGAAATGCACAGTTTATAATTGCTACACATTCACCTATTCTGATGGCACTTCCTGATTCAGAGATTTTCAGTTTTAATTATTCGGAAATAGAAAAGCTGGAGTATGAAAAAACCAAACATTATCAGTTTTATAAAGGTTTTTTTGAGGACAGAACTAAATATCTGCCATAAGATTTTATAGGAGAGAAATTATTCCAATATCTTTTAAAATCATTAAAACAGAAAATAATAATCCAATCCATGGAACATATGAAAGTGTCCAGTAGATAATTCCCATTTTAAGGCCTTTATTATTAAGACCCAGTTTCCATATGCCGTTTTTATAAGTAGCAGCATGATCTATTAATTCTGAACATTCTCTAATTCCGGATATATACAGTATAGGAACTTCTTTACCTGTGCCTCCAAAATCCGGTTTTTTTATTGTATACATTCCTATCCTTGCCTTATTATTATCATCTGTATATTTATAAAAATATTGATATTTATTACTTTTCTTTTTTCTATATGCACTTTTACCAGTTAATAATTTTCCATATTTTAAAATGTCCAAAATAGTCAGGGATATTCGGGTGATTAATTTTTTTTAAGACCTGCACTTCCCGTTTAAAAAGGTCAAGTATTTTCCATTCATCAAGCTTATTTATGTTTAAGACTTTAAGGGCAACTTCCTTTTTTGTCTCAATTTCTTCTGCTAAATAAGTTCTTCCAATCCCGCCCCTGCCTATACTGCTTTTTATTCTGTACGAATTATTTATTATCCTTCCGTTGGCAAAACCTTTATTCATTTTAACTCTTTAATAATTACTCATTTATTTTTTCCATAGCTTTATCCGTATATAAATCTATCTTATTTTGTAAAGTATTAGAAAGGCCGAACTCCATTTTCATCTCTTCCGGTTCGATACCCATTATTATTATTTTTGGAATATGATGACCAGTTCTCCTGCCAAGTTCTATTACCTTAATCATATCGCCTTCATGTGTACTAAAACCGGCAAGCTCTTTTTCCGAAACAACACTCTCCGGCATAAAGAACTTGTACCCGCCCGGCTCTGCACCCATTCTAACTGTATCTATAATAACAATTTTTTCTGTTTCCTCATTCAGGTATGAGAGCAAATTTAATGCATTTCCGGAAAGCTCTACAGCAGTAAAATTTTTTTCCAAATTTTTTTCTACTATATGCTCAATTATTCTTATTCCGATACTGTCATCAAACATCGAATAATTACCAGCACCTATTATATATTTCATTGTCCAGCTCCATAAATAATTCTACTTGAGCATTATATATTGATTAATAGATTAAATAAAGTAGGTTTATCACAAGCAATTTGTAATGTTAAAATAATATTTTATTATTTACAATATACTTTGTAGAGCTTATGTTTAAAGCTATAGATAATATTTAAAAATAATTTATCAGTAGTGCTAAATACATAGCGAATTGAACATGGCGAGGTTCTTTCTCCGAAATACTGAGGGCATAAAAATTATGAAATTTACATTTGACAAGAAAGAAATGAAAGAAAAAATCATTATCGACCCTGGTGAATACCATACCACAAATTGTGACCGCATTATCTGTACAATATTAGGTTCATGTGTTGCTGTATGCTTAATTGATAAATCAACTAATTTAGCTGGTATGAATCACTTTTTACTACCTGAATCTGTTAATAAAAATAGGATATATAATTCTAACTCCGGTCATTATGGAATAAATGCAATGGAACTCCTGATAAACGAAATGCTGTTTCGTGGGGCCAGCCGCTCAAATCTGCAGGCTAAAATTTTTGGAGGGGGGCAGGTAATAGAAGCACTTACTTCCAATATGATTCCACAGTCAAATATAGAATTTTCATTACTCTTTCTAAAAACAGAAAAAATTCAAGTAGTATCAAAAGATATTGGCGGAAATTACGGTAGAAAAATCTTCTTTTATACTAAGACCGGGAGAGTTTTAGTAAAAAAAGTTGGGAACATATATCTTAAACAGATAGAAAAAGAGGAAACTTCATATAAAAAACGTATTGTAAGAAATGAAAAACATGGAGATTTCGTACTATTTGATAGAAGATTACAAAAAAAATAAAATCCACCTTCCGGCGGCGGTCTGTTGTTTTATTTTTTTTCAATACTATCTTACACGCCCCAGTTAAAAAATTTTGTAGAATACTAGCTAACTTTCATTTACAGAAATTCTACCTAAACTTAGATTATCCAGGTATTTAGTAAATGGCTCTGCTTTTTGAGAAAATGGTATTTAAAAAAATTGCTTGACATGATTATAGATATTCATACTATTTGTTTAATATGAATATTCATTTTATTATCTCAACACTAATATGCAGCTACTTTTTATTTTTATCCATGAAAAATATAGCAACTCTAAAGAAAACTACTTTACCACCAGCAGCCAATTATTCGGTAAAAGTTTCTTTAATTATTCCTGCAAGGAATGAAGAGAAGAATATAGGTAAATGTCTGGACTCGCTTATAGCTCAGGATTACACCAATTATGAGATACTGGTAATTGATGATAATTCCACAGATAAAACATTAGAAATAATAAAAGAATATGCAAAGAAAAATAGTAACATAACAGCTCACTCCGGAAAACCTCTTAAAGAAGGCTGGCTTGGTAAACAGTATGCCTGTCATCAACTTGCTCAGATAGCAACGGGTGAGTATTTAATATTTACAGATGCAGACACAGTACATACAAAAAAAAGTATATCATGGGCTATAACAAATATAATTAAACATAATTCTGATTTATTATCTGCTTATCTATATTATCCAATCC